>JACCEA012027411.1_pt1 | contig 21323 bp, 21 predicted proteins | sample 7449851 | NCBI WGS metagenome assembly JACCEA01 (sample SAMN15323453, study PRJNA562643) | freshwater metagenome | isolation source: river surface water | place: USA:Blue River Watershed | collected 2017-08-18 | reverse complement strand
GGGTAAAAGACTTAGAAAAAAAATTATAAAAATTCCAAAAGCTGCAGAACTAGGTCCTGTTAAGGAACTGGAGGCTCTTCAAAGGAAGAAGGAGCAAGAAATTAAAAGACAAGAGGAAGAAAAAGAAAAGCTTAAAGAGCTTGAAAATAGAAGAAAAAAACAACAAGAGGAAGAAAACCTAAGGAAAAAAATTGAAGAAGAAAACAGAGAAGCAAAAGAGAAATTCCTTCTGGAACAGAAAGCTATAAAAGAAGAAAAGTTAAAGGAAATAATTGTAGATGTACCTGAAGGATATTCGCGTAGAGAACTTTATACAGGACAAGATGTTGAACATGACGGTATGATAATAAAATACAATGGTGAAAAACCTGATGAATTTATTTACAAAGGGGATGCCCCTGTTATACCAGAAGTCCAAGAAGAACCACAAGAACAAGAAGAACAAGAAGAACTAGAAGAACCAGAATTTAAAGTTAAACAAAGTGATTTTCAGATATCTTTAAAAGAGCTCTTTAAAGATATAAAAATGGAAGAAGAAGATCCTGATATCTTAATTGTAAATCCTCCTGAAGAAGCAAGTTTAAAACCTGAATCAGAAGAAGCAGAAACAATAGAAGAATTTAATATAAGAGTTAGAAAAAAGATGATAGATAGAAACAAAGTTATTGCTCCTCAAGCGTATAAACCAAAAGCAAAACAACAATTTAAAAAAAATATTGACCCAGAAGTAAAAGCTAAATCTATAGAAAATTCCTCGTTGGTTAATAAGAATACATCAATGACTTCTAGAAGAAGAAGTAACGCTCCTGTTTCAAGAGCAAATAATAGGATTTCTACAAATAGAGCTTTATAATTTAGATTTTTTTCTTTATTATTAGCTTTTTGTTCCCTTTTGTTCTAAATTTTCTAGTATCTGCATTTTGTTCTTCCATTTCATCTATCTTATATCTCTCATTATTAATTCTCCATAAAGCATTTGAACACATTTTAAAATCATCATGTGCTGAAGCTTTATAAATAAACACTTGGTCTTCTAAATTATTTGACTGTGTTGTGTTATCTATCACTAGACAATGTCTATCTTCAGTACAAGAATCTAAAACATGTTCAAAAATTTCCCTTGAAGGAAAACACCCTGCATAATTTTTATAAATTCTCTCTCTATCATTAGCGTTGTTGTTTTTTAGGATAAATGTAAAGTCTATATTTGTTCTTAAATCTGGAGGAATACCTAAAGGAGCTTGCATAGCAAGTAAAAACATTAGCTTATAATGTCTTCCATTAAAAAATACCTCCTTTACATTCTCATCCCTATTCCAGTTTTTTGCATCACTTAAACAATCATCAAAAAGTAAAAAAGCATTTGGGTCTTTCCAGTTCTCTTTTAAGGCTTTTTTTTGTCTTTCAAAAACTTTCTCCATTATATTATTATCATATCTTTGATAAATAAGCATACCTGGTATAAACTTATCGTAAAAATGACAAAGGTGATCTGTCCTTGACACAACTGTCCCTAAAGGAATATCCCTATTATGATACAGAATATCTTTTATTAAAAATGATTTTCCTGTATTTCTTTTTCCTATAGCTACGATTATGCTTTCCTTTTTTAATTTTTTCATATCAAAAGGTTTAATGTTTATTTCGAAACTGTCTGACATTTTCTTATCTAAGATTACATCTTAAAATATTTATTGTTATTTTAACGTGTTATAATCAAGGTATAAAAAGGTACATTTTTTTATTATCTAAAGCAATATCAGAGGATTTGTAAAAATAACTATAGTATTTTTCAGCATAGTTATCTATCTTTAAAGAAATTCTCACACTTTTACTAGAAAAAAGTCCTGTACCTACAACACTAACTATATCAGCTTCAATCATATTAAAACTGTTAGTAAGCAACTCCTTCTCTGATAAAAAGTTTTTATCGTTCCAATGAGCTAGAAGATAGGATCTTTTTATTCTTTTAGATGTTTTTTTGTGTACAAGATTTGCATTATAAAAAGCAGAAAACCCAACAATTATCTCATTTTTTAAAAAGGTAAATGTTGTGACTATTTTACGTTCAGATAGTATTTTTTCATTTAACATATGAAAATGTTGAGCCAAATCATATGTTGAGTATTTCTTATTCAGACAAAAAGAAACAAATCTAATATCCTCTTTGTTTTGATGTATAACCAGATCAGATTTTATACCTTTTTTAGGTTTGTACAGGGATATAAGTAGATTTTTTAGATGAGAGACACATGGCAAAGAGATATACCCTACTTCTTCTAAATATTCAGGGGTTTTATAACAATTGTAAATCCTTGTTTCATTTAAAGGGGTTAGATGGTTATACCCAGATGTATAAAAAGCATAGTATATCTTTCTTTTAAGAGAACATTTTGCTATTTCTTTTATGAGAGTTTTAATAATACCACAATGTCTAAAGGTTTTATCTATACATAGATGATTTAGTATATAAACTTTTTTAGGTATATTTTTAATTATAATGAAATCGGCTTTTCCAGATACACATCCTATCACTTTACCATTAAATTTTAGTAATATAAAATCGCTTTCACTGCAATTAAAGTACCAAAGGAAATAATCTTTAGTATATTCTATTTGGAAATCAGATTTGTCGTCGTGGTAATTATCTTTAATGAATTTTACAACCTCTTGGTAATCTTCATTAACAGAAACAATTTCAAACTCTGGAGAAAGAATATCTACTTGAAGATTTTCAAAATCTAACAAATCTACTATTTCGTCCCTTAACATATGACTATTAATATTACATTAGAAAATATTAAAACGGTACTGGACCAGATAATACCTCTTCTTCAATTTTTCCTTTAATAGTATGAATATAAACTATAAAAGTGCTTATAATACCTATAATCAAGGAGAATTTGATATAATCTTTTGTTGTCAAATCTTTTTTGGTTATTTTAGAATCCAAGAAAATTAAAACTAACCCCGCTATTATAGCTACAGGAATGATTAGGTAAGATTTTTTATAATTTATTAAAAATTTATCCATATCTTTTATATTCTACAGAATGTAAATAATTTTTTTTAATTAACGTACTCTTCATCACTATCACTGAAAAAAGAGTGATCGTCCTGATTGTTTTCATACCTGTCATTTTTAACAGAGGGTTTATTAGGGATTACTATATTCTTACTTTCTAATTTTTGTTCTCTATCTGGAGAGAAATTATCAACAGCTTCTTTTATAGTATCTCCATCTAGAATATCAAAGTTAGGTTCAGGTGATTGATCTTTATTTGGATCAACCATAAAAAATTCTTCTTGAGAAGGTTGTGCTGAAGATGTTTTGGTTAAAATATCTTCATCAACACTCTCTATGTCCCTGTCTCTGTTACCACTGGTGCTATAAGTCTCACTGTCAGTGTCACTTTCACTAGCGCTGCTGTATTCCGGAATAGGGTCTTCTACTTGTTCTTCTTCATCTTCTATGTCATTCAAATAACTTTCAAGAATATTTTGTAATGGAATTAGCTTGCTAATAGTTTTTTCAATTGCTTCAGATATAGTTACATTTAATCTTTTTTCGTTTCTTTTTATTTCAGAGAATGAAATATTATCTACACGATCATCTATTAAATAAGGATCTTGCCACAAACTTCTAGCTGTTTCAATGTAACATTTATGTATAAAATTTTTAGTATTAGGGATTGTGATATTAACTTGTTTTACCTTATTTACTCTAATTGTTGATAAGATTTTAACATTAGATAAAAACACCGCTTCTATAAGATTGTCCAACCATTTAGCCTCTGTCCCAGAAGATATCCTTAAGTATTCATTATCAATAACTTCCTGGTTCCATTTTGGAACTGAACAGATTTTTTCTTGAAAAGATTTTAAAGCACATGAATTGTCTTTACATTGATTCCAAATTGTTTTAAACCCTTGAGATATAAGAGGTTGAAGAATATCACACAACTGTTGAGTGTATTCTTGTTTAGCCGCTACGATAGTATTATCTAAAGAAGACATTTATAATAGCAATTTAAACTTTATTTAATCATATTAACGCGAATCAAATAAATTTTTTAAACTGTGTATCTTGCTCCAAATTGGATAGTATGAGTGTCTGTTCCACCAGCAGTGAAACTAATTTTTATCCTGTCAGAAGAAGTCACTGCAAACCCAAGAGTATTTTCAAGATTTACAGGATCTGCATCATTTCTAAAACCACCAACAAAAGCCACCACGTCCCATACATTTGTAAAAGAGGTTATACCAGGAGTTGTCACTTCAAATGATGTAACTAGATCACTAGCTGTAGGTGTTAATCTAAAAATAACAGATAACATTCTCTCTGACCCATTTGCAATGAGCTTAACTAAACTAATCGTTACACCTCCAGTGATATTAACATTGTTTGATGTAGTCAAAGATGGTGTAGTTACACCACCTTCAAAAGAACCTGTAACAGTGACATCACCTCCAATAAATAAATCTTGAGCTATAGCAGCTCCACCAGATGTTGTAAAGGAACCTCCGTTTGTGCTGCTTGTAGAATTTGTAGAGTTTGATATAGCTAATCCACCAGACAACTGTAAAGCACCTGTAGAAGATGAAGTAGATGCGGTGGTACTGCTTAATGATACTTCACCTGTAGTTAGTAGAACTAATTGACCAGTGTTAGAACCTGTTTCCAATGTTAATTGTCTTACAGACCCTGTACCAGAAGCTTGTGTCTTGATAGAATACCCGGTAGGTTCATACCCCATTCTAATAAATTCGCTTGTAGCTGTAGAAGCTGGTGTACCCAACCCATAGATTTCTAAAAGATTTGAGTCAGTGTTATCCCCATCATTTGTGAAATATCTGGTTTTAGCATCAACACCAGTACTTTTAGATTGGATATTCAATTCTCCAGAAACATTACCAGAAAAGTCGTAGCGTTGGTCAAAGTTTAATCCTAGAACTGAACCTGAAACTGTTCCTACAACAAGAGACTTTTCAATACTTGCTCCACCGCTTACTCTTAAAGCTCCAGTATCTGTCGTTGTTGCTTGTTCTGTTTCGGTTATACTAATTCTACCATCAAACCTACTGTTACCACTGTCAATAAATAACGCATAAGCATTTGTTATAGTTGTACCTGTAGGTGCACCTTTAATATACAGAGATGATGCTGAACTTATCACACCAGAAGAAGATATAGCAGAACCTTCATCTATATAGAGAGTATAAGCATTTGTTATTGCTTGGTTTGTACCTTTTATTGGAGCTCCTCCTATAAAAGTGTTTATAGCGTCAGTTGTAGTTACAAGAGTATTACTTGCAGCCAAGGTAGATTGTTGGAAAGTGGTAAATCTCATATTAGCAGCTGTATTACTGGAAGCTGTTATATTATCAGTAAATGTGGTAGAATTTACATCTAAAAATGATCCTGAGGTACCCGGAGCAGCAGAAGAGCTGCTCAAAGCTACAGACAATTTACCATCACTATTTATCCTAACCCTGTCAACAGTGTCTGTAGAATTTCTAAAAACTACCCCTTCCGTGTCAGTAGTTTCATGAGGAACAATTCTTAAAGTATTTGTATTTTGATAAACTCTTGCAGTATCTACACCATTGTAAAAACCTATACCATCCCCATCCTGTCTAATACTTACACCTGTGTTATCAACTCTAAAATACTCGGTGGTAGCAAGATAAAACTTATGAGAGTCTGAAGATTGACTTGCAGAGTACCATAAAGCAGAAGGTTCTACACCTATAGCATAATCAACTGTGCTTCCTGAAATGGCAGGATTAAATACAGTTTTGGTACCAACAGATCTATTGGTAAAAGCTGGAGAAGCAGATCCAACTCCTCTATAAATTATTGTATTTTTTGTAGCGTTATAAAGAGTTAAATCTCCAGCTGTGTTTACACTTCCTTCAATACCTGTAATAGTATTAGATGTATCTGTTACCTGTAAGGTAGAAACACTGTCTATTTGTCCTCCAACATATAGTTTTTGAGCTATAGCTGCTCCTCCAGAGGTTGTAAAGGACCCACCATTTGTACTACTTGTGGAGTTTGTAGAGTTTGATATTCCTAAACCTCCAGATAATCTTAATGAACCTGTAGAACTTGAAGTACTTGCAGTTGTGTTCAAAATTCTCACAGCATCTACATTTGTAGTGAAATCTGCAAATCCTGTTGTATCACCTGAAAGAGAAAGATATGACACTAAACCAGATACTCCTTTCTGAATTTGGAAATTTAATGTACTATTAAGATTACCACTTGTATTTCCAGTTATAGAAGAATTTATCTGAGAGTATGTTTGAACACTATTTAAATTGTCCAATTGTTGAAACAAGATACTAACATCGCTAGCTAAAGTATTTACTGGGTTTGCAACAATTACATTTCCTGCAAGAGTATCAATAGTAAACACATCACCAGTGTCTCCAGATTTTCTTACTAAAAAGGCTTCAGCGTCTGTATAATCCACTGTTACTTTTCCGTTATTTGTGAAATCACCATTAGAAGTGTACGAACCTTCTATGATTAAATTCCCTACATGTAAAGAAATATATTCACTAGGTTCCGGGAATACTCCTGAACTTACATCAAAAGGAAGACAAGCAAATCTAATCTCATCATTTGTTTCACTAAAGTACATCCCTATGTATCCACAGTCGTAAAGGTTGTAGGTATCAGCTGCAGCTGGGGCTATTGTAAGATCTAATCCATCTTGAAAACTGCTAGTGTTGTCAGATGTTAAGTAAATTGTAGCTGTTTTTGTTGCACCAACATATGTTTTTATTCTTCTAACTTGGTCAATACCTGCACCAGAAGTTATCTTTATCCACCATCCTACATAATAATCATCTACAGCGTTTGCTCCAGCGCTCAAAACAAGAGTATCAGGTGTAGAAGATCCACCCTGGAAACTTCCTGTTTCTTTAGCCACTTCTGTTACAACTGTTCCTGTGCCATCATCGTTTGGTGTTTGATATCTACGTATAAGATATCCTCCATCTGATAATCCAGAAGGTAAAGCATTCACAACAAGAGCATTGTCAACAATAGATGTTACAGTACTTTCTATTGTTGTTGTTGTTCCAAGAACTGTTAAATTACCACCTATTGTAATATTATCTCCTATAACAACCTCTGAACTTGTATGACCTATAGTAATGGGTGCTGAAGCGCTGTTTACACCTATTTTAATACCATCTGATGTATCAGTAGTGTCAAATGTAATACCTCCAACACCAGAGTTGATATCAACTAAACTTGTGGTAGTTATATCAATTTCTCCTGAACCACCACCTAAAGACAAACCTACACCAGAAAGAGTTAAAACTCCAGAAGATGTACTAAAATTAGATGCTGCACCAGCGTCTATACTAATACCAGAAGAACTATCTAAAGTAGCTCCTGTAGCTCCATTAAGTGTTAGAATACCTGCCTGAGAATTAACTGTTACACCACCAGAAACTGTCATGTTTATACCATTTGTTCCAGAAACACTCATCTGTCCATCTGTTGTGTTGATAGTTGTTTGATCAAGAGTTGTTACTCCATCAACGTCTAAATTTGTTGTTATATAAGCGCTGCCTCCTGTGTAAAAGTCTTTGGCTACAGCAACACCACCAGCAGTTGTAAAAGAACCACCATTTGTACTGCTTGTAGCATTTGTAGAATTTGAAATACCAAGACCCCCCGCTAATTTCAAAGCACCAGAAGTACTATTCGTACTTGCTGTTGTAATAGTGAAAGAAGTGTCACCAGAAGATCTTTGTATTGATAAAACGCTGTCTAAAAGAACTCCAGCATCATTGTACCTGGAGATTGTGTAATTGCTTCCAGAATTAGATCCTGATTCAGAATCACGTAACCCAAGAGTAAATCTGGCAAGACCTGTATTATATAATCGGTAATGGTCATTTTCTGTACCTACGTTACTTGTTATTTCTCCTCCGGTAAATAATTTTTTCTTTATAGCAACTCCCCCTGCAGATGTAAATGTTCCTCCATTATTTTCATTTATAGCATCTGTTGTATTTGCTATACCCAAACCACCTTGTAAAATCAACGAACCTGTAGAAGGACTTGTAGAAGCAGTTGTAGCATTTAATAAAAGAGCCCCATCCAATCTACATGTCCCATTACCAACCCATAGAGAATAAGGGTTTGTGATACTGCCTCCGGAAACAGTTGGAGCCCCGTTGATATAAACAGTAGACGCATTAGATATAGTTGCTCCTGTAACAATATTACCACCTTCAAAAGTATTTACCATCATATCAGACGAACTAACAGTTGTTATATTTCTCGTTCTTGATCTAAAGTTAACACCCTGTCCTGCTACTTGAGTAACTGTTGTTGAAACATCTCCAATATTTATCTGTTCTCCTACAAAAAGAGTTTTGCTTATAGCTGCCCCACCAACAGTTGTAAAAGTACCACCATTTGTTGAACTAGAAGAATTTGTAGCATTATTTATACTTAAACCACCTTCTAAAAGAATAGCTCCAGAGGAAGGTGTAGAAGAAACTGTAGTGTTTGTCGATCTAATAACACCATCAAAACGTGATACACCATCATCTACCCAAAGGGAATAAGAATTTGTCAAGGAACCTCCTCCAGAAATAGTAGGAGAACCTTCTATATAAACAGTGCTTGAATTTGTTATAGTACCTGTTGTTAGAGAAATAGAATTTGCACCAAAACTGTTAAAAACAGTATCTGTTGTAGAAGTTGTTGTTAGAGCTCTAGATTTCGATTCAAAGTTCACACCCTCTTGAGCAACCTGAGATAAAGAAAGCGCTTGGTCAGCTACTCTAAGCCTATCTCCAATAAACACAGTTTTCCTTATAGCAACCCCACCTGCGCTAGTAAAAGTACCTCCGTTGGTTGAACTAGATGCATCTGTTGAGTTTGAAATACCCACTCCTCCTGCAATTTTTAAAGAACCTGTGATACTAGATGTAGAAACAGTAGAGTCACTACTTATTATAGGCGGGTTTACCAAAAAATTTCCAGTAGAATCCAAAACCATATCTATACTATTGTATCTTATTCGGTTACCAGAGTCCCATTGTAGGTAAGTATTTAAAGGTAAAGTAACGCTCCCGGCTGAAGCAGTTGTGAAATTTATATTTCCAGGCGCATTTTCAATGTTTAGACTTGTACTTGTTTTATAAATCTTTGAAGTTGATGTGCCAAAAGTCAAATACACATCTGTAGGGATTTTAATAGAAGATGCTGCTGCTTGTTGAAAGGAAAAATTTGTAGCAGAATTTACTACCAGTTCATCCAATACTGTAGCGTCAAAGTAATTACCATATGTACTTCCTTTGATAAAAATTCTTCCATCTGTATAAATATCCCCTGAAACCCCCATTCCTCCTCCTCCAGAAAGGATAATAGTTCCTGTAGAAGAACTAGAGGGATTTACACCTGCAGAAAAAGTCGTGGAAAGTTCAATATTTGTGCTACTAATTATCCTTTGTGTAACACTGTCGTAAACCATCACACCCTTATCCAGAGGAGAGTCTTCTCTTGTTGCAACAGCTTGTAATGATCCCACCTCACCTATTTTATATAACCCCGTTGTCTCTTGATAAACAGATTGAAAATTAGGAAGAGTTCCTCTTTCTACTTCAAAACCTGCAGAACCAAGAGTAACACCTGATCCAGTTTCCTGAGAATTTAAAAGTACTATATTATCTTCTATTTCAACAATTTCTGTAGAAATTACAGATGTATTTCCATTAACTGTAAGACTCCCACCAACAATCAAATCCTGAGTTGTTGTTAAACTGTTAAACAAGACATCGTCATATGTATTTACACCAGCATTTGTCCACTCTACTATTTGGTCTAGAAACCCCATAGAGTTGTTAACATTATCTCTAGAAAACCCTGGAGTTTTTGGCATTCTTTACTATTGTTACTTGTAGATAAAATATATTTATTTTTTTTAACACATTACTGTCTTGTTAGAGTATTACCATTGTTTCTTCCAAGAATATTATATGAATCGTTAAACATATCATCAAAAATTTCAGATAATTTTACAGGATTTTCTAGTTCCTCTTTTAAAGTCCTTGGGATAAATCTGTATTCTACTCTTGGAGGGGGGCATTTTTTCTCGTTAATCCTAAATGAAATGTAAATTAAAAATATACTTATCGCTAACAATAAAGCTGTAGCTATCATGTTCTATAATTTAATAGATATGAAATAAATACTGTGTTTTTTCTGTAAAAAAAATATAAAAGTATAATACAAATACTAAAAATGGATGATTATTTATATTCACCCGAGGAAGAAGATTACATGTTTGAACAAAAAGAAGATATACCTGAAACAGAAGGAGGAAGTACCCTTATCCAGGAACTTGACGAAGTAGAATTTTTAAACAGGAATGCTGACGAATTCTCAAAAATTAAAACAGAAGATAATCCCTATCCTGATGTTTTAAGAAAACCTCTTTATACTTCTGTTGTTCCAGAAGGAGGAACTATTAACTCAAGAACACAGCAACTTACATCTGAAGCCAATAATAATTACAAGGAGCCAAAGACTCTTATGGAAATGTCTTTAAAGGAATTTTTCCAGAGAATATCGTCATCTGTTCTAGAGATTATTAATGATCTTTTAGCTTTTGATTTTGCCAATTTCAGAAAAGACCAATTTTTTGATATTTTTACAAAAGAAGAAAGATTAGTATCTCTTGGTATTTTACTTATAATAATAAGTGTATTTTTATTATTTTTCAAGTGAATTGCATCAATTTAAAGGTAAAAAGAATTATTTATTTAATAATGAAGACTCCAAAAATTTCCATATTTGCGACAGTTTTATTTGATGAAAAGAAAGGGATTTTCATTCAAACAGGAGATGTTGAACAATGTTTTAAAAGTTTTGATTTTTTTCAAAAAAACCCTAATGATAACATGGTCATAGTTGATGAAAACAATAAAAACCTCAATAATGAAATAGTAAAACACTTAATATCTTCAAAAAGGAATATTATAATCATAGGATGTTTAGAAAAGGAAAATAGATATCAAGAAATTTTCAATCATTGTGATGAAATATGTTTATCTGTAAAAACAGTATCTTCATCTCATAAACAGAAAGGGTCTTTTCCTTTAATAAAACCGAATTTTCAATTAAAAGAAAATGGAAAATGCGACGATTTTACCTGTCTTCTTTACCAAAAAGATAGTTCCTTTGATAAGGGAAAAAATGTTGATAATGTTTATAATGATGTTGTAAGAGAAGTTTTGATAAATGGATTAGAAAGAACAGACAGAACTTCTGTAGGGACAGTAAGTCTGTTTGGAAAAAGAATGGTTTTTGATATTTCTCAAAATTGCCCTTTATTAACATGTAAACGAGTTCCTTGGAAATCTTGTATAAAAGAACTCTTATGGTTTATAAGAGGTGAAACAGATGCAAAGATACTTCAAAAACAAGGTGTGAAGATTTGGGATGGGAACTCTTCAAGGGAATTTCTTGATAACCGTGGGTTAACAGATTATGACGAAGGAGAATGTGGTCCTATTTACGGGTGGCAAATAAGAAGGTCTGGAGCACCTTATCCTGATCCAGAAGGAGGTGTTGACCAACTTCTTTACATTGAAAATTTATTAAAAACAGACCCTTTTAGTAGAAGAATACTTTGGAATTTGTGGATTCCTTCTGATTTACCAAAAATGAGCTTAACTTGCTGTCATTATGCTTTTCAACTTTATGTTACAAAAAAAGATGATCAGCTTTACTTGAGTGGTATGGTGAATTTAAGATCTAATGACCTTTTCCTAGGAAACCCTTTTAATATTTTTAGTTACTATGTTCTTATAAGAATTCTTTGTATTAGGACAAAAATGAAACCTTTGGAACTTATTTTAAACATTGGTGATGCTCATATTTACAAAAATCACATGCTTCAAGTAAAAGAACAGATAGAAAGAATTAACAGATCTTTACCTGTTTTAAATATTAACCCGTCTGTTTATGGTAAAAACTGGGAAGATATAAAAATAGAAGATTTTTCTTTAGTTGGGTATTTCCCAGATACTTCCATAAAAGCACCAATGGCAGTGTAAAAACAATAATTTATTTTATCATACAAATAATAATAAAATAAATGTCAAGAGAACCACAGTTTCGTTTAGAAGATTTCCAGTACAACCATCAGTTAGGTGAACAAAACTTGACAAGTGAAATGTTTTCAAATAAACAGAAAGACGACATTCTTCAAAAGGCTTTAAAAGGTTCAGGAGAATTCCCTTTATTTGACCAAACACCCAAAGAAAATTATGCGTACAAAGCTCTGGGTACTATTCAACAAATAACTCCTTTCAGCAGAGCTTTTTTTTCGCATAAAAATATCCAGGAAATTCAAAGACTTATAAGATATAAAGTTTATGTTTATTCTGATAAAAAATATATAATTGATAATCAGGATGAAACAGAGCTTGTAATTGTTATGAGATCGCAGTATCTTTCTTACGCAAGAGTTCAAAGTGAACCAAAGTTTTTTGCACAGGAAATTGAGAGATTAAACGAGCTTGTCTTAAAAGCCATTTTACCAAATCTACTGTCAAATATTGAACAATATGTTGGGTATATAAGAGACTCTACAGAAAATTATAACCCTGTAGCAAGACCTGTTGCGCTTTCCACAAAAGGTGAAAACTCTCTAAGAAGTATTAGTGATGTTTTGGTAGGTGATGACTTGTTCTTTCAAAAGTCTTCATAGTCTCTTATAGCTATTCCTACTGGAAAACGAGGAATACCATCTTCTGTGTATTCGTAAAATTTTACTGTTAATTTTTTACCTATATATCTTTCCGCATTTTTAAAGTATTCTACCCTTTCTTCATGTGACCCTTTTGGTCTTACAGTAAATTTTGTTTTTGTTTCAGTTTCACATTCCCATATAACAAGACCTTCTTCAATACCTGTTCCTTGAGTGGCTCCTACTATAAGGAATTCAGCATCTTTAAAAAGTTTGTATTTTTGAAGGTCTTTAGAACGGTAATTTAGGTGATATTTCCCTGTAAAATTTCTTAATATTAACCCTTCATGACCATCGTTTATATATTTCTTTAAAAAATCTTCAACATTTTCCCTTGTGTCACACTGCTCTGTTAGATGAAGTTTTGAAAATTTTAAAGAGTTTGCTTCAAAAAATTCATTCAACGTCACAAATCTATTCTGATAATCATCGTCAAGGCAAATCACATCGTATACTACAAAAATAATTTTTCGCAATCTAGAAATGTCTTCTTCCCTTATCTTTTGTTTTCTTACTATACCTACTATATCCTGAAAACCAAGAAGTGTTGAATAAAGCTCTCCGTCTAAAACTAGATTAGTCTTCATTAATTCATTGCAAATATGAGTCAAATGGGGAAATTGATGCCCAGTTCTAGAATAAAGATTACCATCTTTTAATATAGCTCTAACTCCGTCTAATTTTGGTTGAACATAACATGGAAAGTTAATAGAATTACCTCTTTTTGTAAAATCAAGAGCAAGCATAGGTAAAGGTACAAAAGATTTTTGCTCTTCTTGAGGAAAATACCCTGTATGTTTTTTCTTTACCCATTTTGCCTCTGCTTGACTTACAGCCTGAGAAAATGGTGTAGTCTCATTAGACCGTCCTATGTTTTTACCTTTATAAATAGGTGTTTCTACAACTGTTTCTTTACCGTTCAACAATCCATATTTAACAACTATAACAGCATGGTCTTCCTTCTCTTCTACCTTGATTTTCCAATACTGTTTTTTATTAAAAGAAGTAGAAGAAAAAAGAGTAGGTAATTCTACTGTCTTCATTTTCTTTTAATAAAAATTTGTCTTTAAACCTTTGAATTTTTTTGTATACTCTTGATTTTTTCTTTAACTTTGTCGTGTATAACTTCCAGTTTATACATCAGATCTTTTAATTCGTTTTCACTTTTATTTTCAATAGCGTTAGCATATTCTATAAACTCTTTAGTTCTAGCAATTCTATCTCTTCTGAATTTTGCATCTTCTTCTTTTTCTTTTTGACCTTTTACTCGCATTTTATATAATAAAAGGAGAAAATTAAAAATTGATTAGAAAACATCAAAGTATTTTAGATGTATCCACTTAAAATAGGAATTTTAACTCCTTTATCTACAAAGTCTATCCTTGTGTAAATAAAATCTTCTTCAGAAGAAAAATCTTTATCAAAAGAACCATCTCCTTTTCTTTGTAATTTCCCAACAGATTTTAGATTATCTTTTGTAGTACCAGCTAAAATTTCATAATCACCTTGGGCTTTTGAGAAATCTCCTCCTTCAGGGATTGGAAGGTTAAATCTATATACATAATCGTATACATCACCGTTCTTGTACTTGAAAACAGACCCGTTTGCTAAAAAATCTTCAGAGTTTAAGTACTTTTTCTCTAATTCTGAGCAAGGTTGATAAGGACTTTCTTTATAATCAGAGAAATTTTCCCTAATATTGACTGTTAAAACCCAGATACCAACAACAATAAGGGTTACAACGAGCATTTTTTGAAAATTTTTATCATAAATAAAGTTCATTTTTTTATATATATAATGTATAATACTAGAATAGAATAAAAAATATAAAAAAATGAAGATACCCAAACCTAAAGAAGAAAATATCAAAAACTTGGAAAATTATTTAAAAAAAATTAAGAAAATTTTCAAGATAAAAACGAAAACCTGAAAATTCACTCGTTTTCAACTATCCACTTATCTATATTAGAGCATATTATATTGTCAAAAGCCACTTCTAATTCTATACCATGTATATTTTGTAGATCCATTTTCAGTATGTCACTTTCAATGTTTTGTTGTATTTCAGGTTCTATCAATCCTATGACTTCTATAGCATCATTATATGTCAATTCTTTTACTTCCAAAAGAAGTTTTATCTTACTTTCTATATCCATACTCTCTTAATTACAATATAGAAAGAATATATTTATTATTTTTTAGGAGATGGTGGAACAGGTTTTTTAGGAGACGGAGATACTATATCCATAGGTACAGATTTTCTAGGAGAAGGTGTCACTACATCCATTTCTATTACTCTAGGCGAACTGAGTGATTTCTTTTTTACATTTTTACTGGAACTTTCTGTTGTTTTTGCTATAAATTTTGGAATTTGTGATCTAGAAAATAAATGAGAAGATTTAGAATCTAAAATATACTTTTGAAACAGAGGTATCATTGTTAAATCTTTATCTACCTTAAAGGTCTCTATATTATCAGTTGCTTCAATATCCTCAGTGTATTTTGATAAGTAAAATATGTAGAATTTTATAAACTGTTCCATATCTGAGCTTTCTGAAAGCATATCCCAGAGAGTTTTGTAAAGGTTATGATATTTATTGCTTTTTGATATCATTGATATAATACGTCCAAAATCTACAACATCGTTTATTTTATCAGATATTCCTATATAAGGATTTGTTATTTTTCCCGGTATAGAAGCGTAACCAAAATCCCACAACGTTATTAGATATCCATTTGTTGGAATATATACAGCGTTTCCTTGTATTTTGTATCTGAAAATAAGAGATTTATCTACTTTTGTAAAAAGAACATTACCATAATGCAAGTCGTTGTGGCATATACCAAAGTACTTTTTCATTGCATATATACCCATAAAAATCTGAAAAAATATAAATCTCATTGTTGTTACACTCACCTTTGCTTTTTCTATAATAGATTTGAGGTCTCCGTCAGCAAGCTCGTTTGGTAATATAAAGCAATTTTTATTTGAGGATTTAAGTTTTTTGTTAGAGTATTCGCAGTTATCACAGACAAACCCTCCATAATAAAGAGGAAGGTTAGGGCAAATATTTTCTCTAACAAGAGTCCCAACTAATTCCATAAAGAAAATTTCAGAAATAACATTTGAAAAATTTAAAGAATATTTGTCATTAAAAACCTTTCTAATATCTATCTTATCTTCTTCAAAAAACTTTTTAATATAAGGCAAGTCTCTTCTTTTGTTTATTGGTATAATTTTTAAAGCCAAGTTGTTTTTACAGTTACCTGGATGAGGGTAACAACCTACGTAAGCTTCGCCTCCTATAGACCCTGTACCTATTCTGTTTATTATTCTTATATTATTCAGAGTTTTTACCTTTGTAATTTCGTTAATTTTAACACACTTGTTCGTAAAAATGGCTTTTTCATTTTTTAACATATCTGAGATAAATTCAAAATATTTACCTAACCTTTCTTGAGTTGAAGTCTTTTTAGAATATGACATTTGTAATCTATAAAGAAAATAAATTACTTTTGAGATTTTTGAAGAGTCCGGTTCATTATTGCTTGATATCTCAAAGATTTAACAAGTTTTAACTTTTCCCTTTGTCTTTTTACTTCGGTATTACATTTTTTAATATGTTTTACAAGGTTTTTATTTGCTTCAGACTCCTCATCAATAGTCTTGTAAAGAGACTTTATAATAGATAAAAGTTTTTCATATTGTTTTTTAAAAGATTTAGCCTTTTCTGGTAAAGATTTTTTACTTGGATTCATTTATACTTAGTTAAAAAGAATTTAAAATTTATGCAAAACTTCCACATTTTTTATTGGTTTTGGTTATCCAGTCTGAGATAAAATCATATGTCTTTTCTACAACATCAATATCATTAGCCTTCATACTTTTTCTATAAAATTTTTCTAGGTCTGGGATAAGACTCATGAAAAACGCCAAATCATCGTAAAAACTTCTTTTATTAAAGTCGTTATTTTTTATAAGGTACTTTTCAATTATTCCCATTCTTTTACACATTTCTGATTTTGACAATCCCATTTTAATAATATCTACATTTAAAAAAATATTTTGTAAATTGCCTATGAATAAGTTATCAGTTGATATAGGTTTAAAAAATCTCGCTCTATGTATAATGTCATGTGAAGATCAAAAGAATATAGAAACTTTTTCTATAAAACTTTGGGACGTTTTTGATATTATAGGAGATGAAAAGGAATTGTGTTCTTCAGTTTTAAAAAACGGAAAAACCTGTAAAAATAAATGTCTTTATAAACATGAACTAAATAAAGATGTTATATACTGTTGTAAAAAACACTTTCCAAAAGGAAAAAAAATTACCCTTAGAAACAGAGTAAAAATTAAAAAAGTATCAGACTACCTTCTTCAAGAAATTGTAAAAATTTTTCTAGAAAAATTTCAAAAAATATATGAAAATGATATTGAAATTTTTCATGATGTTTGTGAAATTTATATAGAATTACAGCCAAAATGTAACCCAAGGATGAAGTTAATTTCTCATGTTTTATTTGGAAAACTTGTAGAGTTATATCCAAATGAAACAAAAATAAGATTTGTATCTGCTTCTAAAAAGCTAAAAGCATACAAAGGTCCTTTTATAGAATGCAAGCTTAAAAGCAAATACTCTCAAAGGAAGTGGTTAAGTATAGAGTACTGCAAGTGGTTCATCAATGAAAAATTCTCAGAAGAAGAAAGAGAAAAGTGGTTACCAAAAGTCTTAAAAAAAGGGAAAACTGATGATATGTCAGACACATTTTTAATGTGTATAAATTCATTATATAAAGCGTAATTTTTTTCTAGTTATTTTATATAATGGTTTTCGTAAGCGATGGATCAGGAAGATTTGCAACTTCTTATATACCACAATGTCTCTTAAATGAAAAGATTAAACAAAAAGCAGGAATTAAGGATAATTACAACTACAAGCTATTTCTTCAAAGAAATGCTGAAAAATTAATGGAAGAAGATAGGAAATCTGCTGTTACTATAACAACTAAATGTTGTGACTGTGATAAATGTCTTTTAATTTCTAGAAAAGACTTCTTCAAATAAGATCTAGAAAAGAATGAATTGTTTGCATGTCAACAGGTTTATATATACAGTATTTCATACCAGATTCTTTTATCTGAGTTTTAGTATTTTCTTCTATTTGTCCTGTTAAACCTATTATAACAGGTTTATGCCCAGGTTTTTCTAAAATTTTTTTTGTTGCTTCTATACCATTCATAAAAGGCATTACCAAATCCATGAAAATAATGGTAAAATCATCATTTGATGCTTTTTCAAAACAGTCTAAACCGTTTAAAGCCTCTGATACAGATATATCAACTCCTCTACTTTGTTGATATATTTCAATATATTTTTTAAGAACATATCTATTTATATCAGCATCATCTACTATAAGAATTTTTAAAGTTCTTTGTTTGTGTGTTATCTCCAAGTCTTTTTTCAGTTCTTTTGTGTTTACAACGCCATCAATTATTTCAGGTTCTTTTTCTTTTTTTTGTTTGAAAATTTTTTTTTTGAAAAATTTCATCATTTTACTCTTTACTTTAATTAAAGAAAATTAAATATCTTCAAAGTATTTGAATTTGATATAAAATTCACTACCTTTTCCTAATTCACTTTCAAACCCTATATCATAATTCATTATTTTACACATTTTAGAACAAAGATACAGACCTATACCAAAACCCCTCTTATTTAAACGAGAATTATCCTGTATTCCTGGGTACATTGAGAATATTTTTGACTTTTCTTCATCTTTTATACCTATACCTGTATCTAAAACGCTAAATTTTATATACTCATTATCTTTAGATATTATAACTTTTATTGTTCCTTCCAGTGTAAATTTGTAAGAGTTCAATATAAAATTTAAAAGAATTTGAAGTAATTTAGTCATATCAGTGTATATATACGCTGGAAGATCTTCATCTGTATGTATTGAAAAAGATATGTAAGGGTGTTCATTTTTTTTAAACAAAACAGACTTTTGTATATTTTCTACTATATTTTCCAAGCTTACATATTCTTTGCATATTTTTATATTATTTTCTTGTAATTTTTTAACATCCAATATATCATTGACTATATTTGAAATCATTGAGCAACAATTTTGAGCAGTATTAAGATTTGAAATTATAACATCATTATATTGTTCTTCTCTTGATTTTATATCATATATTATAATAGTTATCAACCCTTGTATACTGTTAAGAGGATTTCTTATTTCATGATTTATATACCCTAATATTTCATTCGCATATTTATATCTTTCTAGAAATATTTTGTTTTTCCTTAACTTTAAAAAAAGAGTGAGAGCTGCTATATTAAAAAAGAACATACATATCATCAAAATGAATATATTTATAACAGCGTCTGTAAAAACCACTCTATCTTTGAATAGAAATTTAAAAATCACATCTTTTTCATAGATAGAAATCTTTGTTGAAAATTCTCGTTGAAAATTTTTTTCATTACAATCTTCTAAACATGTTTTATACATAACTTCTTCAGTTTCTTTTATATTTATAAAGATAATAGGTTGATAACTTACCTCCTTAATTATATTAAGGTTTTCCTTATTAAGATTTAAAATCTTGTCAATATAAACAGATAAGATAATTATACCTTTAGAATTTTTTGCTGCAATGTCAAAAAGATACTCACCTGTTCTTTGAACCTTTCTTATCTCCATTGTTAAGATTCCGTCAGGAACGTTGTCAAGATCTCTTAAAATATTTGTATAAGATGCGGCTCTGCATATATCAGAGCCTAAAAATTGACGAAATTCAGGAGTTATATCAGGCGCAAGATATGTTATAGGGCAATAAAATGGCTGGTTAAATTGTCTAGATACAGCTGGAATTGTTATCTCCCTTTCTTCTCCAAAAGAAGCAAATCTAGCTTCATAAAGAGATTTTTGTTCAAACGGGATAAAGAAGTGTATTCTTAATTCGTTAAGAATATTTTCCTTGAAAGAATTTCTTAACCCCGAACCATTGATAAATTCTGATTGTGTAGAATTATAAACAGTATTTTGATCTAAAAAACTTAAACCGTATCTTATATTACTGTCAAAAGTTGATAGAGTAGTTTTAAAAAAAGAAGTCACAAGAGACGCGTAAAGTTCATCTTCAAAATTAAGTTGTTTACTTGAAAATGTAAAATATAGAATAATGGTCATCGTGATATAGATTGCTGCTATACCAGAACCAATGAATATATTCATCCTCATTTTTAATATAATGAAAATATTCTCTCTTTAAGTCTATTTTTAGTAATTTGTTATGATAAGATGCTCGTTATCTATTTCGCTTCCAACTCTTTGGGAGTGGATTTTAAATTTATATTTTTTTGAATATTCTCCTTTAATATATCCTTTGTAAAGGTCCATTATAAAATCTGTCTTTCCAAGTATAATCATACATCTTATATTCGTGGTTTTAAAGTAATTTGCTAATACACGGTGGTTTTCTCTATCAAATTTGCAATATCCATAATCTGTAAAAGGACTATCGTAAGGAGGGTCTAAAAACATGAAATTCTTTTCATCGTTGAAATTCTCAAATACCCATTCAAAACTTTCCTTATAGATTTCTGTATTTGACAAAACATCCTTGTATTCAGGGTTAAGTAAACTACTGTAATTTATATTCTTATATTTTCCAAAAGGGATATTAAACTTTCCCTTTTTATTATACCTTGACATACCTCTAAAACATGTTTTCCGGAGGTAGTAAAATCTACAAGCTGTATAAAGTTCATTTTCCTCAAGTGTCCCATCTGGAAGACAGTCCTCCTCTCTTATTTTGTAATAAGTTTCAGGGTTATTAGGGTTTTGTTCAAAAAAGTCATAGATTTTCTGTGAATTACCGTCTTTTATAGCTTTGTAAAACGCTATAAGTTCAGGATGAATATCATTTATTATAGCTTTTTCAGGTCTCAAATGGAAAAAAACTGAACCACCTCCTACAAAAGGTTCAAGATAAGTATCAAAGTCTTTTGGTATATACTTTTCAAAATGCTTTATTTCATCTTTTTTACCTCCACTCCATTTGATAAGAGGATGTAAAGGTCCCATTCTTTATAAATAAAATGATTAACTTTTTTAAATCAAATCAAATTTTCTTAAACATAGCTTTGACAATCATATTTAAAAAATCAGAGTATTCTTCGTCTGTAAACTTGATGGAAATATCGAAAATTTTGAAATAGTCGTTTATCCCATATACATTATGCTCTATCTCGTAATATTTGTAAAGAATTTTATTTGGTATATTACCCCTTGTGTTATACCTTAATCCGAGTAAGCACCACTTTATAATATAACCAGGATATTCCTTTTTTAACTCGCTAACAACCTGTAAACATTTTGTCACTGTAGTTTTTGACTTTTCAGTGTCAAGATTGAGATTGGATTTTAATTCACTATATACAAGGGTTTTTGTATCTTCATTGATGAAGAGATGGTCTCTTTCGTGTTTATTTTTAATATTTTTAGATTTAATATT
>JACCEA011047990.1_pt1 | contig 21324 bp, 15 predicted proteins | sample 7449851 | NCBI WGS metagenome assembly JACCEA01 (sample SAMN15323453, study PRJNA562643) | freshwater metagenome | isolation source: river surface water | place: USA:Blue River Watershed | collected 2017-08-18 | reverse complement strand
GGTGGGCGGAACGAATCTGATTAAGTTTGGTGATGTATGGGGCAATGCTTCGACCGCCCTTTTCAGCAGCCTGCCAGTCACGTGGCCGGTACTCAAACTTTTCGCTATCAATGTGTTCTTCTGCGCCTGGGCGTGCCACCGACTCGCAAAGTTCGTAGCCGGCATACATTCCCCAACTTGGTGAGGCAGTAGCTGCGATAGCAGCGCGAATCTTGTGCGCTGCCGGGCCACCAAACTGTAGGTACTCGGTCAAAATGTCAGGGGTGCTCACCCAAAGGTTTGGGCGGAAAAAGTCTGAACTGGCCTTGGAAATCTCGGTCAGGTAGCTTTCAAGCTCCGCTTTGGTGTTTCGCCAGGTGTAGTAGGTGTATGACTGTTGGAAACCGGCCTTACCCAGAGCATGCATCATGGCAGGTCGAGTAAAGGCTTCGGCCAAAAAGACCACCTCAGGAAACTCTGCGTTGACCTCATTGATCAGCCATTCCCAGAAAGCCACCGGTTTGGTGTGTGGGTTATCAACCCGGAAAATCTTTACTCCGCGCGAAACCCACAGCTTGATAATCCGAAGTGACTCGAAGTAGATGCCTTCTGGGTCGTTATCGAAGTTGATTGGGAAAATATCCTGGTACTTCTTAGGAGGGTTTTCGGCATATGCAATTGACCCATCCGCACGAGTTGTAAACCACTCAGGGTTGGACTTTACCCACGGGTGGTCAGGTGATGCCTGCAGCGCAAAGTCCAAGGCAATTTCAATTCCAAGATCATTAGCGGCTCTAACAAATGCGGCAAAGTCCTTCTCGGTTCCTAGGTCTGGGTGAATGGCATCGTGGCCACCAGCCTCGGAACCAATTGCCCAAGGTGATCCAGGGTCCTGTGGCCCGGCTGTGAGCGTGTTGTTCGGCCCCTTTCGATATGCAACACCGATTGGGTGGATTGGCGGCATGTACAGCACGTTGAAGCCCATTTCTGCCACAGCTGGCAGACGCTTCATCGCTGTTTTGAAAGTGCCCGAGGTCCAAGTCTTGGTTTTGGCATCAAACTTGGCTCCCTCGCTGCGCGGGAAGAACTCGTACCATGCGCCAACACCTGACCGTGAGCGCTCGGATTTGATCTCGAAATCTTCGCTGAGGGTAATCAGGCTGCGAATCGGTTGGTTGGCGATGGCCCTTGCGATGGCTTTGGTTTCGGCCTCGGCAAATCGCGATTGGGCAGAACGTGAGGTGTCGCCAAGTTTTTCGGCTAGTTCAACCAAGTTGCGGGCGTTTGCGGCTGTGCGGCCTTTTTCGGCTGCGGCCCGGGTCAAGAGGGCAATGCCCTCGAGCATCATCAGTTCTTCATCAACGCCAACGGCAAGCTTGACACTGGCGTTGTGGTGCCAGGTTTCAAAATCATCTGCAAAAGCACGAATCTGAAAGGTGTAGGTGCCTTCTTCAGAAAGCAACACCGATGTGTGCCAGCGGTCTGATCCTGGAGCGCCAGCCACCATGCGGTGCACTGTTTGGGTTCCGGTCGGTGAGGTTAGTAGAACCTCTGCCGCGAGCGCGTCGTGACCCTCGCGAAAAACTGTGGCGGCAAAAGGAACTACTTCACCGGCATAAGCCTTGGCTGGCCAGCGACCGTTCTCGACAGCCGGAGAGACTGACAAAATCGGTAGGCGCCCAAATGGTCGTGCGTGTCGGTAGCTGATCTGGTTAACTTTGCTCACACTCCATAACTTAGCGACAAATTATTGACGGATTGCCCGGTTTACCAAGGCTTTACATATCCGTTAGCAAGTTAGTGGCGGGTTAGGCAAAGCTGGCGCGGAAAAGCTGCATCGATGTGCCCGACAGATTCACAGTGTCGCCTGGCAGATAGATCTGGGTTGAAGCCCGTGGAACATCGTGGGCACTATTCCAGAGCATTTCGTAACCGGTTACTCCGTCGGCGGCCGGCAATATGACCTCGGTGGTTTTCTCAACACCGTGGATTACCAACAGCATCGAGTTTTTCTCACCGTTTGCCGCAATGTGCAGGCTGTAGCGGCTGATGGTTCGGCATTCGGTGTTGTGCCAGTCATCGGTCGACATAATTTCACCGGCTGCGTTGTACCACTTGAGCAGGTCGTGTTCTGAGGTGGCGTCATCGAACGAGCTGTAGTTTCGAGGGCGCAGTACCGGATTTTCGCGGCGCAGCTGCGTCAGGTAGCTGAAGGTTTTTTCGAAGTCGCGTTCACTTCGGCTTGGATTCCAGTTAACCCAGGTCATGACGTTGTCTTGGCAGTATGCGTTGTTGTTGCCGTTCTGAGTTTTTAGTCGCTCGTCACCGGCGGTAATCATCGGAATTCCGTAAGAGAACAGCAGCGTTGCCATCAGGTTTCGGGCAGCCTTGTGTCGTTGAGCCACAATCTGCTCAGTAGCACCGATTCCCTCGTGCCCATGGTTGAACGAGTGGTTGCCGTTGGTTCCATCGCGGTTGCTCTCACCGTTGGACTGGTTGTGCTTGACGTCGTAGCTAACCAAGTCGCGAAGGCAAAAACCATCGTGTGCGGTTATGAAGTTAACCGCTCCAACAGTGCCGGTCGGGCTGTCAAAAATGTCTCGAGACCCGGATAGGCGGGTCGCAAGATCGCTAACGCCATTCCAGTGGCTTCCAGAATTTCTTGCCGCAGCGATGTCACCGAGCCAGAACCGTCTGACTGAATCGCGGTAGCGGTCGTTCCACTCGCTGAACCGTTCAGGGAAGTTTCCGGTTTGCCAGCCGCCAAGGCCAACATCCCAAGGCTCAACGATCATCTTGGCCTCGGCCAAAATCGGGTCCTCCACAATTGAGCGGAGCAGCGGGTGGTTCGGGTCGTAGTGGTTGTTCTCGTCGCGGGCCAGCGTGGTGGCCAGGTCAAACCGGTATCCGTCTACCTGCAGCTCTGTAGTCCAGTAGCGCAGGCTTTCGAGCACCATGTGAACCACATGAGGGTTGCTGAAATCCAGTGAGTTACCGCAACCGGTGGTGTCGTGGTACCAACCTTTTTCGTCTTGACGGTAGTAGTTGGAATTGTCCAATCCGCGATATGAGTGAGTCAGGCCTCCGCCGCCACCTTCGGCAGTGTGGTTGTAGACCACGTCCAGCAGTACTTCAATGCCATTGCGGTGCAATTCACGGATGGCGGTCTTGAGCTCAACCAAGATTGCCTCAGGGCCAGCCTTAATAGCCGCAGCGGTGGCGTATCGGTGATGTGGGGTAAAGAAATTGATTGAGTTGTAGCCCCAGTAGTTAATGAGGCCCATGTTCATCAGGCGCGGTTCAGAGATGAACATCTGAATCGGCAATAGCTCAACGGCGTTTACCCCGATGTTCTTTAGATGCTCAATCGTGCTGGGGTGGCCAAGTGCCGCATAGGTGCCGCGAAGTTCATCAGGCAGTGCGCTATTGCCACGAGTGAGGCCACGGGCATGTGCCTCGTAGATAACTAATTCGTCTAGCGGAATGTTTGGCTTGGCAACGCCCTGCCAGTCGAAGTCCCCGTCGACCACAACACAGTGAAACTCTCTCGCGCTCTCGCGAATAACACCCTTGGCGTATGGGTCAATCAGCAGCAGGCTGCTGTTGAAGCGGTGGCGTGGACCCTCTGGGCCCGTTGCTCGAAGGCCGTACTTGGTACCAGGGACCAAGTGGCTGCTAGAAGCCGACCAAATTCCGTGGGCACCGCGAACCAAGTCGATGGTTTCGATTGTTTCGCGAGGATTCTCAGGGTTCAGAATGCAGGCTTCAATTGTGGTCGCCGAATCTGAGTACACGCGAATAGTGCCGATGCCGTCAGAGACGGTAACGCCCATCTGGCCTGGTTCAGGCATTTGAAAATCAGACATTTGCACCATTTATGTTCGTAGGGTCAAACAAAGCAACTCGCTAATCCTAACCAGCAAACGGTTTCAGTCTTATTAACTAGTACGGCCAAAGATTAGTCTTGACCTATGGCCGTATACCTAGATCACGCAGCAACTTCTCCGTTGTTGCCCGAGGTAAAGCGCGCCTACCTCGAGAATCTTGACCTCATCGGCAACCCCTCATCAGTGCACAGCCTCGGGCAATCTGCACGGCGGGTGGTTGAGGAGGCACGCGAAGCAATTGCTGCTGCCGTAGGAGCCCACCGGAGTGAGGTAATTTTTACCTCTGGCGGCACAGAAGCTGACAACCTGGCAGTTAAGGGATTGTTCTGGCATCGTTCTGGGCAAGACGCTAAGCGGACCGTAATCATTTCAGCGGCAACCGAGCACCACGCCGTAATCGAACCACTTGAGTGGCTTGAGAAAGAGCAGGGAGCCGAAGTTCTCTGGTGTCCGGTAAACCAACGGGGTGAGCTTGACCTCGAATGGCTCAGAAATGTGCTGGCCGAACGCTCGTCTGAAATCGCTTTCATTTCACTCATGTGGGCCAACAACGAAATTGGTGTAATTGCACCAATTAGAGAAATCACCGCTCTGGCTGCAGCTCACCAAGTTCCGGTCCACTCCGATGCAGTGGCAGCCTTTGGCCATACGCCGGTCAACTTCGGCCAATCAGGGCTGGCGGCTATGTCGATCTCCGGTCACAAGCTTGGTGCGCCGGTAGGCATCGGTGCCTTGATTGTCTCGAGAAAGACCAATTTGACCGAGGTGATTCATGGCGGCGGTCAGGAGCGAGGGGTTCGTTCGGGCACGCTGTCGGCTGCACTTGCCGTTGCGCTCGCCGAAGCCTGTCGACTGGCGGTTACTGACCTTGACGCCAAACTTGAGCAGATGAGCGGCTTGATTGTTTATTTGCGCGAGCAGGTAGGCACATTGGTTCCTGAGGCGATCTTCACGCGAGGAGATGCCCCAGCTATTTCTGGAAATGCTCACTTCATGTTTCCAGGTTGCGCCGGAGACTCGTTGCTGTTCTTGCTGGACACATCCAACATCGCAGTGTCTACTGGTTCAGCCTGCAGAGCAGGAGTCGCTGACCCATCGCACGTAGTGATTGCAACCGGTAGGTCTGAGGTTGAGGCTCGAAGTTGCCTAAGGCTTTCAATCAGTCCACAAACATCTCGCGCTGAAATTGATCAGTTTTTAGCTGCGTTGCCGGCAGCCTACGCCTCCGCCAGAAAGGCTGGGGTTTCAGGTCGGTAACTCAATAGCCTGACGGTGCTGGAAAGTAGACTTGTGGCATGAAGGTTTTAGCTGCGATGTCTGGCGGGGTTGACTCAGCCGTTGCCGCTGCGAGGGCCGTTGAAGCCGGCCATGAAGTTGTGGGAGTGCACCTAGCACTCTCGCGCATGCCTGGCACGCTCAGAACCGGTTCCCGTGGTTGCTGCACCATTGAAGACTCGATGGATGCCCAGCGTGCGGCCAATATCCTCGGAATTCCCTACTATGTGTGGGACTTCTCCGAGCGGTTCAAGGCTGATGTTGTCGACGATTTCATTGCCGAGTACCAAGCCGGGCGAACTCCGAATCCGTGTATGCGCTGTAACGAGCGAATCAAATTTGCTGCCCTACTTGAAAAGGCTTTGGCTCTGGGCTTCGATGCTGTTTGCACCGGGCACTATGCCAGCCTGCTGACAGACGAGGCAGGCAACCTTGAGTTGCACCGTTCGGCAGCCCTGGCCAAGGATCAGTCTTATGTTTTGGGCGTGCTTACCGCTGAGCAACTCAAGCATTCAATGTTTCCCCTCGGTGCCACTGCCTCAAAAGATCTAATTCGAGCTGAGGCAATGGAACGCGGTTTGGCGGTAGCTAATAAGCCGGATAGCTATGACATCTGCTTTATTCCTGAAGGTGACACCCAGGATTGGCTAGCCGACAAGGTTGGCACAGAGACCGGACCAATCATTGACCGTGAAGGCAATGTTCTGGGTTCTCACGAGGGCGCACACGGTTTTACAGTTGGGCAGCGTAAGGGTCTTTCAATCGGTCGGCCGGCTGCTGACGGTAAACCTCGCTATGTGCTTGAAATTCGACCAAAGACTAACACTGTGGTGGTCGGCTCTCAGGCAGCTTTGGCTATTGCTGAGATGGTCGGCGAAAAGTTCACCTGGTGCGGACAGGCTCCGGCAAATACGTCTGACTGGACGCAAATTCATGTGCAGGTACGTGCGCACGGCGATGCAATTGCAGCTGAATTCAAGGTCACAGATTCCGCCATGGTAATTCGAGTCAGCGAACCACTGCTTGGTGTTGCGCCAGGGCAGACCGCCGTTCTGTACCTCGGTACCAGGGTGTTAGGTCAGATGACAATTGATCAAACCGTATCGGCAGTTCCAGTCGGTGCTGAGTAACCTGTGGATCTGTTGAAGGCGGCGGCAGCTAAACGCATCGAAGAACTAGTTGACCAGCTCAATCATCACCGTGCTGCGTATTACGAGGGCAACACCGTTCTGATTAGCGATGCAGAGTACGACGCGCTCTTGCACGAGCTTGAAGCTCTGGAGTCCGAAAATCCAGAACTTATTTCGGGCGACAGTCCAACACAAACCGTGGGTGGTTCTGCCAATCAGGCATTTGCACCGGTCGAGCACCTGGACCGGATGATGAGCCTCGACAATGTATTTTCGTTCGAAGAGTTTCGCTCTTGGGCCGAACGAGGTGGCGATGGCCCGTATCTGTGTGAATTAAAAATTGATGGCCTGGCAATCAACCTTCGGTATGTCGATGGCCGTTTGGTTTCGGCCGCCACACGAGGCGACGGCGTGGTCGGCGAGGACGTAACTGCAAACGTATTGACTATCCAGTCGATCCCGCGCAAACTTTCTGGTTCTGGCCATCCGCCGGTCGTCGAAGTTCGCGGTGAGATCTATTTTGGCCTCGAAGATTTTGCCAAGTTGAATGAGGGATTAGTTGCTGAGGGTAAGGCTCCGTTTGCAAACCCTAGAAACTCGGCCAGTGGCTCGCTCAGGCAAAAAGACGCCGGCGTCACAGCCACCCGCCCGCTCAAAATGCTGGTTCACGGCATTGGTGCTTGGCCTGATGCTCCGGTCAAAAATCAGTCGGACCTTTACGAACTCCTTAAATCTTGGGGTCTACCGACTTCAGAGCGCTTCCGGGTTGTGAATTCTGTCGATGAGGTTTTGAAATACATCGATGAATTTGAGAAAAAACGCCACTCGCTAGAGCACGAAATTGACGGCGTGGTGGTCAAACTTGATGACCTTGCTGTCCAACGAGATCTGGGATTCACGTCCCGCGCACCTCGTTGGGCTATTGCCTATAAGTACGCCCCCGAACAGGTGAACACCAAACTTCTCGACATTCGAGTGTCGGTTGGCCGCACCGGCCGGGCTACCCCTTACGCGGTTGTCGAGCCGGTTAAGGTCGCTGGGTCTGTGGTTGAGTTCGCGACCCTTCACAACCAGGATGTCGTCAAGGCCAAGGGTGTTTTGATTGGTGACACAGTTGTTCTTCGCAAGGCCGGCGATGTAATTCCTGAAATTCTTGGGCCGGTGGTTGAGCTGCGGACCGGTGCGGAACGCGCCTTTGTCATGCCGACCGTGTGCCCAGATTGTGGTTCGCCGCTAGCGCCATCTTCTGAGGGAGATGTTGACCTGCGTTGCCAAAACTCTCGCAGTTGCCCAGCCCAGTTGCGTGAACGGGTAGCTTATTTAGGCTCAAGGGGAGTCCTCGATATTGAGGCTTTGGGTTACGTGGCCGCCTGTGCACTTACCCAGCCGGTCGAACCTGCTTCATCAGCGCTTAGGTCCGAGGCTGATTTGTTCGACCTAACTCTCGAGCAGTTGCTGCCTATCCGGGCTCTGGTTCTAGATCCAGACTCTGGATTACCAAAACTTGATGCCAACGGCGATCCAAAAATCGTCGACTTTTTTAGAAAGAAAGACGGTTCGCCGGCCGAAGTTGCCCTAAAACTGATTCGAAACCTTGAAGAGGCCAAGACCAAGCCGCTCTGGCGAATTTTGGTTGCTCTGTCGATTAGGCATGTTGGTCCGGTAGCAGCCAGGTCGTTGGCGAGTTTCTTCGGTTCGCTGGATCGAATTTTCACTGCTTCCGAAGACGAACTTTCGCGTGTCGATGGCGTTGGGCCAACGCTTGCCGCGTCAATCAAAGAGTGGATCTCAATCGATTGGCACCGCGAGATCATCGAAAAGTGGCGTGTAGCTGGCGTGCAACTTGAAATTCCAGGCCACGCAGGCCCGGGCGAGGCAGCTGTTTCGGGCGGGATTTTTGAGGGTATGAGCATCGTTGCCACTGGTTCGCTCAAGAATTTCACTCGTGAGCAGATTGAGGAAGCCATCATTTCCAACGGAGGCAAGGCGGCGTCATCGGTGTCAAAAAAGACCGCTTTTGTGGTGGCTGGTGAAAATGCCGGATCCAAACTTTCAAAGGCAGAGGAACTTGGCGTTGAGGTAATTACTGAGGATGAGTTCATCCTCAGACTCAAGGGCTAGACAGCCGTGCCTTTGGGGGCGGTTTGGTAGGCTAGGAGTCAATCATCTGTTGCCTAGCGAGTGGATTTATGTCTGAAATTACGCCCGACCTGGTTAGGCATCTTGCCAACCTGGCCCGCATTGACGTTACTGATCAAGAAGTAGCCCTTTTTGCCGAACAAATTAGCCTGATCGTTGATTCGGTTGCAACCGTTAAAGCAGCGGTTGAGGGTGACATTCCGGCAACAAGCCACCCAATCCCTATGGCAAATGTTTTCCGCGAGGACATCGTCGAGCCTTCGCTAACTCAAGCCGAAGCTTTGTCAGGTGCAGCCGACAGTGCTGATGGACGTTTCCGCGTGCACGCAATCCTGGATGGGGAGTAGTTAATGTCTGAACTCATTCGTAAAAATGCCAGTGAACTGGTTGATTTGCTCAAGTCTGGCCAGGTTTCTTCTGTCGAAGTCACCCAGGCGCATCTAGACCGCACTGCTGCCGTTGATGGTGCCGTCCACTCCTACTTGCACGTTGGTCCAGAGGCGGCTCTTGCTGCCGCAGCAGACATTGACCGTAGACGTGCGGCGGGGGAGCAGCTTCACGAGCTTGCCGGTCTTCCAATCGCAGTCAAGGACAACCTAACCACCACAGATGCCCCGACTACCTCTGGTTCAAAAATCCTTGAGGGCTGGGTTCCGCAGTACGACGCAACCGTAGTTAAGAAGCTTCGCGATGCGGGCATGCCAATTCTGGGTAAGACCAACCTTGACGAATTTGCCATGGGTTCATCTACCGAATTCTCGGCTTACGGGCCGAGCCGCAACCCTTGGGACCTAGACCGAATCCCAGGCGGTTCGGGCGGTGGCTCAAGTTCTGTCGTTGCCTCGTTCCAGGCGCCTCTGGCCATTGGTTCTGATACCGGTGGTTCGATTCGCTACCCAGCATTCGTAACCGGAACTGTGGGAACCAAGCCAACCTATGGTGCGGTTTCTCGATACGGCCTGATTGCTCTGGCAAGCTCACTTGACCAGATCGGTCCAGTTTCGCGAAATGTTCTGGATGCCGCATTGCTTCAGGACGTAATCGCCGGCCACGACCCGCACGACAGCACCTCGTTGCCAGAATCTCTAGGCTCTATGACCGAGGCTGCTAAAAAACTTGACGTCAAGGGCATGCGCATCGGTGTAATCAAGCAGCTCACCGGCGCGGGTTTTCAGCCAGGTGTTTCTGCGCGTTTCAACGAGAGCCTTGAGCTTTTGACAAACGCGGGTGCCGAAATTGTTGAGGTCGATTGCCCAAGCTTTGAATACGCAATTGCTGCCTACTACCTGATTCTTCCGGCCGAGGCTTCTTCAAACCTGGCTAAATTCGACTCGGTCCGCTTTGGTCTGCGCGTAACTCCAGAAGGTGCGCCTACCATCGAGCGCGTTATGGCTGCTACTCGTGAGGCTGGTTTTGGCCCTGAGGTAAAGCGCCGAATTATCCTGGGTACCTATGCTCTATCGAGTGGTTATTACGACGCCTACTACGGATCGGCCCAGAAGGTGCGCACACTAATTCAGCGTGACTTCGATGCCGCGTTTGCAAAAGCCGACGTACTGGTTTCACCGACTGCACCAACCACCGCATTTAAGTTGGGCGAGAAGCTTGAAGACCCACTGGCCATGTACCTCAATGACATCGCCACCATTCCGGCCAACTTGGCAGGTATCCCGGGTATGGCAATTCCAAATGGTTTGGCCGAAGACACTAATTTGCCATCGGGTATTCAGTTGCTGGCGCCGGCTCGTGCCGATGCCCGCCTGTACCAGGTAGGTGCCGCGCTTGAAAAGATGCATGAAGATGTCTGGGGCAAGCGAATGATTGATTTTGCACCAGAGTTGGAGGTTCGCGGCTAATGGCTAAAGACGAATTGATGAATTACGAAAAGTCCTTGGAGCAGTTCGAGGTTGTGATTGGTCTAGAAGTTCACGTTGAACTAAACACCAACACCAAGATGTTCTGTGGTTGCCGCAACGAGTTTGGTGATGAGCCAAACACCAACGTTTGCCCAATCTGTATTGGACTACCGGGATCATTGCCGGCTGTAAACAAGCGCGCCATTGAATCAAGCATTTCAATTGGTTTGGCCTTGGGGTGCGAAATTGCGCCTACCGGTCGCTTTGCTCGCAAGAACTACTTCTACCCAGACCTAGCCAAGAACTTCCAAACCTCTCAGTACGATGAGCCGATTGCTTTTGAGGGTTCTCTTGACGTTGAGGTTCCGTCCGGCAAGAGCTTCACAGTTCAGATTGAACGCGCTCACATGGAAGAAGACGCCGGCAAGCTAACACACGTTGGTGGTTCAACCGGTCGTATTCAAGGCGCTGAGTACTCACTAGTTGATTACAACCGCGCCGGTGTTCCGCTAGTTGAAATCGTTACCAAGCCTGTCTACGGTGCCGGTGCTGAGGCACCAGAGCTGGCAGCGGCTTACGTGCGCTCGATTCGTGAAATCGTGAAGGGCTTGGGTGTTTCTGACGCCAAGATGGAGCGCGGAAATGTGCGCTGTGACGCCAACGTTTCGCTTCGCCCACACGGTCAAGAAAAACTAGGCACTCGTACAGAAACCAAAAACGTTAACTCGCTTCGCTCAATCGAGCGTGCGGTTCGCTACGAAATTCAGCGCCAGGCAGCAATCTTGGCCAAAGGCGGCTCAATTATCCAGGAGACCCGTCACTGGCACGAGGATAAGGGATCGACCAGCTCAGGACGCCCTAAGTCAGATGCTGATGATTACCGCTACTTCCCAGAGCCAGACTTGGTTCCAGTTCAGCCTTCAAAGGAGTGGATTGAGGAGCTTCGCGCCAAGCTACCGGAGAAGCCAGCTGACCGCCGCAAGCGGGTTCAGGCTGAGTGGGGATTTGCTGACCTTGAATTCCGCGATGTTGTAAACGCGGACCTGCTTGACCAGATTGAAGAAACAGTTGCCGCTGGAGCCAAGCCTCAGGCGGCCCGCAAGTGGTGGACCGGCGAACTTGCCCGAATTGCCAACAGCCAAGACCAGGATGTCACCGAGTTGAACATTTCTGGTGCTTCGGTGGCTGAGCTTGCCGGACTAGTCGAGGCTGGAAAGCTAAACGACCGTCTAGCTCGTGAGGTACTTACCTATGTTTTGGCTGGAGAGGGCTCTCCATCAGAGATTGTGGCCGCACGCGGTCTTGAAGTTGTTTCAGATGACGGCGCACTGATTGCCGCAATTGATGCAGCCTTGGCCAAACAGCCAGATGTTCTCGATGCCATCCGTGAGGGCCGCATGCAGGCTGCTGGTGCCGTTATCGGTGCGGTCATGCAGGCAATGAAGGGCTCGGCTGATGCTGGTCGTGTTCGCGAATTGCTGATTGAGAAAGCAAACGCCTAAACAAGCCATCAAAAAGTAGAAAATCCCGATGACCTAAGTCATCGGGATTTTTTCTTGGGGTGAGTAACGGGGCTTGAACCCGCGACCCCCTGGACCACAACCAGGTGCTCTACCAGCTGAGCTATACCCACCAAGTGCTGTGCTGTACGCAACAACTCATAGAGTCTATCAGTTGTTTACGTGCGTTCGGCTAGATTGTGCAGATGAATGCGGTTAGTTTTTAGCTACCAACTCGGCAGCTGCCTTGGCCTGCTCTGAGGTTGGGCCAGGCAGTGGAACCATAACGGTCTCGCGGTAGTAGCGAAGCTCTTGAATCGATTCGAGAATGTCAGCCAAAGCGCGGTGACCGCCGCCCTTCTTTGGCATCTGAAAATAAACTCTCGGGTACCAACGACGGGTAAGTTCTTTGATCGAAGAGACATCGATGTTTCGATAGTGCAGGTGTTGGTCTAGTTCTGGCATGTAGCGGTTCAGGAACATGCGGTCAGTGCCGATGGTGTTGCCCGCTAGGGGAGCCTCTTTGGCGTTAGGTACAAAGCGCTTGATGTATTCGAGGATCAGGTGCTCTGCGTCAGCAAGCTCGAGGCCGTTTTCTACCTCGTTGATTAGGCCGGATTCGGTGTGCATGTTGCGAACAAAATCGTTCATGTTTGCCCAAGAATCCTCACGTGGTTTGATGACCACATCAAAACCTTCGTCGAGGATTTCTAACTCGGAGTTAGTGATAACTACCGCTACCTCAACTAGGCAATCCGACTCCGGGTTCAAGCCGGTCATTTCACAGTCGATCCAAACGAGGTTCTCTGAAATCTCAATCACGTTCCAAAAGTAGAGGAGGCCCCCGACAAAAGCCGAGGACCTCCCAATTCTACCGATTGCGGCTAGTTATCAAGCTGAGCAGTCGAAACGGCACCTGCGGCTTTGCTTGCCTTTCGGGTGCGTCTAGCTGCCTTGCGCTCCTTGCGGCCTTCTACCAGCCAGTAAAGTACCGGCACGATCACCAGGGTTAGCACGGTTGAAGAGAACAGGCCACCGATAACAACCACTGCCAGAGGCTGCGAGATGAAACCGCCACCGCCGGTGAACCCGAGGGCCATCGGAGTTAGGGCAAAAATGGTGGCAAGCGCAGTCATCAGAATTGGGCGAAGACGCTGTCTTGCGCCGTCCATGATGGCAACCTGCGTTGGGCGACCTTCTTTTCGGTACTGATTGATTAGGTCGATCAGCACAATCGCGTTGGTTACTACGATTCCCACGAGGAGCAACATTCCGATCAGCGCAGGAACACCCAGTGCTGTGTCAGTAATGAGTAGCATGCCCAGGGCGCCGGTAGCGGCGAACGGAATGGAGATGAGCAGGATCAGCGGCTGAATGATGCTTGAGAACGTTGCGACCATGACAACAAATACGATCGCAATCGCAGCCAGCAGCGCTAGCCCGAGCTGGCCGAATGATTCAGCCTGTGAGGCGCTGACTCCACCAATTGTTGCTGTGGTTCCGGCCGGAAGGCTGACATCTTCTAGGCGCTTGGTTACGTCTGCTGAGATGGCACCCAAGTTATCTCCCGAAGGGGTCAATGAGACCTTTGCGGTTCGGTCACCCTTTTCGCTCGAGATTGATACCGGCACCTCAACCTCTTCGATTTTGGCAATCGATGAAAGCTTGATTAGGCCGGTCGCTGTTGGAATGTTGATGGCTTCAACTTCCGCGACGGTCTCAGGGATGTCGGTCTTGACGATGTAGATCGGAGTCTCGACGTTATCGATGTTGACCTTGCCGATGCTGGTTGGACGCATGGTCGACGCCACGATGCCACCAACAGCAACTTCAGTAAGACCCTTCTCAGCTGCTGCCATTCGGTCTACCGTAATGCGCAGGGTCCTTTGTTTTTCGGCAAGCGAGTTTGTCACACCTGATACATCCGGAGTGTCGGCCATAGCTGCCTGAATCGCGGAGATTGCTTGGTTCAGATTTTCATCATTAGAGGCGATTACCTTGATGTCGATGGTGCTCGAGCCACCAAAGGCCTCGCCGCCACCCGATGTGAATTTGACCTCGCCCAGGCTTGAGTCGGCTGCGAACTTGGCCTCAAGCTTTTCCTGAAGGGCAACCTGATCGGTTCCGTCAGCTGTTGTCACCTGAAGTGATGTTCCGCCGGCTGCACCACCAAATGCCACACGTCCGTCGCCCGATGAGCCAATGGTTGTCTGAACAACGTCCACTGCTGGTTCGTCTAAGAGCACGGCCTCGAGTTTTGCCGCGGCTTCATCCTGTTGTTCGAATGTTGCGCCGGCAGGCAGGGTTTGGTTCAGCACAAAGCTATTTGAACCCGATGAGCCGATGAAGTCGGTTTTCAACTGAGGCACAAGTCCAAAAGTGAACACCAAAATCAAGAAAGATGCCAGTAGGGTTACCACTGGTCGGCGCTGGGTCCAATTTAGAACCGGGATGTAGCCGCGCTGCAACCAGCTCTTTCTTTCCTTGGCTTCCTCGGCCTCGCGGACCTCTGCCTCGTGCTGACGTGCTGCCTCTTCCGATTCGTGAACGATGCCCTTAGGTGACTTCAAGAACCAGTAAGCCAACACCGGAACGATGGTTAGCGAGACGAACAGTGAGGCAACCAGCGCGATTGCGAAGGTGAATGAGAACGGACGGAATAGCTCGCCCACCAGGCCGCCAACCAGGGCGATTGGCAGGAACACCGCAACGGTGGTGATGGTCGCTGCGGTGATTGCTCCGGCAACCTCTCGAACCGAGCGAATAATTGCCTGTTTCTTTTCTTCGCCGTACGAAAGGTGACGGTTGATGTTCTCGATTACCACGATTGAGTCATCGACGACTCGACCGATAGCAATAGTCAAAGCGCTCAATGTGAACAGATTCAGTGAGTAATCAAAGGCGCTCAAACCTATAAACGTGATGAGTACCGATGTTGTAATGGAAATTGCCGTAACCAAAGTTGATCGAACGGACATCAAGAAAACCAAGATGATTAGCACTGCAAAGCCAAGTCCCAGTAGGCCCTCGGTGGTTAGGTTCTCGAGCGACTTTTCAACATAAGGTGCCTGGTCAAAAACAGTCACGATGGTTACATCGCCACCAAGCTTGTCTTGAAGTTCGGTCAACTTCTCTTCAACGGCGTGAGAGATGGCGACTGTGTTTGCATCCTGAGTCTTGGTAAACGCGATAGACAATACCGAGTTGCCGTTTACGCGCGCAATGCTGGTAACCGGGGCATCTTCGTAGCTCACGGTTGCAACGTCCGACACCTTCAACGCAACGGTCGAGGTAGAAACCGTCGGGGTGCCGGTGAAGCTTGGCATTCCCGGGATTGTCGGAACCGTAGGGGTGGTCACCGAAGTTCTGGTGCCGATGAGCGGAAGGTTCTTAAAATCTTCCACTGAATTAACGGTCTCGCCAACTTCTACAGAAATCTGGCCATCTGCATCATCGATGGTTCCCGCAGGAATCACGAAACCATTGGACTGAAGTGCTGTGGTAATCGACTGCTGAGAAAGACCGTTGGCGGCAAGTTTGGCTTGGTCAAGTTTCAGATTGATTCGTTTCTCGGCAGCGCCAGAAATTGAGACTTCGCGCATGCCCGGAATCTCGCCGAACAGTGGTTCTGCGATGTCTGGCAAAGTTTGAGCCAGCTCATCGTTGTTGCCCGAGTTGTCAGATACACCCAGCACCAAAATAGGAACGCTGTCAAAGCTACCCGACAAAATCTCAGCATTTGCATCCTCTGGAAGTGAGGATTGAACTGTAGCTAGGGCAGCGGCAAGGTCCTCTTTGACCTGAGCTGAGGTAACTCCGTAGTCAAACTCCACGCGAACAATTGAGATGTTGCTTTGGGAGGTTGAAGTCGAAGTGACTAGACCATCTAGCTGTCGAACAGCATTTTCAATTGGCTGGCTTACCTGCTTATCGATAACCTCTGGAGAGGCACCGATGTAGGTGGTAACAATTGCTGCCTGCGGCGTCTCAAAGCTCGGAATGAGCTCTTGCTTCAATGATCCGAGTGAGATGAAACCGAAAACCGCGACAATTGCGGTGATTAGCGCGACGACTGAGCGATTAGCAAGACTGAGCTTGGCTAGAAGATGCATGGGGCCCCTTAAATAGCAATACCTCTAGGCTAACCCAGGGGTCAGTAGAGGTATTCCTAGAAAAGCTTTTTAAGCCAGTTCGAACTGACCGCCTTCAATTTGTCCTTGCTTGCGGTACATGTCCAGCTTTTGACGGGTGTCAGCGATGTCAAGGTTGCGCATGGTCAGCTGGCCGATTCGGTCAGTTGGACCAAACGCTGCATCTTCGGTGCGTTCCATCGATAGCTTCTCAGGGTGGTAGCTAAAGTTCTCACCCTCAGTGTTCACAATGGTGTAGTCATCTCCGCGACGTAGGCGCAGGGTCACAGATCCATTTACTGCTGAGGCAACCCACTTGGTCAGTGATTCACGTAGCATCAGGGTCTGCGGGTCTAGCCAACGACCTTCGTAAAGTAGGCGGCCCATTCGGCGGCCTTCTGCGTGGTAAGCCGCTACGGTGTCCTCATTGTGAATTGCCGAGATTAGGCGCTCGTAGGCGATGTGAATCAAAGCCATGCCCGGAGCTTCGTAAATGCCGCGACTCTTGGCCTCAATAATGCGGTTTTCGATCTGGTCGCTCATGCCTAGTCCGTGGCGCCCACCGATTTCGTTGGCTTTCATAATTAGGTCAACAGCGTTTTCAAGGCTTTCACCATTGATTGCCACCGGTCGGCCCTGACGGAATGTGACCTTAACGTCTTCAGTCTCAATTTCCACTGATGGGTCCCAGAACTTCACACCCATGATTGGTTCGACGATTTCGTATGAGGTATCCAAGTTTTCCAGGGTCTTCGCCTCGTGGGTCGCGCCCAGCATGTTGGCATCTGTTGAATATGCCTTCTCTACTGATGCACGGTAAGGCAGTTTGCGCTCGAGTAGCCATTCGCTCATTTCGTGGCGACCGCCGAGCTCGTTGACAAAGTCAGCGTCAAGCCAAGGCTTGTAAATTCTTAGGTTTGGGTTGGCCAAAAGACCGTAGCGGTAGAAGCGCTCAATGTCATTGCCCTTGTAGGTTGATCCGTCGCCCCAGATTTCAACACCGTCCTGGTGCATGGCGCGCACCAGCATGGTTCCGGTGACTACGCGGCCCAGGGGAGTGGTGTTGAAGTAAACCTTGCCGCCGGTACGGATGTGGAATGCGCCACACGCCAAGGCAGCAAGTCCCTCTTCTGCAAGGGACTGACGGCAGTCGACTAGGCGTCCAGCTTCGGCGCCGTAAACCAGAGCGCGATCAGGAATTGAATCAATGTCGTCTTCGTCGTACTGACCAAGGTTGGCTGTGTATGAGTAAGGAACGGCGCCTTTTTCACGCATCCAAGCCACAGCAACAGAAGTATCTAGGCCACCAGAAAAGGCAATGCCGACTTTTTCACCAACAGGTAGGGATGCAAGAACTTTAGTCATGAGACCCAAGTTTACTTGAGTAGTGAGGCCATCTGCTTCTGGATCAGGTTGGCTGCAAAAACAGGATTGATGCGGCTAATGATATCCATAAGTCGAGCATCGCTGCCGATAGTGATTCGCGGCCGGTTGTGCTCAATCGCTTCAATCATCGCGTGTGCCGCAATCGGTGCGGGAGTCGTCTTGAATTTGCTTTCAGTTGCCGCATCGGCAGGCATTGCCATTCCAGAATTCGCCGCGATGTTAGTTGCAATAGCTCCAGGGAACACGATGGTGACACCGATGTTGGTGGCTGCCAGTTCAGATCGAAGTCCTTCGGTGAACAACTTGATGGCAGCTTTGGAAGCTCCGTAAACGCTTTGTCCCGGAACCGGTGCGTAGGCACCCATTGAAGACACGTTGAGAATGTGGGCTTCAGGGCGATTGATCAGACCAGGTAGAAATGCTTTGGTCATCATTAGCGGGCCATCGAAGTTCACCTTCATGACTCGCGCAGCTTGTTCCAAAGTAAGTTCGTTGATTTTTACAAAAGGTTGGATGATGCCGGCATTGTTGATTAGACCGTCAACAGAACCGAGGGCGGCTTCTATTTTTTGAGGCAGCTCCGCCACCGCTGCTGCGTCGGTTATGTCGAGCACGAAGGTTTCAACGCTTCCGCCGGCAAGTGTTTTTGTTTCAAGCAGGGATTCCTCGCGAAGGTCGATTGCAGCAACCTTGGCTCCACGGCTTACCAGTTCAATCGTTAGCTGACGCCCCATTCCGCTGCCGGCGCCGGTAACGACTATTACTTTCCCCTGGACCTTCATGGAATTCTCCTTCTAACTAGAACTTATTTTTAGAATACGCCCGTTTGCGCCAAACATCACCGAGGATCCCTGTCGACCACAGTGCCCAAAGAATTAGCAGCGGTTGGAAGGCCAGTCGAATCGCTCTTGCCGAATCGGTATTTAAACCAAAGGCGTCAGTCTGAGTGATCCACTGTGAGATGTTACCGGGAAACACGGCCACGAATAGTCCTGCTGCTAGCCAGCCGAAAACGCGCTTTTTGCTTGGCCAAAAAACTAATCCCAAACCGATTAGCACCTCGACCACACCGGAGGCAACGACTACAAAGTCAGGATCGAGCGGAACCCAGGTTGGAACCTGAGCTTGAAATTCGGAACGCGCAAAAGTTAGGTGACCGGTTCCGGCAAAAACCAATGCCGCCCCCAGTAAAAGCCGGGCTATAGCGCGAACAGCCTTAATTTTTAGCCCCGATTCGATTGATTAGACGAGCCGAAGAGATCATCGCGCCACCTAGGACGGCTGGAATTCCGCCGCCTGGATGCACCGAGGCCCCTACACGCCAAAGCCATGGGCGCCACAGCGAGTTGTATCCGGGTAGGTGTAGCGGGCCGCCCTGCCAAATTGGTCGAGTAGTCCCGTAAAGCGAGCCTCCGTTTGCTCCAAATTCAGCAAAGTAACCGGGGTCCAGAATTTTGTAGTCCAGAATCAGGTCTTGGATGTTTTGCTCTAAGCCAATCTGATCGCTGATTCGTTTTAGTTGAGCTTGAACGAACTCGTCATTTAGGTCAAAGTGCTCACCGTTGGCCGGGGCTGTGAGCAATATTGCTGCGGTGGCTTTGTTATTTGGATAAATGTGGCCAGGTTCGTAGTAATTCAAAAACGCCATAGTCTCGTTGGGAACCACAGTTTGGTCCAAAGCCTTGTGCAGGGCTCGAGGGTCTGAGGGCATTATTACCGAGTGGGTAACTGTGCCCGCAGGGAGCGGCTCTTTCAAGACGGCAAAAATCGCTACTCCCGAGCAAGATACGCGCTTTGGTTTGCGGCGCTTGTTGCCGAGCAGTCGATCGGTGACTTGAGCATCAGTGGCCGCAATGATGTAGTCAGCCTCATAAGTTTGGTCACTTGTGCGTACTGAGCCTTTTGAAATTTTCTTGACTTCAACGCCAGTGATAATTTCTGCGCCGGCTGTCGAGGCAAGTCGGCCAAGGGCCAGGGCAATTTCATAAACGCCACCGCGTGGAACAAAGATTCCCTCCTTGGCCATGACGCCCGCAATTGTTGCATAAAGCGCCAAAGTGCGTTCTGGCGAGATGCCCGCATTCAGCGTGTGAATTGCAATCACCTCTCGCAATCCGTCAGGCATCCAATCGAGGCTATTCAGGTACGCCCGAGTTGATAGGTGACGCCCATAGGTCTTGGTAATCGCGGTCACCGCCGGCAGGGTTGCCGCATCAAAAGGGTCTGAGGTCAACAGGTTGGTGATTTCGGGGCCGAGGTGGCCATGTTCGGATTCAAATCGCACCCAAGCCTCGTGCCACGGGTGGTCCGCAGGAACAGGTAAGTCAACGATTTCGGACCCGAAGTAATACCTGCCAACCTCGGGCAGTTTTTCTAGCTCAAGTGCCGCGAGTTTCGCAGCCTCCCCAGTGGTGCCCCGCGCGTCATAGCGGTTGAAAAGCTCTTCAAGCACGGCGGGGAATGTCACCAGCGATGGTCCGGTGTCAATCCGCTGGCCGGCCACATCGATGCGCCTTGATTTGCCGCCGATCCAGCTATTGCGCTCTAGAACTGTGACGTGGTGGCCGGCTTTGGCTAAAAGCGCGGCAGCCGTTAGGCCACCTAGGCCGGCGCCAACTACAACAATTCTTTTGGTCATCAGATTGCGCCCAAGACAATAGCGGTGACTATTTGAACGCCCGCTACTGAACCAACCACATAGGGGTAAGCCACCGAGTACTTATAGACGCGCTTGGCGTTCTGGGTTGAGTTGTCTTGTCTAATCAGCCAGATCAACCACGCCGCGTAGGCCAGGTTGGCTAGCGCTAGTGGAACGTTGACGAACCAGAACAAGATTGTCGAAACAATCCACCAGAAGCCAACCCAAACCAGCGATTTGTTGACGCCAAGATACACGGCAGTGGTTTTGATTCCAACAAAGGCATCCTCATCTATGTCTTGGATGGCGTCATAGGTGTGCTTGGCCAGGCTCCAGGCCATCAGGGCAAACACTGCCAGCCAGATTGGTTCCTCGCCGAGTGCAAGAGGCACAAAAGCCAGCGGAAAGGCGTAATCCGCGTTGCTAATTGAGTCCAAGAACGGGCGGCCCTTGAACCTAGCCGGCGGGGCTGAGTAGAACAAGAAAGTTAGGCTGTAGGCCCAAATCCAGATGTTGGCTTCGAGTGAGTAGTTGAGGCCAAAGAAGATCAAGAAAGGTGCATTGGTAAGAATTACGCCCCATGTAATCCAGGGCACCTCGCGCGGGTCAATCTTGGCTCCACCAAATCCACCCTTGCGAATGTTGATGTTGTCAGTTTCTTGGTCAAAAATGTCGTTGATGCCGTAAATCAGCAGATTGAAAGGCAGTGTCACCCAGATCAGCAACCAGATGGAGTCCCACCGCCAGAGCTCTCCGGTAAGCCAAACGGCCATGAGTGTCGTTCCGATGGTGTTAATCCACAGAACCGGTCTGGAAATAGTTATCAATCGCCCTAGCACGCTCTAACTCTAACCATGGTCTCGAAGTCGACGGTAAACTATCAAGGTCCCAATGTCGGGGCTAGCCCTCGTAGCTCAGTGGATAGAGCAAGAGCCTTCTAATCTCTTGGTCGCAGGTTCGATTCCTGCCGGGGGCGCTCTTTAGTCAACCAGCGGTTGATCGCTGATGATTTCGTGATGCACCGGACCGGACTCCAATTCGCGATTGAGTCGAGCTAAATCGGAATCCGACAAAACAAAATCCAAACCGTTAAGGGAATCCACTACCGATTCACGTTTTGTGACTCCAGGCATAACCACCAAGTTTGGTGAAAGGCTTCGCAGCCAAGCGCTGGCTACGGCAAATCTGCTGACTCCCTGAGCCTGCGCAATTGCATCCAGAATCCCGTATGACTTGCTCTCGCTCTCGGTGCTGCGCGCACCCATCATCGGTGACCAGGGCAGGTAGGCCAGGCCCAGTTCTTCGCAAATCTCCAGAACATCCATGTCGTGGTGATAAACCGGATTCAGTTGATTCTGAACTGACACCAAGCCACCATCGGCGGGGCCACCGACAGCATCAAAAG
>JACCEA010317289.1_pt1 | contig 21324 bp, 21 predicted proteins | sample 7449851 | NCBI WGS metagenome assembly JACCEA01 (sample SAMN15323453, study PRJNA562643) | freshwater metagenome | isolation source: river surface water | place: USA:Blue River Watershed | collected 2017-08-18 | reverse complement strand
TTGAGAAGAACCCAATAATATTCTTTTCCGTTATCTTTAAATGATAGAAGTATCTGGTCACCGTCATGCATTCTTGCGAGTCCATTAGATTTTTCTTTGAATTCAACTTCGAGATCGCGCAAATCACTGAGTGCCTGTTCATACGTTTGATTAGAAAAAACATAATTTTGTATTGGAGTATAAGGAATCCCCATAAAGTGGTCAAATTGTGTGATTAATTGAGATATTGACGCGGGATGTGGACGCGGCGATGCTGCGATGAACTTTTTCAATGTCGCAGCAATTTTTGCTGTTTCTTTTGGGTATTTTTTCATCGTTTCGGTAGGATTGCCTTGCTCAGTGAATATATGTAAAATATTATAAGCCAACAAAGCCCGTCCTACTTTTGTAATCCATTGGCTTCTATCCAACTTCATGTTTTCAGTATACTTCAGCAATTTTTCTTTTTCGAGCAGATATGCGGGAATTGCCGAAATACGGGTTATTGCAATTAATAACATATCATCTGGCAAAGCCGTAAACATTTGTTCGGCTCTTTTTCGGTTTTCGTCTAATCGCTGTTCGAATAATTTTAGGAATCTCATAAGGTTATTTATCTAAATATATGATGCGATATCTCATCAACCTTATACAAAAATTATCAGAATCCATCGATTATAAATTAGATGACGAAACCCTTATTGTGGAAAAAGATGGTAAACCTATTGCTTGGTATACCATAGACAAGAAGCGCATATCTAAGGGTGAGATAAGCTTGCATGCGAGCGTTGATGCAGAGCATCGCAATCAAGGAATATCGAGAGATGTTTATGATTGGATGGAAACCCGTCTGGCAAAGCAAAATCTGAGATTGGTTCCCAGTTCACGTCTATCGCCAGAAGCATATAATTTCTGGCTAAAGCGTGACAAATCTGCTATCGTTGATTTCGTAAGAGATGGTCGAAATTGGTATCGAAAATAAGAAAGATAGTAGCATGGATGATGTTGAACTTCTGGAATACAATGGTGAAGAAACATTTGATGATATTAACAAAGAAGCCAAGTGGCAGCACAAAAGCATAATAGTTTTCGGGAAAAAAGTTAAACAACCTCGACTTACTGCGATGTATGGCGTTGATTACATTTACAACGGAACTAAGTTCAAGGGGGAACCGTGGTCTCCGATTATATTGGATGGCATAGTGACAACGAGCCTTCGTTGGGTAAGGAACCAATCATTGCATCATTGTCGTTCGGGGCAACGCGAGAATTCGAACTTAAACACAATGCCAGTGGTGAAATATTAAAATATTCATTGACAAATAAATCACTTCTGGTAATGATGGGGAGAACTCAACTGGACTGGAAACATCGAATAACCAAATCGAAAAATTCAGGTCCAAGAATCAATATCACATTCCGTCAACTGAAAGATTAAAATGATACTAACCATTTATTATCGAGGTGAAAACCATCCCGTGGAATTTGTAAAAAGTTCTCGTCCGGACTTGGCTGATTATACCAGCAATATTGCTTTTGAATGGGCAAAAAAATATAAGAAGAAACCGGCAGAGATTGCGGAACAGATTGTAAAAGAAAATATCAATCTTAAAGCAGCAAACGGGTTTTTGAACTTAAGTCTGGCCGACCGTGACATATCTCAAAAATTGACCAATCGTCCCCGAATTCGAAAACAATATTCGGTTTTGATCGACTTTGGTGGTCCAAACATCGCCAAAGAAATGCATGTTGGTCATTTACGCTCATTGGTAATTGGAAAATGTCTATATAACGTTGCTCGTCATTGTGGGTATACGGTAGTCAGTGATATTCATTACGGTGATTGGGGTCTACAAATGGGTCTTCTTCTCGCCGCTGACCATATCGGAATGATTGACCTCAAAACGGCATCACTTTCGGAAATTGCCTCAACATATGCTTTGTGCTCTTCTAAAAAAGATGACGAAGCATTCATGAAACTTGCACACGAATTTGTGATACAATTGCAACGGAAAGACCCAGATACCGTAGAAAAATGGGATGCCATGGTGAAAAAGACCAAAGCCAGTGTCAATAAAAATCTTTCGCGACTCGGAATTTCCTTCGATATGGAACTTGGCGAAAGTGATTCTGCGCCATACATCGAAATTGCGAAAACCATTCTGAAACCTGTCATGAGCGAGGGGGCATTGGTTCTTGAGAACGGTGAGGGACAGACGCCTTTGGTTCTTCAAAACCAATATGGCGGTTATCTTTATGCAGCCACTGATTTGGGAACTATGTTGATGCGTTCCTCTATCGATGAGATTGTTTACGTGGTTGACAATCGTCAGCATTATCATTTCGAACAGGTATTCAAGCATTCGGAAAAGCTGTTTGAACAGCCAAAAGAACTTGTTCATGTAGGATTCGGAACAGTTAATGGACCAGATGGTTTGCCTTTCAAGACGCGTGATGGTGGAGTTCCTCTATTGTCGTCGTTACTCGACGAAGCGGTATCTGTAATTAAGGATAAATCACCAGATCTTGATGATGAGGATATTCAAAAAATCGCAATGGGCGCAATCAAATTTTCCGATTTGATTAACAAGCGGACCAAAGGGTACAATTTCGATATTGTTGCAGCTACCGATCCTATCGGGAAAACTGGACCATATATCCAATACCAAATAACTCGTTTGCGCGCCCTCGGATTATACGACCCTGCTTATACTGATCATCGGAATCCTATTTTTCCTGATTATGCCCGCCCTTTGATGATTATATTGTGTGATTATCAGGACACCATTCAAAAAGTATGGGATACCAAGATGCCACATCATTTGGCGCAATACTTGTATGATTTGGCCTCTGAATTCTCATCAGTTTATGCCAACAATGCAAACCTTCGAAATTCGTCTGCCGATATGTATTGGATGTATAATGTATACAATACTTTGGTTGAGGGTATGAAGCTGCTTGGTATTGATATTCCATCTAAAATGTGAGAAAAATATATGTTTTCGGGCGACTCCCCAAGTTAAAATGTTCTGTTATCACATAAATAAAGATACAAAATTTATCGTGGTATACGACGAAGGTTGGTATTATGGATACATTTATGGCTTTGACGGTATCGCCTCTGTGTCGGCAAAGGCGATATCGCAGTTATCGCTAGCCCAAAAATTGTCGTCATTAATCGACGTTTATTACACATACGAAGTAAACGATTGGTATTATATCAACCTCATCAATATTGACCTTGATAATTTTGAGACCAAAGTAGTTTCTCCGACAAGCAGCGCAGCCTACTTAGAATTACCTATCACAGAAGCCAAAGGTCCATACGCTGTGCGTTTAGATAGCAAAGCCAAATTGGTTAAAGCATCTTTATTGTATGACGAACTAGTTCCAATAAAGAAATTTTATCGAAAATGGGGTTGGAATCATCAAGTACCAAATTATATAATGATCTCAGGTCATATAGTTATAGAAAATTATTTGCGAACATTGATATCACTAAAGTGTTATTGGTTACATTAATTTCAGCAACTCCCGAATCAAATCTTCGTTTTCAATTTTAATTCCATCACCCGCTAATTGGGTATACTGTCGTTCCATTGCTTGCATCTCTTTTCGTTGGCTATACCATTTGGCCAGCAAAAGAGGAATAACGCCTTCTTTCTTGGTGCTAAAGATTGTTCCATTGGCGCTTACACATAGTTTGTTTTTTGGGTCGAACAAATAATCGTGTATTTTCTCTGCCGTACCAATCTTATCATCAAGGGATTGGTCATCAAATCTTATGGTAACGATGTCTTGTGTTCTGGCCTTTATCATCTCGAACTCAAGAGTTGCGAATAGACCATCCCAACATTCTGACCGAGGAACACCAGCCTTTAATCTCTTTTTGATTTCAGCCGTGGTGTAAGTAGGTAATATTTGCCCTACAATAGTCTCTGGTGATATGTTTAGCGCTCTAATGGCAGAAGGATACAGTGAGTTGATGTCAACGCATCCTATTTGCTCTTGTAGGCCAATTTTAGGCTTAGCAACATAGGCACCAACCACTGGTCCCTTGTCGTAAGTTTCACCATTGTCTTCTTCGTCAAAATCAAACTCAACATATTCATCTAGATCTATTTTTTTACAAGGCGCGATCATTCCCATGTCGTGCATTTCGTTCAAAATAGCTTGCTCGACTAAGGTAACCGAACCCATCGTAGTTTTGAACAAAACACTATTGGAATGGGCGATTTGGTTAGCAAGACCGATAAACTTCTTCTTCTGGTCTATTTTCACCAAAAGCATAACGTCTTGACGAGAGTATTCTATGAACTTATCAAAATCTTTTTTGTATAGGTCATCCAATGTCCCTTCGTAAGCGACCTTGTTTTCACCAACTTCCATTTCGCCAATATAATCCAAGCGATAGGATAGCATTTGCTTTGGGTTGTGTTTTTGATATAGCTCTAGATAATCCAAATGGCACCGACCTACTAAATCGTAAGTCTCGTGTTCCTTGCCATATCTAGGGACCATCTTTTTGAACGGGGCGCGGCCCCATAAACATAGTTCATTATTTCGGTCTCCCTGCATTATTGCTTTGATACGATTCACGACATAAGGAATATCGTAAAGTGTTGAATTATGAACTTTAAAACCAGAAGCAGAAAAATAGCTTTCCTCTGTCATAATGTCGCCCATTTCAACAGCATCTTCTTGTGTTATATCTTTTATTTTCAAGATAACTTTATCACCAAGAACAAACTTTCTGATTTTTTTACTAGGGCTATTGGAAATATTGCATATTTTAAACTTTGATATGCCTTCCTTACGAAAGGTATTATTAAGCGTAAGCGATTTTATGAAAGCTAAGTTCTGAACGGAGTTCGTTATGCGGATAAGATTATTGGCAGTTGAGGTGGCGTAAACGCCATTCCATGCCAATAGTTCATGTATATTGTTGATATTATCGTCAAAATTGCAGAGGCATAGAGCATTTTTTGCTACGTAACCATCACCATCTATAAGTCCAGAAAAGAATGCAGAAAACTGTGAGCTTGATAATCTTGAAATCATCGAGACGTTTATGGCTTTTTTATGTTCTGGGTTATATATCATACATGATAATAGCCCAACAGAACTCCCTCTACGCATATCAATAGCATATGTGCCATCTGCCCTGATTGATAATTTCTTTGGACCCGAGCTACCAGCCGCAAGCACAATGTCCCTATATGCACTTATGGATATTGCATCTTTGCCAGATATAGTAAACTGTGGTACTTTTTTGTAAAAGGTTCCATCTGTGAAAATAATACCAATAAGTTGAAGGAAAGCGTTTTCTATGGGTATGTCTAGTTTTTGCGTATATGCTCTATTTTTCGAAAAATTAAAAACAATTTCTTCGCTAACATCCACCAGATGTCGAATATCTTCCGATGAGACGGAATGATTTTTGAGTGTCCAAAAATTAGGATAATCTTGTGAACTTGACGCAATCCTAGAATACGGTATGTTCGCGTTTTCTTTATATTTTTTTACTAGTTCTTTATTATTCCCGAAGGATATATCGAACCAATCCATCCCCATCAAATATTCGATATTCTCGGATACAAATTGTCGATAGGTATAATCAGGATTATCGTTTTTTCTAATTTCGCCTTCCATAAAGCAATGATTACCAGAATTGAGTAATTCTTTCAGCTCTAAAACTGTCATAACTTTACAGCTTTTTTGTAAGGTGGAAGGATTTTTGTAATCAGACTCTTTTTTTTGCATTATCGGTATTCGATGTTCGTCGGATGCGCAAATAGAACGACCGTCTTCAAATGTTATTCTGTTAACTTTCTTAATTCCAGAAGTAGTCGTTGCCAAAACTTTACCGTATTTGGACGTTATGTCATTCTTTTTAATCAATCCAAGTTTTGTTATTCTATCTTTCAACCATACTGATTGCGATAGTGGTAAACAATTCCACCCAGACAGAATATCGACGTCCTCAATAACCGTCAAAAACGCAGATAGCATTTCTGTTTCGTCGTCGAATAATATAGTATCATCGAATTTTGATGCAATATCTTCTGCCTCGTCACAGTCCATTTCATCAGGCTTTAGCACCAAGGTGACACAGCGGTCCTCATGTGACAGATATATTGATATTGCTGTTATTGGGTTGAAAGGGTCTGCCACAGGAGCATATCCCCGTTCTTGGCAGAACCCAGTCTCAATATCGAAAAAGCCTATGTTGGGCACAGGAGCATCACAATTTTTGTAATGCGTAGACAAACATCTAAAAATCGGATTTATGTCCGATTCGAATATTTTGTGGCGAGGTTCCCCATTTTTATCTATGAGACTTTCGATTTTCTTCAATTCGCTGTTGAAGCGATTCTTGTTATTAGTGCTATACTTCTTGCAAGAATCCCCATACATCGTTTTGTATGTTCCTGCTGGGTGTGTGTAATAGAATGTATAATCAGCCGGATATTCGACAAAGCGTCGATTTCCCGCCTTTGTTCTCTCTACGACTTGTATTTTGCCTTGCTTATAATCGTGTATAGCATCAATGAACATTATTCTTCGGTTTCCCATCGCAATCTGAATAGTATAGCATCTCCAAACCGTTCTAGGTATATTGATGCATATCTATCTACTTTTGGTATTATATACTTGTCTATTTTCCATTCACCTTTGGCATTTTCTTGTAGCCAGCAGCGTATCTCGTCAAAATCGCATCGGTCTTCTCTTATTAGAAGATGGTTGAATGATTTGTAATTTTTCATTATAGTCAAACGGAGCGCCATTGGCGCTCCGTATTTATTTAGATTATGCCAGCAAGAGCCAAGATTTCTTCGATGTCAGTGAACTGTTCACGCTCTTCTTCCGCTTTTTCGTTGCCCTTGAAGGCGATACTCAAAGCTTTGTTGAGAACAGCAGGTTTGACGTTAACTTCTTCTCCGATGGTTTTTGCCAAATCTTTAACTGAATCTCCAAGGTCTTTCATTTCTTGTTTAATTATGATACCTTGTTTGATGAAGTCTTTGATGCGTGTTTTTTGGTGGTCTGATATATTGCCTTCGATGCTCATTTTATTATCCTTATAGTAGCATGTCGAACAAGCATCCTTGCTTATTCTTCGTGTAGATTACCAACAAGATTTTGAGAGCGCATTATTTAATTCACTGTTGACAATTTTTTTTATGGAATATGCTTCATTGAAATAAGGAAATTTATATGCAAAAAATGACGTCCATTGACAGCTACCTGTTTCATAAGTGTTTTCCGTTTTATTACGATTTGGAGAATAGTGTCTTCGCAGACCCTTCTATTCTTATGGCAGAAGCACAGCCGAGAGAACAATTGGATTTATCGTCATGGGCGGATGGCGCGTATAGCAACGAAAATCCAGACCTCATCATGAGAAAAAATTCGGTGTATTATAAACCAGAGAACAAAGCATCCAATCATCTCATGGATCGAGCAATTTTAGCTGTTCGATTCAAAAAACGCATTTTCTACAATTGGAATTATCCTGTTGTTGTGCCTGATGGTATTGCTATTGATGGCAGTTTGCTAATTCGGTTGGTACGGAAAACAAAATATATAGGAATAATTGCTCAAGAAGAGTCAAAATGTTCTAACCCCGATTATATGATGCGTATGCTTTCGTATAGAACCAATAGAATATTTTTTCAAAGTAAAGAAAACCCGCATGGTAATGGTAGCGACATTGAACCATGGGGGAACCATATATTTAGTGCTAGCAAGAAAACATGTGTTAAAACTTTGATGGTAATGCCAGATATCAAGCTTTGTGATTCTAGAAAAAGCCTCGACGTGGAAAATAAACAAATTAATATCACTGCCGCCGCGATTCGAGAACATCAGATAGCATCAACTATGGTCCCAGATCAATATTTCGTAGATTCAATCAAGGGAGATGACGAACTAGTTTCTGATTGCAATCGATACGCTGTATTTTATCGATATACGGGGATTATCAAACCGCCTATGATGTTTTCAGATACTTGTGATAAATGGTACGATAAAATAATCCCTTCTGATGATGAAATTGACATCAACTGGATGAAATTTGCTAAATAGAGAATGCGATATATTGAAATATTAAACGAATCCCAGAGATACGATGATATGTTTAACGCCATCCTTAATTTGGATGGTGTTAATGCAAAAATTCAATCGGACATAAGTTTTGCCAAGTCTGTTTTGCAAAGAAAAGACCGAATAACTTGGTTCTTGAAATGGTCAAGGTTAATTTTTCTGTATAAGTATATGTATGGGGAATCGGGAGAAATGAGTTCTATTGATGAACCTAAGAAGAAATATGAACCAGTTCTTACCAAATACGCAAAATCTGTTGGTATTGGTATAAATGATATAAAAAATTATAGAACTAATTTCAAAACCAGCCTAGAGCATTACTTAAGCATAGAAAGCAATGAGATACAAAGCTTAGTTTGGGATAAGCAAACTCCGACAGAGCTAGTCAATGAGTTACACGAAAAAGAAATAGAATGGTCTGCCAAACAAGACCAATACATTACTTATTTCGACGCCGAGGATGAACCCGATATATTTCTTAAAATCGACAATGACTGGGCTTGGTATGACCTTAACGCCAAATCGTGTGATAAGGAATCCAAGGCAATGGGGCATTGTGGGAATAGTGCATCTTATGACTATAATGATAACATTATTTCTCTCAGGAAACGAAAAGAATATTATAATGGAAAAGTAACCCACCGCCCTAGCCTGACGTTCATATTAAATGATGGATATTTGGGCGAAATGAAGGGTAGAGCTAACGAAAAGCCAAAAGAAAAATATCACAATGCCATCGTAAGGCTTCTTAAAGACCCTAGAATAAAAGGTATAACTGGCGGCGGCTATGAACCCAAAAAGAATTTTAGTATTGATGATTTAAGTGATGAACACTTAACCAAATTAGCAGATAAAGAACATGCTTTGCGTGGACCATATTACACATATGAACGATACTACGACTTGAAACGAGCCAATGCTTCAGAAGACGAATTGGATCAGGTTGAGGCGTTGTATTTAAGCCAGATGAATAAATGGCTCAAAACATTAGATAATCGTGACATAGCAAAGATAGACCTGCAAAAAGACACTATAATATTCCACGAATATGAAGATTATGATACTTATTCGGGATACTATCACAATGGTCTTACTGATAAGATATTCAAAAAATTGTCTTCGCTGAAACGGGATATGGCTATACATCTTGATATACCATTTAGTGACGCTTCTAAAATAATAAGTGTGGCTTCAAAGGGTCTTAAAAAAGAAATTTTAAATTCTGCAATACCATACGAATATAGTTTCTATAGCGATAACACAGAAGTGTATCAGAAAGAAGATGGGTCAATTAGTATCAGTCAAGATTTATCGGACTTTATGGAAGATTATTTTGGTGATAACGCGCATGAATATGACGCCGAAAGTGGGTTTTTGCGATTCGCAGATGACGAATACCCAGAAGATGATATATCAAATGACCCTATCGTGAACCGACTTGTTGATTTGGTCGGAAGTGATGCCAGAAACTCTACGGAATACTATAGTGATATTACGAAGAATATAATTAAAGACATTTACGATAGGTTTCATGATATCGCGAAGTATGGTGACACACAACAAGATTATCGTCAGCGGGAACTTAATATATAATCCATCCTTTGAGTTGGGGCTGCAACTCAGAGCCTTGGAGCCATGGAGCAATAACGCCGACGTATTCCGAACTGTTCATCAGAAGATTTCTCAATCCAATATCACCAGAGAACTTCATTTTTCTCTTTCGAAAGAAAAAAATTTGTTTTTCCAAGAGAATTATGGATGCTCTTGATCTAGACGGGAGACCATCACTTGTTAACTCCGATGCCCAACAAGCAATTACGGTGTGATTAAATCCTGCCCATAACCACAGCAACGTGGCTATGATTACAAACGAAGACACCAAAGAAAGAAGCTCTACCATGATTAATCAAACCGAATGGTTGAGCCTTTGAACACACCCTTGCATACAGCCCCCGTGACTGGTGTTCCGCTAGGTGAAATGGCTTCGAAATTTGTGGCATACAAGTCAGATTCAGAATCACACGAAAAAGCAGCATAGCCACCAGCTTTCACGTTGGTATATCCTTGATTCTCCAAGGTTCGTTTTGCGTCTGGTGCATCCGTACACGCAGCTAAAGCAATAAATGCAATCATAATAACTTTTTTCATTTCAATCTCCTCTCAATAAAGTCATACGTGAATATTCCGGTCCCGTATAGCGCGACCATAGAAGTCAACATTACCAATATCCAAAAATTAATCATTTTACGACTGGTCCCTCTCCTTCAGCCCATTGCTTAAGCTCGTCTACACTAAACCAACCAGAATTATATTTGTCCTGACTAGTGGGATTGAGATAAAAAACCACAGTGTTATCCTCTGACCACCGAGGGGTCAACGCATACCAAGGCTTTTTGAACCACGATTTGCCATCAAACGCCGCGATAAGATATTCTTCAATACCCGTCTGTTTGGCGGCATCTTGTAATTTCTGGCGCTCCAAATCAGTTTCGTTGATTTGCTCTGCCCCTTCCGCAGGAATCCGGTCGGTGATAGCAATAATCAAGTTATTACGGGAAAATGGATTGTCCCCGCCGCCCCCTAACCAAATTGTTATGTTACCGGAAAGAAATGCTTTGTCAAGGTCGTCTAATATAATTTTGGCATCGTCACTCCACGCGACTGCAACAAAATCAGATTGGCTCCACGCTCCTGACAATTCAGAAGAAAGTTGATACAAGGGAGCGCGATTAATCACGTCAGAATACTTCATATCGCGAGTCCCCAATACGGTCCCAGACATTTTCTTTTTTACTGGCTTCCCGTCATCTTCGAGATAATAGGCTTTCGTGTTGGAGCCTTTTGTTTTGTGAAGCGAAATTGGTGAAGTCATTGAACGACCGATAACGCAAATACCATCTGGATCAATATTAACCTTTTGTAAAAGATAACGAATACCGTATTCGTGCTCTGCTGCATAATCTGCACCAAGACAAATACCCCACATGGTATCGCCATTACGCATAATTTTTGTTTCGCTGTTACGTGCTGCTTTCATGACAATAAATCCTCAACTTTGTTGATAAGTTCTCGATATGCTTCAAAAAAATTATGTTGCTGTTCATCGACGCAATTCTTGTCGAAATGGTCAACCAAAGCCAACAATTGGTCTTTGTGCATTGCTCCACGCTCAAAGCAATGCATAGCATCCACTAATGTAGTGCTAATAAAATGACGATATTGGTTTTTTTGGTCCTCGGTCATAATATATTATCCAACCAAATGAACGCGAATTTCGCCAGTATTGGTGTCATATGAGACATTCTTTACCGTAAAGCCATACGCAAGGCAATTCTTTCCTTCGACGACAATTTCGGTATCAATATTTGTTCCGATTTGAGGAATAAACGGCATCTCCACCTCAGGAATGCAATAGGTAGGATGAATGAAAGAAACTTTAAACATGGTAATCTCCGTTCGTTGTTTTCCCCTTTTATAGTTTTTGTATACATTGTCAAGAAAAAAGTTGACAATAGGTTTTTTTCTGTTATTTCGATATTGAATACATGATAAGGAATGAATTTATGCCATTTGGTGATTTGTCTCTAGACGCTCCCGAAAAAGAAAATAAAGGATTGGAAAACGGTGCTTGCAACGTTCGTTCCTGCCAAGCCGAACCTGCCAATTGGTATAATCACGGCAGTCATGCGTGGTATTGTGAGGAATGTCGAAGCCAAATTCAATTCGATCCAGTGAATTTTCGCGATTGGACGCATAATTGGTTGCCAAAAATCGGCCATGCGATGTTCGAGACACGTGAAATGATCGATGAACGAGAGCGCAATAAACCAGTTGCTCCTCCAGAACCATCATATATCGTCGAATACTCTCAATATAAACCAGAGCCTCGTTCAGAAACACGTCGTCAACGCACTGTTACTGGACACTATTGGGTTCACAATCCATTGGCGATTCGCGAGTCGTATACTTCCGAGGTTCGCCAAAGTAAACGCAAACTTCGCCGCAAGAAAGGAAAATAACTATGGAACGTAAATTAGCATCTATCCGAACTATCAAAGAAATTCATCCTATTGTGGATGCGGATGCAATCGAGACGGCTGTGGTTGATGGTTGGAAAGTCGTATGCAAAAAAGGTCAATTTGCAGTGGGTGATTCTGCTGTTTATTTTGAAATTGATTCGTTGCTTCCGATTGAACCTCGGTATGAGTTTCTCCGAAAATCGTCATACACTCAAAAAGAATGGCTAGTTTCTGATTCCAATCCAGAAGGTGAAGGATTCCGCTTACGAACAGCCAAGTTACGTGGCGCTATTTCTCAAGGGTTGTTGCTTCCTTTGTCGGATTTTGACGAAATTTCTAAAAATGAGGTCGGCGACGATTTAACGAATATACTGAATATTGTGAAATATGATCCGCCTATTATTGCTCTAAATGCCATTGGTCATTTTCCGTACTTTATTCCAAAAACAGATTCGGAACGTGTTCAGAATATTCAGCCATCTTTCATTGAAAATTATGAAGATTGTTATTTTGAAGAATCTTTGAAAATCGATGGGTCGTCTATTACCGTGTTCAGATATAACGACCATGTCGGTGCGTGTTCCCGCAATCTTGAAATAGATTGGGTCGCCGACTCTCGGTTGAAAGATTTGATTATCGGCACCAATCTGCTAGACAATTTGGTTGGCAATTACGCCATTCAGGGCGAATTGGTTGGTCCTGGGATTCAAAAAAATCGTGAAAAATTTTCCGATACCCGTTTTTATGTTTTTAACGTATTTTCTATCGACAATCAAAAATATTTAACATCAAAAGAACGAGAAATTTTCTTAGCTGAACTCTCGGAAAAGGGAACAGTCCTACATCATGTTCCGATATACCGAAAAGTTAAAATTCTAAAAGAAACGGTTGACGATATTTTAGAAGGTGCTATGGGTCCATCGATTAATAATCCCATTCGCGAAGGATTGGTTTATAAATTGTGCGACGACCCATCCATCAATTTTAAAGCCATTTCTAACGAATACTTGCTAAAACATAAGGAATGACATGCATATTTATCGGACACACACATGCGGAGAATTGACCGACAATGAGGTCGGGCTACCAGTTCGCCTGTCGGGTTGGATTCATCGCCGCCGCGACCATGGTGGTGTTTTGTTTGTAGATTTGCGTGACCACTATGGCATAACGCAAATCGTCGCCGACAGTGATAGCGATGCTTTGGAATTGCTTGAAAACACTCGTGTTGAAAGCGTTGTTACTGTTGAAGGCGTTGTTAAATTACGCCGAGAAGGCACAGAAAACAATAGCCTCAACACTGGCAAAATTGAATTGTTTGCAAACAAAGTTACCGTGCTGTCCGAAGCAGAAGAATTGCCTATGCCGGTAGCGGGCGAACAAGACTATCCAGAAGATATTCGCCTTCGGTATCGTTTTTTGGACCTTCGTCGAGAAACTTTACATAACAACATTATGATGCGGACTAAAGTAATCTCTGAAATGAGAAAATCTATGGAACACATCGGTTTTGTTGAATATGCAACACCAATACTAACCGCGAGTAGTCCAGAAGGGGCTAGAGACTTTTTGGTCCCCAGTCGATTGCATCCAAACAAATTTTATGCGCTACCGCAAGCACCACAACAATATAAGCAATTGTTGATGGTTGCTGGTTTCGACCGTTATTTTCAAATCGCACCATGTTTCCGCGATGAAGACCCAAGGGCCGATAGATTGCCTGGTGAGTTTTATCAACTCGACCTCGAAATGAGCTTCGTCACTCAGGAGGAAGTGTGGGAAACAATGGAGCCTGTCATCCATGGTATATTTGAAAAATTTGGGGATGGTTACGACATTACTCCGAATGGCCAATTCCCTCGTATACCATATGCCGATGCGATGGAAAAATACGGCAGCGACAAGCCCGATTTGCGCAACCCACTCATTATAAGCGATGTCTCGAATCACTTCACGGAATCCGGCTTCGGTATGTTTCAATACATCGTCAGCAATGGCGGAGTCGTGCGCGCCATCCCCGCGCCGAACACAGCAGATAAGAGCCGAAAATTTTTCGACGCTATGAACGAATGGGCCAAATCAGAAGGATTTGCTGGCCTTGGATACGTCACTAGAAAAAATGGTGAATTTGGTGGCCCAATCGCCAAAAACCACGGCGAAGATGGAATGGTTGATATATACAATCAACTAGGATTGGGTCCAGATGATGGGCTATTTTTTGCGGCTGGTTTCGTTGCAGACGCAATTAAATTGTCTGGTGCAGCAAGAACAAAAATTGCAGAACAGCTTGACCTCATCGAACAAAATTCTTTCCGGTTTTGTTGGATAATCGATTTTCCATTTTATGAAGAAAACGATGGTAAATTGGATTTTGCCCACAATCCATTCTCGATGCCACAAAGCGATTTGGATGATGAACCAGCCAGCATTAAAGCATACCAATATGACTTGGTTTGCAACGGTTACGAGCTAGCATCAGGTTCTATCCGCAACCAGAATCCAGACCTCATGGTAAAAGCATTTGGGAAGGTTGGTATAAACAAAGAGCAAGTGGAAGAACGCTTTGGCGCACTGTATAACGCGTTTCAATATGGTGCCCCGCCACATGGTGGTATGGCAGCAGGTGTTGACCGAATCATCATGCTGTTATGCCATGCAAAAAACCTACGAGAAGTGTCTTTGTTCCCGATGAATCAAAGGGCCGAAGATTTAATGATGAATTCACCAAGCGAAGTTTCGTCAGTGCAGAAAAAAGAATTGGGGTTGAAATGAAATTTATTTCGTCTATAGTTATCGCATCGATATCTTTGGCAGCTTCGTTTTTTCTAGTCATCGAAGACCGAAAAGATACCATTGTTGCCGATTTGGCAGAAAAAGACATCACTGTTGTATCGATTTCCGCAACCCCGTTTACCACTTGTGATAATAAGTGGGGAAAAACTATATCGTATGACCTTACGATAAAGAATGAAGGCAGTAGCCGCACTTTATATGTAACTGTGTGCCATCTCAATGATGAATTGAAAATCGAACCAACGGGGGTATACTATGACTTGTGAATGCATAATTTGTGGCCAACCAATAAAGATGCACATGGGGCTTCCGATGGGTGGTCTCGTGCTGATTACCACTGGTAATTACGGTTCAGCCATTTTCGACCCTATGTCGGCCAAGCCTTACCTTAAAATGTCGGCATGTGATGAATGTATCACAGGCGCAATCGAGAACGGCAGAGTCGTATTCAGCGACGGTGACCTATCAAAGACCTGTGAGATTTCCGATTTAGATCGCGAATAATTTACTTGACAATACCACCAAATTAATTATAGTGTCTCCATACCAAGGAGATTGTTATGTTGTTTGTTAAATGGCTTGATACCCTGATTGAGGAAAAAAACATCGACGTGGAACAATCCATAACTGTGGATGGTCCCAGCGGCGAAAATTACATGACTCTTGATATGGTCATTGACGCCATCAAATCGACTAATTCACAAGAGCAACGCGCTATCAAGAATATGATTGTTAAAATCGATTTCGTGAATGGCGACATTGTTGATTATTTTAAACATTTGGCAAAAGGATTGGCACTATGAGCCGTGGTAAATATAGCCCTTCGCTTACGCGGGCAATGCTCGATAATAGCGATTATTCATTTAACTGCTATGGTGAAATTCCTTCCCCATGGACGCTCGAAATGAAGAATCGTGGTGACACCTATGATGAGCGAATCCATTTCGCAAACTACGATTCTGATGGTTATGACTCCTATGGCTATTCGGCATTTAACTGATTCTCAAATTCCCTGATGTTTCATTTCCCATATATATTTTATCTTCCCACAATCGTATATTCTATGAAATCCTAGAGATTCCATAGCGGTTCTTTCGGTTTTCGCCTCAACTCCATATTTTTTCTTTATTTTTGCTTTGGTGAAAGAGGATTTGTGGTAGGTTCTATTTCTGATTACATATCTATAGTCCGGTCGGATATGATAAACCTCTGAAAAACCATTTTTCTGATAAACTTCCCCACTCGAATGTTTCAAATCCGCAAAACTTATAACTGCGTTATACCCAAACGTCTTCACAGAATGCGAAAACAGCCGACTAAAAACACCAGCGTGTGAACTTCCGCTTGTGCAATACCTAATCAATTCTATTTTTCCTGTATTTCTTTGTTTATTGAAGGCCATAACCGCAACGATATCGCCATTATCATTAAAAGCAGCCATAGCATTGATGATACCACTGGTTTCCCCCTGTATGTGATACATTGAGAAAAAAGAGTTTGCCGCCTGTTGCCCTATCGCCGATATTTTTAACTTTCTAGCAGGGGGACCATTTGTTGATCTCTTCAATATATTTGTAATACGGTTCTTCCATGCGGTTGGACGCAGTAGCCACTCATCTTCGTTGATCATCAGAAGTTTTATATTAGCATCTTTACAAAACTTCATTTTTTTGTAATGGTATAGGGTATCTTTTATTCTAGCAGTCGAGTGCCAATAAATTCCATTAAACTCTATAGCCAAGTTATGATCAGGGAAGAAAAAATCTAATTCATATTTTCCCCCCAAAGGCTTTCTAACATTTCGTTGATACGTAATACCAAAATCATCTAGGAAACTAGCGATCTCATTCTCGTAAGAGGACTGTGAAGTATAAAGTCCCAGTTTGTCCATAGTTTTAGTCAAGCATGAGTAACTTATGCCCAATATTTCGGCTGCACTTGAACAGGATTTGTCTTTTATAAAATCAGAAAGATGAGAAGAACTGGATAAAATATCAAGAGATGTTGACGGTATGTTAATTTGTGAATAATTCTCTACGCCGTATTTTTCAATAGTAGTATTCTTCCGTTTAGCTAAAATGGCATCTCTCAATTCTTGATTTTGTAAAATACTAACAAAAGTGTTATTTGCTCTGTCTCGGATTTCCGTCACATGTGATGGATTTCGATGTCCATATTTATTAATCATGGTATTGCCGACTTTATCTCTAACTTCATTAGAACATAGCGGAGATTTGCCCCCATATCGACTTTCGTTTGTCTTCTCTATTTTTTTTCGTATTTCATCGCTCGAAACAGCATAATCTGAACCATATCGCTCTTGGTTGGTAGTGACTATTTTTTGTTTTACTACTGGACACTGAGTTGGGTAGGCGACTCCTCTGTTTTTAATATTGGTTTCTGTCGATTTTTTCCTGATGCCTTCGTTACTCATAGGATAATCGCAACCATATCTTTCTCTATTAGTAGCCTTGATTCTATTCTGTATCTCCGTATTTTGAGAAGCGTGTTCACAACCATAGCGTTCAACCATAGTATCCTTAGCTTTGCTTCGCCCAGAAGTAACTGAACAAGGACAATTTCTTTTGCAAAATTCATACCCGAAACTAAAATGTCTAAAAGATTTTTCCTTACCACATTCTGCAACCTTCTCAGATTCTGAAATATTATAAACAATATCATATATTTCTTGTTTATCAGGCTCAACACCAAGTAACAATTTTATTTCCTTTTTCGAATATCGCCAACTTCTTTTATTTTTTTCAAAAATATCGATTATTTCTTTTTTTGTCTTATTGCTAAGCATTCTATCTTATCCTCAAATTTCCTGATGTGTTCGAAGAAATTATTTCAACATCTGCTACTTGTGCTGTTGAAATAAATATTTCATCTGGTGCTGCTGTAGCCTCAAACACATCACCAAAGCTTGCTTCCTCGTTTTGCGGAACAATAACAAACGAACCGATTACCGTTGCCAACTGTTGATGGACATACGCAGCTAGTTCAGTGAAATAAAAGGTTTCACCGAAATCCCATCGTGATATATCAAAAAAATCGTTGATGGCGCGAACAACTCTACTTTTTATTTCACCGTCAGATACTGGTGTGTTTGATAGTTTAACTACTTTAAATTTGGCACGAAGGTTGGTTTGTTCCGCACCACTACCAAACAATAATTTATACCGAACTGGACGCCACACCAATTCATCAGTGAACATTTTATATTCCTCAAATCCTTTGAATAGTAACCTTAGATCGAGTTCGGTTGGCGGAATTGGTATATTTTCTGGGTCAGAACCATTTGCTATCCACTGTCTGGTTTCAAAATCATATTCATTGCTCAGCACGAATATATCGATAATATTAGTTCTTGATGGATCTATTCGATGTTGGGTGTTCGCATAATGCTTCCATTGGAAAGACAAATGCTCAGTTTCATTTGAGGATACCCCATTATCATCTGTCCAAGACAATGCGATGTTTTTTCCTCTGCCCTTTGCAACGCGGAAATCTCTTCTTTGTAAAGATACCCATGTGTTCGAAACACAGGTAAAAAATGTATCATCTGCTACACAATATGCCACCTTCCCTTCAACTTTTACTGATTGTTGGATTTTTAGCTCGGTAGAAAAGGCATGAACATTATACACTGGTTTGAAATCACCATTGGTATCAATTCTCCAAAACAATGTTTTCTTCTTTTCATCGGAGGAAATCAATCGATAAAATGCATCTGGGTTATCGTAGCCACCGTCTTCGTCATCATCAACTAATTTCAAATGCACTCTACGAGGTTCATGACTACCATTTCTACTATAATACATGGTAGATGTGTTAAACACACTAGGAGTCTTTATAGCCAATCCATTTGTGTCGTCGATGTCTGTATTAATGCCTAGAATATTGACCGTGTCTGTCTTACTGGTTCCTGTGAACGAATCGATTACCTTTTCATTATCGGCATACCAGTGTATTTTTCTCTCTGATTCAAATACGATAGTTTGACCCTTAGCGGATATTTTCCACAAAGAATTTCCAATCTGCTCGATACTAACCATCTTGATCGCACTAGGGCGATTCAAAGGAGGGGTGTGATTATCTTGGGATATTGGTGAATACTCGTGAATAACCCAAGACGACGTTGATGGGTCAAACCACAGGCTTAATGATTGTCCTAATTCTATTTTCTGACGAATGTCCTCATACAACAACTCAGAAATCGTGGAAACATAGGCTGGGACAACGGCTAATATCGTAGAATGATCAGGAACAGCCTCGTCAACCACTATAGGAGCGGGTATGGTAATGTTTTCCGGCGCGAAGGAAGGATTGCCATTAACTTCGGCTAAGGTGTTCCAGCGTGTTCTACCATCTGGATATTCAAACAAAAACATCGCACCCTTTTTGGCATGGGCGTAATCATTTGTTAGGTAACCAGTCGATGAAAAATTATTGGTAGTATGTAAGCGCCACTCTCCCAACGGTGGTTGAACATAATATGGGTTATCATCATCCAAAGCTCTTTCAATTTGCTTGGACAAAAGGTAGTATCTAACCTCGGTTCTTTTCAATACAGGCTTGATATATTGAGAAACGATTTCGGAAGAAGACCTATTCAATGATATTGGAATTTCCACATAGTGATTTTTAGCTTCTTCAAAAATGATACCATCATCGGAAAACACCGTGGTGTCTTGATATGTCGAAGTGGGGTCGTTAAGATCGAGGTGTCTGGTGTGTCCTGCGTAGATACGGTTTACGGCTTTTAGCTTAACTGCCAAATTAGACGACAGTGGAAATAGATTGTAATCTTCTCCTGATACCATTCTACCCTGTGTTGAATAAACTCCAGGTGCCCGCTTTTTTATTTGAGCATCTGTTTCTCTAGTCGTGGAATTTCGAACAGGAGTATAAAGAGCAAATATCATCGTAAGCTTGCGTTGCAAACCTCGTCTGTTGATATAAGTGAATGTCAATTTTCCTCTAGATATATCCAATGGGTTTATTGTGTATTTTTCTCCATTTATATTTCGATAAGATACTGATATATTTCCGGTTGGCGCGGTTCCGAAATACCCATCGGAAAAACGAATAGATATAGAATCATTTTCTCTAGTGATGACGCTATACAAGTCTCTGGTTTCCCTTGGAATATTGTTGAATGTTATATTTTCTGAATATAATGTAGGAACCTTTTTCCAAGTTTTCAGAACTTGGTTTTGTTGATTTACCGACTGAACCCACACTTCATCTTCTGCTACATTCTGGGAATCAACATTTATTACATAATTCTCAACAGGGGACGAAATGTTGAAGGTTTGTGTTTTCAACAATCCTTGCTTAAACATCATGAAAAATCCGGTGTTGGCTGATGAGTTACCATTGCCATCACTTCGAAAGCCAACGTGGAAAGCGCTGTCGCCATTTGGTTCACGCTCGTTAAAACCACCATCTTCGTCAAAATCTAGATTGCAAACTTCAAAGTCCATTTGCTTTCCGCCGACTCTGGCATTAAATCTGAAATCGTTGTCGCGCATCCGTCCGTTCAAACGATACAGATAGGTGTTAACGTCTCCTATTGAACCATTTTTGAGAGGAGTTCCGAATGGATTAGTTGACACAAATGCGGCATTTAGAACAGTGGTGAACTTTTCAAACCAGTCGCGATCATCGGCATTGTTCCATCGTATGGACTGACCAGAAATAGATTTACCGTTTGCATCTGTGACGTCATCATCTGTCATGACTTCCATGATTTTGACCAGACCGCTTGCTGGTCTTGCTCTGCTTGGGTTATAACTCAAAAATCTAGCAAGTCTAAGAACAGATTCTCTTGATTGGGCCGTTTCTAGGAAGTTTTCACGAGCATTGATATCGATTTTGAATGCTAATGTTCCAGCAAGCCATGACAACAAGTCTATGATAGCAACAAACTCACTGGACTCAATCCAGTCATTGAAATCTTCAGGATAGTTAATCTTTATGTATTCTCGCAAAGCTTGGTTTATACTAGCCGGATCGGTAGCATTGAAATTAATTTGCGAAAATGCTCGGTATAAAACCTGCCAATCTTGAGATGCGAATAGTTCGCTGTGACGAATTTGTGACATTTATTTCCTTTATGTGTTTCTTTTTTCGAACGTCAATTCTAATGTTTCTACCGTATTGAACGGGCGTAGCAACAATACAACTTGAACGATAACTGTATGATTTTTAATATAAAGATCTATTTTTTCTAACTGTAATCTGGAATCCAACGATACTACTCTTCTGACTTCATCCTCAATTAACGCCCGATTGGTGTCAGTATTTGGCTCCATGATATATTCCCATAGAGATGACCCAAATTCTGGTCGCATTACTCGTTCTCCCTTTTTCGTGTGAAAATGGTTGAGTAAATCTTGCTTAATCAAATCGATGTCAGTTA
>JACCEA011902481.1_pt1 | contig 21335 bp, 22 predicted proteins | sample 7449851 | NCBI WGS metagenome assembly JACCEA01 (sample SAMN15323453, study PRJNA562643) | freshwater metagenome | isolation source: river surface water | place: USA:Blue River Watershed | collected 2017-08-18 | reverse complement strand
TTTAAAATAAAATTAAAATTTTTAAAAGATTTTTTTTAATAAAAAGCAATTTTTTTTTAATAAAATTAAAATTATAAATTAAAAAAAAAAAAAAAAAAAAAAAAAAAAAATTAGATTCTTACTTAAAATTATTTTTATTACGTAATCATTTTTTTTTAACAAAAATTCAATTATTAAAAAAAAAAAATTTTACTTTTGAAAAAAATACAATTCATCATTTATTATTTATTAATATTCGTTCAAATAATATTTTTATTAATCTAATTTGTAATAAAAATAATTGCTTGAAAATTGTAAAATTTTGGTCTTGCGGTCTTTTAAAATTACATTGTACTAAACGAAAATTAAAATTTATTGTGTATACTTTATTAAAAGAAATAAAAAAAAAAATAAAATATCTTTTTCTTTTTCTTATAAAAATTAATTGTGCTACTTTTTTACATAAATTTTTATATAAAAATTTTAAAAAATTATTTTTAAAATCTAAATTTATTATCTTTGATTCTTTTAAAATTTTTAATGGTTGTAGAAGTAAAAAAAAACGTCGTAAAAAACATTTAAAATTTAGAATTTTAAGATAAATTATTCTAAATCTTGTGCTAGGTTACTTATTCTGAAAATTTTTTAAATCTTATGCTTATTTTTTTAAATTTTTTAATTTCGACTATTATTTTATTAATTGGATTATTATTATTGGTAGCTTTTTTTACATTAGCTGAGCGTAAAATTTTAGGGGTTGTTCAATTTAGACATGGCCCTAATGTTATTGGGTTGTACGGTTTATTACAACCCTTATCTGATGGTTTGAAATTATTAATTAAAGAACCTCTTTTTCCCTCTACATCAGACAAAACAATTTTTTTTTTCGCCCCTATTATAACTTTTTTATTTAGCTTAATTAATTGGGTTGTTATTCCTTTTTCAAAATTTTCATTTATTGCTGAATTATCTTTAAGCTCATTATATATTTTAGCTGGATCCGCTTTAGGTATTTATGGTATTTTGACTTCTGGTTGGGCAAGTAATTCTAAATATGCTTTACTTGGTGCTTTACGATCAGCAGCCCAAATGGTTTCTTATGAACTACCTATTGGATTAATTGTCAATATTTTAATTTGTTTTGTTGGTTCTTTTAATATAAATTCTATTATTTATTTTCAAGAAAAAACTTATTGGTTAATTTTTAGTTTTCCATTATTATTTTTAGCGTTTTTTATTTGTATTGTTGCTGAAACAAATCGTCATCCTTTTGATTTGCCTGAGGCGGAAACCGAATTAGTTTCTGGTTATAATGTTGAATATGGCGCGATGAGTTTTGCTTTATTTTCTTTAGGTGAGTATAGTAATATTTTATTAATGAGTTCTTTTACTATTATACTTTTTTTTGGTGGTTGGTTAGCACCTTTAAAAATTTTAAGTATTCTACCTTTTACTTTTTGGTTTTCTTTAAAAATTCTTTTATTTATTTTTTTATTTGTTTTATTACGTGCAGGGTTACCGCGTTATCGATACGATCAATTAATGGAATTAGGTTGGAAAATTTTATTACCTTCTTGTTTTGGTTTTTTTATTTTTAATTACACGATACTATTATTATTAAATGCTTTTCCTTTTTAAATAACATCTTATGTTTTTTTTAATTATACTTTTACCATTTTTAGGATTTTTAGGAGGTTGTTTATTCGGACGCTTTATCGGTAAAGGTATAATACCTTTTACTGTTTTAAATATTTTTTTACCTTGTATTTTTTCTATTTTACTACTATTATCTAATTATTTTAATAATGCTATACTAATTACTTATTTGAATTTATGGTTTAAATGTGATAATTTAGTTGTTTCTTGGGAATTGTTAGGAGATAATTTGACTTTTTCAATGATTTTTGTTGTAACTTTTATTTCACTTTTAGTTCATATATATTCAAGTGAATATATGAGTTCTGATCCGCATTTAACTAGGTTTTTAAGTTATTTATCTTTATTTACTTTTTTTATGCTAATTTTAATTACAGCAGCAAATTTTATTCAAATGTTTGTTGGTTGGGAAGGGGTAGGTTTATCCTCTTATTTATTAATAAATTTTTGGTTTACTAGACTACAAGCTAATAAAGCTGCAATAAAAGCTATGTTATTTAATCGAATTGCAGATATGCTAATGCTTTTAGGGTTATTTGCTATTTATATTTGTTTTGAATCGTTTGATTATATAATTATTTTTTCAATTGCTCCATTTTTTTTAAATTTTCAATTTGATTTTTTTTTTTTTCATTTACATCTATTAATTTTATTTCTTTATTTTTATTTTTAGGTGCTATGGGTAAATCTGCTCAACTTGGTTTCCATAATTGGTTACCAGATGCTATGGAAGGCCCAACGCCAGTTTCTGCCTTAATACATGCTGCTACTATGGTTACTGCTGGTATTTTTTTATTAATTCGTTGTTCTTTTTTATTTGAATTAGCTCCACAAATTTTAGAATTTATTTCTATTATTGGAGCTCTTACTGCTTTTTTTGGTGCTACTACTGGTTTTTTTTTTCATGATTTAAAACGAGTTATTGCTTTTTCTACTTGTAGTCAATTAGGTTATATGATGCTTGCTTGTGGTTTAGAACGATTTAATGTTGCTTTTTTTCATTTGGTAACCCATGCTTTTTTTAAAGCTTTACTATTTTTAACAGCAGGTGCTATTATACATTCAATGTATGATGAACAAGATATTCGTAAGTTTGGTAGTAATTTAAAATATTTACCGTTAACTTATATTTGTTTTTTAATTGGTTCTTTAAATTTAATTGGATTTCCCTTTTTAAGTGGTTTTTTTTCTAAAGATTTATTATTAGAATTAGTTTATAGTTCTTTTTCTACTACAGGATTATTTTGCTATTTATTAGGATTGTTTTCAATTTTTTTTACGGCTGCATATTCAACTAGAGTATTACTATTAATTTTTTTGGTTAAAATTAATAATAATCGTTATAGTATTAAAAACACATTTGAAAATTCTTTTTTAATTAAATATCCATTAATTATTTTAAGTCTTTTTAGTATTTGGGTTGGATATTTATTAGTTGATATTTTTTGTGGTTTAGGTTCAAATTTTTTTGGTACAGCTTTTTTTTTTAATATAAATACATATAATCAAATTGATATTGAATTTTTACCACTATTAATAAAAGTATTACCTTTAATAATTACAATTTTAGGTTGCTTTTGTTCGTTTTATTTTTATATTATTAATACATCATTTTTTTTTTTTTTAAAAAAAAATAAAAAATTTAAATATTTCTATTTTTTTTTATTAAAAAAATGGTACACTGATCGTTTTATAAATGAAACTTTTAGTTTATTTTTTTTACAACTATCTAAAAATTATATGTATACAAGATTAGATAGAGGGTTATTAGAAAATTTAGGTCCTTTTTCTTTAAATCGTTTTTTATTAGTAAAAAAAAATAATAATTTATTTTTTTTTTAGGGTAGATTGGTCAGCAACCTGTTGAACTTCCCCCCCCATTGGTGCAATTTCTACTTTATATATTTAAAAATAAAATAATTATTTATAATTATTTTTTTAATTCGACTTTTTTTTTTATAAGTTTAGTTTTTCAATTTACTTTTATAATGAATGCTATATTTTTTTTATATTGTATTATTTGTTATCCGCAAGGTGTTAATTTTAATTATAAAACCTATACTATATCCTAACACTGGTTTGGACTTTCACTCGGAAGTCGCAATCAAACCTTTGTTAAATATATATTTTGACAAGTATTTCAACTTTGGTTGTCAATCGGATTTTAATAATATTATAACGCCAAATAATATAGAAGTATTTTTAGGATTTTCTATTGCACTATCCTTCATTTTTCTAGGGGCGTGCTTTCTTAGTTGCTATATCAATTACAATACCCCAGAGGTCCTAGACAGCTTGACTGAATTCGGGTTTGATAGTTGGGATCCTACCTCTTTACTATTGTCAGGTTCCTTTTTATGGGCCGTTGCTGGAGTTGTTCAATATGCGACTTGTTATATTTTATTCCATGAAGTTTTAAAATTAAAACCTGAGAACACCTTATTTTTAAAAGAAAATATCTTAGATTTTTAAAAAAACCTAAACTATCTGATTATATTAATCACGCTAGTTTTCCTTTTTTTTTAATTTACAAATTAAATGTGTATATTTTTTACATAATTAAAAAAAAAATATTTAATAATTTAGCACAATATTTTTAACTAAAGTATCTGATCTATTTATTACTTTAGGATTGCATGAACCTATTGTAACTCTTTAAAAAATGATATAATTTCTGCAATACCCCCCTATTGAAAATATAAATAATACAACATCAGTAACCATTGTAATAAATTTATTAAGTAGCTCTTTTTTTATTGATATAGATAATGTAATTTCTAATAATTCTAGTAGTGTAAATTCTATTGTTTTAATAGGTTTTAATCTAATATTATATATAATTTTAGATTAAAATAAAAATTACTAGTAATTTCATTTAATAGATACCCCTATTATCAAATATTTTACTCTATAAATTATAGAGTAAAATTTAATAAAATACAATTTTACTATTTTAAAAAATTCGTAGATAATTAAAATATAAAATTTAAAAACAACAGTGAGATTCGAACTCACGTGATCAGATTATGAGCCTGACAAGTTAACCGCTACTAAATATTGCCAAACTTTTGAATGTATTGGGACTCGAACCCAAAACTAATAAATTAAAAGCTTATTGCTCTACCATTAAGCTACACATTCTTAAGAATTCTCTTTAGATAGGATGCTATTACTAAATATATTACTCTGTAAATTATAGAGTAATATTTAATAAAATATACTTTAATTAAAAAATATTAATTAAAAAAAAACAAATTATATAATTAAAAAATATATATATATTAATTATTGTCAAATTGATAATATATTATAATTCTAATTTTAAACCAACAATTAGTCTATTATATATATATTTTTTTTTAGATAAAAATAAAAAGTACTAGTAATTTTTATTTAATAGATATCCCCCTATTACTAAATAAATTACTCTGTAAATTATAGAGTAAATTTAATAAAATACAATTTAATTAAAAATTATTAATTAAATATATATATATATATATTAATTATTGTCAAATTGATAATATATTATAATTCTAAATTTAAACCAATAATTAGCCTATTATATATATTTTTTTTTTAGATAAAAATAAAATTTACTAGTAAATTTTATTTAATAGGTACCCTACCAGATGTTTTACTCTATAAATTATAGAGTAAAATTTAATAAAATACAATTTTACTATTTTAAAAAATTCTTACATAATTAAAATATAAAATTTAAAAGCAACAGTGAGATTCGAACTCACGTGATCAGATTATGAGCCTGACAAGTTAACCGCTACTAAATATTGCCAAACTTTTGAATGTATTGGGACTTGAACCCAAAACTAATAAATTAAAAGCTTATTGCTCTACCATTGAGCTATACATTCTTAAGAATTCTCTTTAGATAGGAATCGAACCTATATCAGTATGGTTAACAGCCATATGCTATACCATTAAGCTACTAAAGATTTGGAGTAAACCAGACTTGAACTGGTAACTTTTTGTATGCAAAACAACTACTCTAGCCAATTGAGTTATAACCCCTATAAAAAGGATAAAGTGGGATTTGAACCCACGGTATTTTTTTAAATACGTTAGTTTTCAAAACTAATACTTTAAACCACTCAGCCATTTATCCAGAATTCGAAATAATGTGACTTGAACACATAACCTTCTGTTCCCAAAACAGACGCGCTACCAATTGTGCTATATTTCGAAAAAAAATAGAATGAATGGGATTCGAACCCATGATATAAATTTATATATACTGATTTAGCAAACCAGCGCTTTAAGCCACTCAGCCATCATTCTAAAATCGAGAAAAACGGGATTCGAACCCGCGACTTTTAACGTGACAGGTTAATACTATAGCCACTAAGCTATTTTCTCAAAATTTATAATAAGTTTAATTTTTTTATTTTTAGCTAATTTTTGTAAAACTAAAAATAAAAATACATAGAACTTTTATAAGATTAAGAAGGGATTTGAACCCTTATTTAACGATTTGCAATCGACTACATTACCATTATGATACTTAATCATACTTACTATTGGACTTGAACCAACATCTTATTTTAAAGAGCAAATTTTAAATCTGCCGCGTCTACCATTTCGCCAAGTAAGTTAAGTAACAACGGATTTGAACCATTAACCTGCTCGTTGTAAGCGAGCTACTCTACCAATTAAGTTAGTTACTTAAAAATAAATAAAGAGCAGATATACATAAATATATTTACTTTAAACCCAATAAAAAGTAATAAAAATAAACTTAAAGAATATAATGTACTATCAATATTAAAATAAATTAAAGGGAAAAAAGTATGAATTTCTTTAACTTTGATATTATTTGTTTCAAAAAAAATAATTTTTAAAAATTTTATATAGTAATATACACCAAAAACACCAATATATATTAAAAAAATAGCAAATTCATATTTAAATTTCTTTAAAAGAATAACATAAATATAAGTTTTACTTAAAAATCCACATAGTGGAGGTATTGCAGCTAAAGAAAAAAAAATAAAACAAATTGAAAAAGCAAATAATTTATTTTGTATTTTTAAATTTGTAAAATTTGTAATAAAAACCGGATAATTATAATTTAAAAGTTTGTAGGAATTTATATTTAAAATTAATAGAGAAAACCATAACAAAAAAGAAGTTAATAGATAGATTAAAATAAAAAAATAAATAGAATTAATGCTTTCTAAATTATTATCAATTAAAATACAAAATAATAGTCCCATATTACTAATAGAGCTATAAATATATATTTTTTTTAAATTTTTTTGTTGTAGCATTTTAAAAATACCCCAAAAAACAGAATATAAACCAATTAGAAAATAAATTGTATTAAAAAAATATAAAGCTTTAAAAATAATAGCCCAAAATTTAATAAATAAATTAATTAATACAATTTTTGGAATAGTCGCAAAAAAAATAGTAGAACTAAGAGGTGAACCAGAATAAATTTGTGGAAACCAAAAATGAAAAGGCGCTATAACTAATTTAAATAGCAGCGTATTTAATATTAATATAAAACCAAAAGTAATTGCAAAAAATGAAAAACTATTAGAAACTTCAAAAAAATTTAAAATTAAAAATTCTAAATTAAAAAGATTTAAGGTGCCTAAACTTCCATATATTAAAACAACCCCAAATAAAAAAATACCAGATATTAAAGAACTTGAAATAAAATATTTTAAACCGGCCTCACTTGAAAAAATAGAGGTTCTATCAAAAGCTGATAAAATATAAAATCCTAAAGCTTGAATTTCTAAACAAAGATAAATTGAAATTAAATTATAAGAATTTAATAAAAAATATAAACCAATTAGAATAATTAAAATAATAATAAAATATTCAAAAAAATTTAATTTTTGTAAAATAAAACTTCTCCAAATTAAAATAAAAAAAAAAAAAATATTAAAAGTTAAAAAAATTTTTAAATTTTGTGTTCCATAAGATGTAAAAAAAAAAAAATCAAAACCAATATTAAAAGAAGAAATATTAGTTAACAGAAATAATAAAATTAAAAAAATAGTAATTATTTGATGAAAAATTTCATAATTTAAAATCGGTGTTTTAAATTTTAATTTATTAATTAAAAAAGTATTAAACAACAGTAATAATATTGTCGAAAAAGCTAAAAATATTTCAGGAATAAAAACTTTAAAAAAAAGCATAGTTATAAAATTAAATTTGTAAAATTAAAAAATTTAAAAACCAAATATTAAATAATTAAAATGCATAAAATAATATAAAATAAAACTTCAAATTTAAATAAGTTTATTAAAAATATAATTTAATAAATTTATTTTTTGATTAAAAGAAAAATTAGGTAATAAATGTAATTTAATTAAAGTTTTTTGAATATTTGAATAAGGTGCAAGAATATAATATAATAAGAAATAATATAAAATTTGAAAAACACAAATTGTCCATAAAGATAAAGAAAACCAAATAAAAAAATCAAATTGAGGCATACAAATAAAAATTTATTAGAATTAGATGTTGCTAAATTTTTGTATTTTAATTATTATAAAAGAATTCTAAATAAAAATTATTTTTTTTTAACTAATTTTGTTCCATATAATGAACGTCGATTTTTTCTTGTAATTAAACCATCGAAATCATATTTACCACGAATAGCTTTATATTTTAATCCAGGTAAATCTTGAGTTCTACCACCTCTAATTAATAAATTATTAAATTTTTTTAATTTATGACCTTCTCCAGGAATATATACATCTATAATTTTGTTGGTCCACAATTTAACTTTTGCTAATTTACGAACAGCAGAATTAGGCTTTTTAGGACTACAAGTAAAAATTTTTTCACAAGAACCTTTTTGTTGTGGATTTTTTAATAAGGCCGGGGTTTTATTAATAAATTTTTTATGAATTCTTTTATGTTTAGTATTAGCTAATTGTTTAAAAGTAGGCATAAATTAATAACGATAATGATGACCAAAAGTATCACTTAAAAACATACAAAATATTACTAAAAAAACATAAACTTGAATTAAGCTAACACAAAATTCTAACAATAGTAGAGGAATTAATTGAACAGTTAAACTACTTATTAGCAAAGAAAGTAAAAGACTACTTGAATTTTTAATAGTACTTAATCCAAAAATAGTATGTAAACAAACTTTTACAATAACATGACCAGACATAATATTTGAACATAAACGACAAATAATACTAATAGGTCGCATAAAATATGTTAATAATTCAACGGGAAATAAAACAATAGCTAATGAAATTTCAGTACCTGGTGCATAGAAAGTTCGAAGAAATGTTAATTGACGCTCAAAAAGAAACCAAAAAAATATACCAAAAAAAGTAGGTAAACAAAAAGCACTAATAATTGCAAATTGACTTGTTAAACTCATAAATAATGGAAGATTCCCACTTAGATTTAAAAATAGTAAAAAAATTCCTAAAGCAAAAGTTAAAGGAAATACAACTTGTTGATAAAATTTAACATGAACATGTTTTTCTAAAATACCTTGAATAGCAATATAAGCTAAAAAAATATGTGCTTCTAAAGATGTTGGAAGAGCATATAAACTTTTTGTTTTAAAATCATAAAAAATAAAAGTAGAAATTACAAGAGTTATTAAAATAATAAATAAACATAAACTAGTATTTGAGATTGTAAAATCTAAAAAAAAATTTAATTTAAATAAAGGGTAGGTTATGAATTGTTCAAAAGGATTAAAAAGCATAAAGTAGTAAATAAAATATTATATTTGATGAACAATTTTTAAATGAATATTTTTTGGAACATTAAAGCGTAAAATTTTTAAATATTTTAAATTTAAAATAGTATGAATTTTAAATTTATAAATAAATAAATTATAATTTTCTTTAGATTTTTTATTAACATGTGGTGATTTTAAAAAAGTTTTAAATTTTTTTTTTGTAGGTATATTAATTATAAAATATTTTAAAAAAAGATGCTTAAAATTAAAAATTAAAAATTGTTTATATAAATTTAATATATTTTTAGATGTAGAAGTATAAATTAAAATATTTTTCATAAAATTTTATAAATTTTCACTATTTTGATAATAAAAATCATTATCGCTTGAAGCTAAAACAACAATAGGCATAAATCCATGATTAATTCCACAAATTTCACTACATTGCCCAAAGTATAAACCGGGTCGTTTAATAAATAAAGTTGCTTGATTTAAACGACCTGGGCATGCATCAACTTTAATACCAAAAGAAGGTATAGTCCAACTATGTAAAACATCCGCAGAAGTAATTAATAATCGAATATGTGTTTTAATTGGTAATAGTAATCTATTATCTGTTTCTAGTAATCTTAATTGACCAGAACCATATTCATAAGAATTTAAAATATAAGAATCAAAAGAAAAATTTGTTTGAAAAGAATTATACTCATAACTCCAATACCACTGATGTCCAATAATTTTAATAGTTAAAGAAGGTACTGTTAAATCGTCTAATGCATATAATAAACTAAAAGATGGATAAGCAATAGTTACTAATAATAAAGCCGGAACAATGGTCCAAAATACTTCTAAATTAGTAGAATGACTAAAAGTGCGTGCTGAATTATAATGATGTCTTGGATTAATTAAAATATTAAATAAAAGTACAAAAATAATTGAAATAATAACAATTAATTCAAAACATATTAAATCATACAAATCAATCATCCATTCTAAAACTTCAGTTGCAGGATCTTGAATAACCATTTGATAAGGTTCAGCAGCATCACAAAAAGAAAAAAAATGAAAAAAAAAATTCATAAAAAAATTAAAATTGAAAAACTAAACTTATAAAAAAAAAAGTCGAATTAAAAAAATAATTATAAATAATTATTTTATTTTTAAAAAGGTATCAATAATATAAATTAAAGGTAAAAAAATAAATAAAATAAAAAAATATATAAAAGTAGATATTGCACCAATGGTAGTAAAAGGAAGTTCAACAGGTTGCTGACCAATCCACCCTAAAATAATAAAATTTCCTAAAAAAAACCACTGAGTAATTGCAAAGAAATTTTTAAATCGTGGGGATTTATAATAAGGAGTAAACATTGGCAAAAAGAACCAACCTAAAATCGCAGCAAGCATAGCAATAACTCCACCAAGCTTATTAGGAATAGATCGTAAAATGGCATAAAAAGGTAAAAAATACCACTCAGGGACAATATGAGCAGGTGTTACCATTGGATCAGCATTAATATAATTATCCGCATGGCCTAACACATTAGGCATAAAAAAAACAAAAATAAAAAAAACTAATAAACCACTAAAAAATGCAAATAAATCTTTTACAAAAAAATAAGGAAAAAAAGTAATAGTCGCAGGATGTATAAAATTTTTATTACAATCTAAACTTAAAGGATCACTAGAGCCAACATCATGTAATAATCCTAGATGTAAAAAAGCAATAGCTGATATAATAAAAGGTAAAAAAAAATGTAAACTATAAAATCTATTTAAAGTAGCTTGATCAACAGAAAACCCACCCCACAGCCATTCAACAATAGTCGAACCATATAAAGGAATTGCAGAAAAAAGATTAGTAATAACAGTAGCACCCCAAAAGCTCATTTGACCCCAAGGTAAAACATAACCCATAAATGCAGTAGCCATAACTAAAAAAAAAATTAATATACCGCTAAACCAAAGATGAGTTCTAGGAGATAAATAAGATCCAAAATATAAATTTCTAAAAATATGAAAAAAAATAACAAAAAAAAACATAGAAGCTCCATTAGCATGTAAATAACGAAGAAACCAACCATAATTAACATCACGAGTAATATGCTCTACACTTAAAAAAGCAAAATCAATTTCAGGAACATAGTGCATGGATAAAAAAAGTCCAGTTAATATTTGAATAATTAAACAAATACCGCTTAAAGCGCCAAAACTCCAAGTATAACTTAAATTTTTAGGAGTTGGATAAAAAATAATATGATTATATAAAATACTTAAAAATAAATTATTGGTCCATCTATGAAGCTTCATAAAATAAAAATAGAAGAAAATATTTTAAAAATTAATTAAAAATAGGTATACAAACTGCTACAAATTAACCCAAATAAAATTTTTATTAATATAACTTAAAATTTAAGAAACTAATAAAAAGTAAAAACCTAAGGGAAAATTAATCCCATCTATAATAGACATTAGATCTATTTTGAAACGAATAAATATTATTTTCTTGTAGTTTTTTTATAGATGCACAAGAAGATAAAGATAATATCTGAGATAATTCTAAATAAATTTTATCAGCTGCAGAAATTTTTGTATTATTATTTTTAACACTTAAAAAAATCCATTTTAATGCTAAAAATAAACTTCGTTTTAAGTTAATAAAAAATGGAATATATGAAATACGTTTTCTAGATTGTACCTTTTTTAATTCTACACGAGTATATAGACGTATAAATATTTTGGATAATATAAAACTACGAGAATATTTATATTTTAACGCTAAATTATTAAAAATATTAGCAAAAATATTTTCCCAAAAAAAATATTTTCCCATTTTAAAAGTAAAAGAAATAAATTTGAAATATAAATTAAAGAACTTTTTTTCTTTTAATTTTTTAATTTTTAAAAAAGAAATTAAAAATTTTTTTTTATTTTTTATTTTTTTTTTTAAATAATGTATAAAAATAGATTTTTTTTGTTTTGATTGTTTAATAAAAAGAACAATGTCAAAAAAAAAAGGTAAAAAAAAAATTTGATTATGACTTATTCTTTTTTTTGCTTTAATTTTTAAATATTTATTGAATTGAAATTTAATAGTAAATTTTAAAAAACAAAAAGTCTTTTGAATTTTACTTAAAAAAAAATTTAAAGAAGATTTTTGATCTTTTTTTAAAATTTGGATTTTTGTCATATAATTATAGAGATCCCCAAAGATAAAAAATAATAAATAGAAATAACCAAACAACATCAACAAAATGCCAATACCATGCTGCAGCTTCGAATCCAAAATGTTGTTCTTTTGTAAAATGATCAAAGAATAAACGATAAAAACAAATAATTAAAAAAATAGTACCTACTAAAACATGAAACCCATGAAAGCCAGTAGTTAAATAAAAAATAGAACCATAAACGCTATCTGAAATCGAAAAAGGTGCTGTTTGGTATTCAAATAATTGCCATAAAGTAAAAATAATTCCTAAAAATATAGTGAAAAATAAAGAAATTACAGCTTCATATTTATTACCAAATAGTATAGAATGATGACACCAAGTTAAAGAAGCACCAGAAGTTAATAAAAGACAAGTATTTAATAAAGGAACTTCAAAAGGGTTTAATACAACTAAATACATCGGAGGCCAAACACAACCTAACACAAAACTTGGATTAAAAGCATAATAAAAATATGACCAAAAAAAAGCAAAAAAAAACATACATTCTGAAACTATAAAAAGAATCATTCCTAGGCCTAAACCTTTTAAAACACGTGAAGTATGATAACATTCTATTGTTCCTTCTCTAATAACATCACGCCACCAACAACCTGTTGAAAAAATTAAATGACAAAGAGATAATTCAATTAAAGAAAACCCACCTTGAAATCCATGAAAATAGGAAGCAAATCCAAAAGTTAATCCTAAAGCGCCTATTGAACAAAAAAGAGGCCATGGACTTTCAGAAACTAAATGAAAACTATGCTGTTGACTACAAAATTTATTATTATTTAAAATAATTATTTAAAAAATAAAAAATTTTAAATAAAAGCATACTAAATTTTATAATTAAAAAAAAAAAAATAAAAATATATATCTAGATATATAGATATCTTAAATTAGCTTAAAATACTGAAAAATTTAAAATATTGAAAAAAAATTTTAGCTCTAAATGTTTGTTCAAAATATAATTGACCTTTTAAATTAAATTTAATAATATTATTAAAAATAACTTTTTTTTTCATAAATAAATCACCAAACCGCTTTTCTATAACCAGGAATAATACCAAAACCCATTAATTCTCGGGCTACTATACGCGAAATTTTAAAAGGTCGAATACTTTTAGAACGATTAGTTATAACACATCGTCTAACTAATTTAGTTAAAAAATTTTTTTTTTTTTTTTTTAAGATATTAAAAATAATAAATTTTTTAGATGTTAAAGAATAAAAAGGCATTTTAGAAATTGTAGATAAAATATTTTTATATATAAAATATTTTAGTTTATATATAATTTCAAATTTTTTAAATTTATTACGTAAATGAAAATCTTTTGATTTTAAATATTTCATATAATCTTATTATTCCCATTCTAAAGCACCTATAAGCCAAGCATAAAAAAAACCAACAATTAATTCAAAAATAAAATCTAACATACTTAAAAAACTAATATTATTTAAAAAACTTAAATTTAAACTCCACGGGAAAAAATATACAGTTTCTAAATCAAAAATTAAAAATAAAATTGCAATAATGTAAAATCGAATATCAAATGTATTTCGAGCATCCTCATAAGGATCAAAACCGCACTCATAAGCAGATAATTTTTCTGTATCTGGATTAGAAGTAGAAATTAAAAATGAAAATATTAAAATAATTACGGATAAAAAAAAACAAAATAAAAAAAACCAACAAATATAAGAGAATTCAAATAAAAAAAAAGTCATAATTTATATAAATTTTATTTAAATATATAATTTTTAAAATTATAAAAAGATAATGGTTCTTTTAGTATACTATTAATATCTCTAAAAGTTAATATTTTAAAATTTTTTAAAAGAATAATATTACCTAAATAATAATCAAGCTCTAAAAAAGTTAATAAATTTAAAGATTTAAGATACGGTTTTAAATTTTTTTTAAAAGAAAAAGCTAATTCTGATTTTAAAGAAATTAACTCAAAACCCTTTAAACAACGAGTATAATGCTGTTTTGAAAAATATGAAAAATGTGTATAATTTTTATTTATATAAATTAATTTTTTTTGAAAAGCAAAACGAGCCAAATAAGGACTAGTAAAAAATTTTAATCTCCATAATAAAATATCAAATCTAAATTCAGGCTTAATAAACATAAAAATAATACTATTTTTATAACTTGTAGTTTTAGGTAATTTTTTAAAAAAATTAACTTTTAAACAACCATAAAAATATTTTAAAACAATAGATTTCATAAATAATAAATTTTTAAAAAAAAATCTAGAACGAGATAAAAAATGAGAAACATTTGTATAATTAAAATGAAAAAAAAAATTTTTAAAATTTTTTTTAAAAAAAAATTTTTGTTTGAAGTAAGGGTATTCTAATTTTAAAATTAAATTACGCTTTATATTTTGAAAAGAACGATTAATTAAAAAATAATTTAATTTTTTTAAAAAAAATAAATATTTTTTATTGATTCTTTTTTTTTTATATTTATTTTTTTTTAAATAAAATAAATATTTTAAAAATTTTAAAAAATATAATGTAATAATTTTAGATTTATATTTTTTATAAGAGCCTAAAATAAAAAAAATTCTAGATTGAATTTTTTTCCATTTAGGGCGTTTAAATTGTAAAATACGTTTTTTAAAAAAAAAACAATAGATATGCCATTTATTTTTAAATAAAAATTTGTTAAAACCTCGCATAATTATTTTTTAAAAATAGAAATAAAAATTAAACTTAAAAAAATTAATTTTTTATAATCATTAAAATCAGAAAAAATTTTAAAAGTAGTAAGACGAGTAGAGTCTTGAAAAGAATTAAAACAATGCAATAAATAAAATTTTTTAAAAAAAAAAGAAAAAAAATTACGTAAATGTAAAAAATAATCAAAAATAAAACTAGTTTTTAATACAAATTTTGATTTTATAAAAGGAGAAAAAGTATTTAAATGTAAAAAACAAGTAAGTTTATATTTTTTAAATAATAAATTTAATAATTTTAAATTATGTTCAGAACTCATCCAAAAATAAAAAAAATTAATAAATTGGTATCGATTAAAAAATTTTATAATATTTAAATTTTCAAATGATTTAGTAGAAATATATTTTAAAAATTGTAATAATCGAATAAAACGTTTAAAATTTTTAAGTAATGGAAATAAGGAAATTCGAGAAAATAAAAATTTATTAGTTTTATATTTTTCAATAAAAAAATTTGAAATTTTTTTTGATGATGATTCTAATAATATAAAATCAAAAATAATTAAATTATAAAATAATGTTTTTTTAAGGATAGAATCAAAATTTATCATATTTTTTTAGTATATTGTTTCAGTTTAAATTTACTTCGTTTTATATGTAAACCTTTACCAGTAAAAACATTAATTGGACGATATTTTTTTAAAAACATACAAAAATTTCCTAATAATATATTATTATATGAACGAATTAATATTTTTTTTTTAAAAATAGAAATAATTAATTCTTTTGAATAATTTAAATAAATAAAATGACTAAAACCTAATTTTAATTTTAATTTATTTAAAGAATCTTCTAAAAAATTAATTCTTAAACCAACACCTCTAATAAAAATAGTTTTTGCTAAATATTTTTGTAAATATAAAATTTTATTAAAAATCTTAGTAAAAAAAAAATTATTATATTTATATAATTTATTTACAACATTTTTAAACACATTTAAGTGAAAAAATAAGAAATTATTAAAAAAAAAAATTTTTAAGTTTTTTGGAATTAAAAAATAAATTTTTTTATCTTGATTACCAATAATTAAAAATTTGAAATTATTAAAACAGAAAATTTCAATCTTCAAATTTGAAGGAATATTTATTTTTTTAAAAAAAAAAATATTTAATGAAAAATCAAAAAATTTATTAGACATAAAAAAATAAAAAACCCCCAATTTTTTTTTGTTTACATTCTAAACTAGTTAAATAACCTAAACTAGTAGAAAAAATATATAATACCTGTTTTTCATATATTTTATTAATATCTTTATATGAAAAAAAAATAGAACGTGATGGTTTTGAAACAATTTTCAAAAATTTAAAATTACTAAAATTATAATTATATTTTAAAGTAATTACTATATAGAAATTATAATTTTCTTTTTTTAAATAAAAATCTTGAATTAAACCATTTTTATATAAAACTTTAGATAATAAAATAAATTTTTTATTATAAAAAATTTTTAATTGTTCTTTTTTAAAAATAGAAGCATTTTTAATAGCAATCAAAAAATTAATTAATTTAGAATTCATAAGTTAAATAAAATGGAATTGAACCATTAAATTTTAAAAAAATTTTGAATTAGAAAAATTTTTTTATAGTGTTATACATTTGCAAAAAAAAAAGAAAATTTGGGTTATATTTAATAGAAATAATAATAGGGTTAGTATGAAATAGTATAAAAATTTCATTTAAATATGCACTAAATTTTTCTGAAATATAATCAGTATAAATTTTAAATGGGTTAACAAATTCATTAGAAGTATCACTTAATAAATAAGATACACATAGCATAAAAATAATTAATGAAAGTAATGAAATATAAGAACCAAAAGATGCAATAGAATTCCAACCTTGATATGCATCAGGATAATCTGGAATACGACGTGGCATACCAGCTAAACCTAAAAAGTGCATAGGAAAAAAGGTAAAATTTACACCTAAAAAAAATAACCAAAAGTGAAGTTCACTTAATTCTTGATTATAATTAAAACCTAAAATTTTAAATGACCAAAAATAAATACCAGCAAAAATACCAAAAACTGCTCCCATCGATAACACATAATGAAAATGAGCAACAACATAATAAGTATCATGCATAATTTGATTAATACCTGAATTAGATAAAACAACACCTGTAACACCTCCAACAGTAAATAAAAAAATAAAACCTAAAGCAAAAATAATTGGTGTATTAAAAATAATAGCACCTTCCCAAAGAGTAGCAATCCAACTAAAAACTTTAATACCTGTTGGAACTGCAATAACCATTGTAGCAGCAGTAAAATAAGCTCTAGTATCCACATCTAAACCAACAGTATACATATGATGAGCCCAAACAACAAAACCCATAACACCAATAGCAATCATAGCATAAACCATCCCTAAGTAACCAAAAACTGGTTTATTTGAATGTATTGAAACAATATGACTAATAATACCAAACGCAGGTAAAATTAAAATATAAACTTCAGGATGGCCAAAAAACCAAAATAAATGCTGATATAATACAGGATCTCCACCACCAGCAGGATCAAAGAATGTAGTATTAAAATTTCTATCAGTTAGTAGCATAGTAATTGCACCAGCAAATACAGGTAAAGAAAGTAATAATAAAAAAGATGTAATTAAAAGAGCCCAAACAAATAAAGGTATTCTATGCATAGCTAACCCAGGTGAACGCATATTAAAAACAGTAGTTATAAAATTAATTGAACCTAAAATAGAAGCTGCTCCAGATAAATGTAAACTAAAAATTGCTAAATCTACAGAAGGACCAGAATGTGATAGAATACTACTTAAAGGTGGGTATACTGTCCAACCGGTACCAGCGCCACCTTCAACATTTACAGAAGCAACTAAAAGTAATAAAGATTGTGGCAATAACCAAAAGCTAATATTATTCATTCTAGGAAATGCCATATCTGGTGCACCGACCATTAAAGGTAAAAAAAAATTACCAAAACCACCTATTAATATTGGCATAACCATAAAAAAAATCATTAAAAAAGCATGGCCAGTAATTAATACATTATATAATTGATAATTACCAACAAAAATTTGACTTCCAGGATATGCTAATTCCATTCGAATTAGCATAGACATTGTAGTTCCTAAAATACCACTAAAAGCACCAAAACAAATATAAAGTATTCCAATATCTTTATGATTTGTTGAAAAGAACCATCGAAAAGTATCTTGAGAAATATTTTGGTGTACAGAAAGAGAAAGATATAAAAACTTTAAATATATTTGAAAATTATTTATAAAATTTATAAATAATATCATAATATAAAAGTATGTGTGATTATTTTATTAAATAAAAAAAAAAATTTATTAAATAAAATAAAGATAATCGTGTAAAGATAATAATTGAGAATTTTTTATTAAAGGTATAGAATATTTTAATTGCAAATTAGTTCGATTAGGATCTTCTAAAATGACTTTTAATGGAACTTTATTAAAAAAATAATAATAAGAAAATGAAATTTTTAGTAAATGAAAAGAATTTGGATAATAAAATAAATTGGGAGAAATATAAGACTCAAAAAGATGTTGAAATAGTAAAATATTATTAGTTGTAAAACTTTTAAAATTTTTATTTTTAAAATTTATAAAAGTAATATATTTTGATAAGTTTATCAATTTTTTTTTTATTATTTTTGACTGTATATAAAAAATAAAATTTAACAAAGTAAATTGAAAATTATTTTTAATTAGATTAAATTTTTGTACTTTTTGTTCTAGATTTAAAAAAAAACCAGCAGTTTGATTAACTTCTAAAGTTAACCAAGAATTAGATGATAAATAATTTAATATATCTGCTGATAATTTATTAACCCAAAAAAAATAAAATACTTTAGATATTAATTTTCTTATTAAAAAATTATCATCTAATGATAAACCAAAAATATAAGAAGAGAATAATAATTCTTTAAAATTTAATGTTTTATAATTAATTAAATGTATACCATTAGAATTACAAAATAAAGAAGGTAAATATAATAGAATATTTAATTTTGTTTTTAAAAATAAAAATAAATTATTATCTATTTTATTTAAAAAAGATTTATTGCTTATAATTAAAATTTTTTTTTTGAAAAAATTTAATGAAAAAAAATGTTTTCCTAAAAATAAAAAAATAATTTCAGAAATAGAAAAACGTAAAAATTGTATTGGAAAATTAGATTTAAAAAAAACATTTACACCATACGATACAATTTCCTGGGATACTACTTTTGAACGTAAACGATTATTAATTAAAGGTAATTCTAATTTTAAATCTGTTGAAATTAATAAACAAATAGCATTATTTACAATAGAGATTTCAGAAAGTTTATTTTGATTTCCCCAAAAATAAACATTAGTAGTCAATTTAGATAAGCTTAAAATTTTTGAATTAATTTTAGTATTACTTTTAAATAAATTTTTTAAATAATAAAAAAATTTTAAATCTAAATCAGGATTAGCTAAAAATAAAATAGAATTTGGTATTAAAGAAAGATTATTAAAACTATTTTTTTTAAATTGAATTTCATTAAAAAAAAAAGAAGATAGGTTATAATAAAAGCGTGCTTTATTCGAGATCCAAGAAGTATTAATTAAATTATTTTTTTTTGGTAAAACACGAAAAATATCGTTGCCTTTATAAGTTAAATAAATATTGCTACCTAAAGAATCAGTTAAATCTAAACTTTCAATGGAAAAAGTTTCCCAGGGCCTAATTTGAAAAGGAATAGATTTTAAAGTTAAAGCCCCTACAGGACATAAATCTATTACATTTGCAGAAAGCTCAGAAAGAGATAATTTAATTAAGTAATTACCAATTTCAGAACTTTTACCACGATTTAAAGTACCAAAAAATTTAATACCACAAACTTCTTCTCCAAAACGAACACATCTAGTACAATGTATACAACGGGTCATAATTGTTTTAATAAACGGTCCACAATTTTTTTTTTCAACACCTCGTCGATTAATAAAGTTGCGACCAAAATGACTACCATAAAATATAGCTTGATCTTGTAAATCGCATTCGCCAGCCTGGTCACAAATAGGGCAATCTAATGGATGATTTAATAATAACATTTCTAAAATATTTTCACGAGCTTTTAAAACTTGAGGACTATTTGTTGAAATATTCATATTAGGCATAATTTCAGTTGCACAGGCAACAACAGGTTTTAAAGATGTTAAAATTTCTACTAAACACATTCTACAATTGCCAGCAATAGATAAAGTTTCATGGTAACAAAAACGTGGAATTTTAATACCAATAAATTTACAAGCTTCTAAAATGGATAATCGTGCTTTAAAAAAAAAAGATTTGCCATTTATTATAATAGGAATCATACTATTATTAATAAAATTTATATTAAAATAAACTATAAATTATTAAATTGTATTAAATATTTTTTTAAAAAAATATTAAAATTATTTAAAATATCTAATAAAAGTATATATATACTTATAAATAGCAAAATTAATTTGTTTTAATCTTAAAAGAAATTTTTTTGAAGTTAATAGTGTCAAAAAATTAAAATTAATAAAAGAAAAAGAATTAAAATATAAATTATTAATTTTTATATTAAAATATTTTAAAGAATATAATTGAAATTTTTGTAAAAAAGATAGTTTATCAAAAAAAGAAAAACATAATAAATTTGGAAACTTAAAATTATTTAAAAAGGAATAAGAATATTTTAAATAATAACTTAAACAATGCAGATATTTTACATTTTTTAAAGATTTAATATAAATTTTAGGTAGAGTTAAAATATAAGGAGTTAATTCAAAAACTCGTTTAAATGTTAATAAAGATAATTTTTTTAAAAGTAATGGTTTTTTCATAAATTATTTAAAAATAATTTTTGTTTATTTTTTATTAAAAATAAAAAAAAAAATTTAAAAATAAAAAAAAATAAAACCAAAGATTTACATTTTAAAATGTTTAAAAAATTATTTTTAAAATATAAAATTTTTTTTTTTAAAACAAAAAAAGGAACTAAAAAAAAAAATTTTAAACGTTTAAAAAAAAAACGACGTAAAGTTTTTTTTTTTTTT
>JACCEA011581852.1_pt1 | contig 21368 bp, 18 predicted proteins | sample 7449851 | NCBI WGS metagenome assembly JACCEA01 (sample SAMN15323453, study PRJNA562643) | freshwater metagenome | isolation source: river surface water | place: USA:Blue River Watershed | collected 2017-08-18 | reverse complement strand
TTTGTCTGGCTTGCCAGCCGTCTTAACACCGGGAACCCCTGCTACCTCTCCAACCTATGCAGAAGGGGCCAGGCTACTACCTAGTAGCCTGACCCCTTCAAAACGCGAGGGGCCAGGCCGCGCATAGACGTCCTGGCCCCTTGTCGATTAAGGCAGATTACTTCTTAGGCTTTTCAGCGGAATGGTCGACCTGCCCGCTCTCCCACTGCTCGTAGGTCATGATGGCGATGGGCTTGAGTCCCTTGGCCTCGCGCTCGGTGTTGTTCTTCTGGCTCTCGGTCACGTACTTTGAGTACGCTTCCTTCTTGGCAGTGCTGTTGTAGATGGCGCCGCCGACGAGCGTCTCAACGACGCAACCGGTCGAGGTGGTGACAAAGGCTGAGAAGAGGAGAATTTGGAGGGTTTTGGTCATATTCCCCTTACAATCTATTTGGACGTTCAAGTAAAGCCTTTTGCCCTTTGCTTGAAAATGGCCAGCAAGCCCCTGTGTCCGTGCTCGTTTCCTGCTCTTGGCACGGCACGGACGCTGGCAGATGTCACAAGCCTCCCCTTGTCCGAGGATGGCTTTAATGCCGGTTGATCCCTGCTTGGTTCATGCCGGCGCCTCTTCGGCCACGGCTGTTCGTTTCAAGCGCTGATGCTTTTGTGGTCAGGCGCGGCTTGGTAGAATCGTGCCTTGGTGCTATCGCTGGACGAAATAAATCAGGGCCAGGATGAAGAGGGCCGCGGTCACGAGGCAGCTGCAGCAGGGACCGCAGCTGTCGATCTTGCGCTGTAGCTTCTCCTCAAATGGGTCGGGCATTGTTTTATAAAACAAGGATTCTAGATTCTGTAAAGGGGAAGGGGTCGGGGCTTGGCATGGGGGCGGCTTTAAGTGATGTTAAACGGGTGTTCGCCATCCTCTCCGACATCCATGGGAACCGTCCGGCGCTGGATGCGGTCATGGACGAGATAGCTCAGCTTGGCATCCGTCGGCTGATGGTGCTGGGTGACGTGATCGGCTACGGGCCCTACCCGAATGACTGCCTGAGGGCGGTGCAGAAGGCGGAGATCTGCCTGCTGGGCAATCATGAGGCGGGTGTCATCGGAACGCTGGACCAGCAGTGGTTCAACGACGCTGCCTGGGCGGGGGTGGAATGGACGCGACGAAAGCTGACGCACGCCGATCGCACACTGATCGGGCAATGGAAGGCCACGGGGGAGCATGCCGGGGTCCAGCTTGCGCATGGGTCCTTGAATCCTTCCGATCCCTTCGACTACCTCCTCAACCCCAGGTCGCTGAAGGTCCATTTCTCCGTCCAGAAGGCGCCGGTCTGCTTCGTGGGACATACCCATATCCCTGAGGTCTGGACGGAAGGGTCGGACTTGTCGGTGGTGATTCCCGCCTCGGGCGCTTTCAAGCTGCTCAAGGACCGCAAGATGGCGGTCAACGTGGGCAGTGTAGGTCTGCCGCGGGAGGAGGACAGGCGGGCGAGCTGGGCCACCTATGACCCGGATTCTGGCGAGGTCTGCCTACGCAAGACCAAGTATGACATCAAGGAGATGATCCGCACCGTCCGACATCTCAATCTCGACCCCGTGCTGCAGGACAAGATCCTCAAAGACCTGGGCGCCTGAACATGTCCCTTGAACGATTCATCGAAGCTCAGCGGGGGGACTACGCTAAGGCCCTTGATGAGCTCAGAAATGGAGAAAAGGAATCCCATTGGATCTGGTACGTGCTCCCTCAGGGTCTTTTCCCGAATCCGTCCTACATGTCCAAAAAATTCGCAATCAAGGACGATGAGGAAGCCATCGCGTATCTATGTCACCCTATTTTGGGCAGCCGATACGCCGAGTGCATCGATGTGATACATGCGCAGATTCTCAAACATGGCGTCGACCCTGAGGTGCTCATGGGTTCTGACGTCGATGCCAAGAAGCTGCAGAGCTCCCTGACTCTGATGCTCAGGGTGATGAAATCCGAATCCATGAAGGAGTCTGCCAAGGATTGTCCATGGCTTGCCACGCTTCGCTTGCAGGCAGAAGCGCTCATCCCAGGGCTCCCCAAGTTCTGAGGCGGCCATTGGGTTTGAGTTTTTGATGTTTTAGTCATCCATAAGGACGTGGCGCTGGCCGAATACATTCGCACGATCTCGCTGGGCCTCAAGGTCCGGTCAGGGGCGGGCGGGGCGCATGCGGTGGCGTCCGGGGTCTCGGGTTCGCTCAGGTCGGTCTCCCACTCGGTCGCCCAGGCCCAGGCGGAGGTGCTCGCCCGGGCTGAGGCAGTCGTCGCCGAGGGGGTCGCGGCCATCCTCAAGGGGGCGCCGATTGAGGAGCTTGAAAAGCTGGGGGTTCGGACCGGAGCCCTGCGCGGGGGAGGTCTGCTCACGGTCTACGACCTTGAGGGCAAGACGGCCTGGCAGCTGCAGCGGATCCGCGGGGTGGGGGACGTGACGGCCGAGGAGGCGATCGCGGCCCGTGACCGATACAAGGCCGAGGCGAAGTCGGAGGTGAGGGTGCTGCCGGACCCGGACAATCCAAGGCCGTCCGACGGGGCGCTGCTGGTGGCCGTGGCGAGATATGACGCCCTGGTCAGGAATCTCCCCGAGCGTATCAAGGCCGCCGATGCCAAGCTGACTTCGGCGATGCAGGCGCTGGAGCAGCTGAGGGCCGGGACGGGCTTGTCGGGACTGCTGTTCTCTTCGGAGTGGCGCCAGCATTTGCTGGAACAGCATGACACCGTGCTGGCCGAGCTCAGCTGGGTGCAGCAGGAAACCGCACTGCTGCGTCAGTATGAGGCCGGTCTGCGTCCTTCGGTCGACGAGGTCCGCCGGCTCTATGAGCAGAACGCCGCCGCCTTCGTGGCGGTGCTGGAGTCGATCCTGCCCACCCGCCTGCCTGTGGCTCCTCCGCCTGGGCAGGTCCCGGGCGAGCAGGGCGGCCTTCCGGCTGAGATTGCAGCCGAGGTCGAGGCGACCAAGCTTGAGAAGGGGCCGCTGCTTGCGACCTTGCGACGCTACCAGCAGTTCGGGGCGCAATATCTGGTGTGCCGCAAGCGCGTGGTGCTGGGAGACGACATGGGTCTGGGCAAGACGGTCCAGGTGCTCGGTGCGATGTGCCATCTGAGCGCCCTTGGGGCCTGCAGGTTCTTCGTGGTCTGCCCCAACAGCGTGCTCATCAATTGGGAGCGGGAAGTCGCGAAGCACACCGGTCTGACGCCCACGGTGATTCACGGACCGGACCGGGACGACGAGGTCGCACTCTGGAAGACGCGCGGCGGGGTCGGCATCACGACCTTCGCGACGCTCTCGAAGCTGGTGCATCTGCTCGACGAGGTCGACTTGCTCGCGGTCGACGAGGCGCATGCGGTCAAGAATCCCGAGGCGCAACGCACCCAGGCGGTGTTGAAACTCTCCGCCAAGGCCAGGCACCTTGTGCTGATGACGGGCACGGCCCTCGAGAACCGACTGGCTGAGATGCACACGCTGGTCTCGGCCGCGCAGCCGGACCTGCAGGAACTGCTTCAGCAGCTGCTCTGGCAGGTCAGGCCCAAGCCCGATGATATCAGGCGCAAGCTGGCGCCCGTGTATCTGCGACGGACCCAGGCCGACGTGCTCAGCGAGCTGCCGGACCTCGTGCACAACGACGAGGTCATCCCGCTCGAACCGGCCGACCGACAGGCCTACGAAAGCGCGCCTGAACATCTGATGCAGCGTCGCCTGGCCGCCACGGTGGGGCAGGGCGAACGCAACTCGGCCAAGTATGACCGTCTGCGGGAACTGCTGGAGTCGTATGAAGACGAGGGTCGGAAGGTCGCCGTATTCTCGACCTTCCTTCAGGTCCTGGGTGACGTGAGCGCGATCGCCGCCGGCTGTGCGGTCATCCACGGTGGCGTGCCGACCGAGGAGCGCCAGAAGATGATCGACGCCTTCTCAGCCAAGCAAGGCTTCGCCGTGCTGGCCCTGCAGATTGACGCCGGCGGACTCGGCATCAACCTGCAGTCCGCTCAGGTCGTCATCCTCATGGAGCCGCAGTTCAAGCCCTCCACCGAGAAGCAGGCCGTCGCGCGTGTCAGACGCATGGGTCAGACCCGCAAGGTCCACGCCCATCGCCTCATCGCCCAGAAGACCGTCGATGAGGCGCTCGTCGCGCTCGTGGAGGCCAAGTCGAAGATCTTTGATGACTACGCCCAGCAGAGCGCCGTAAAGCAGGCCAGCGCCATGGCCGTGGACGGAGCCTCAGGTGCGCTGCTCGAGGAGCTGAAGAGGGAGGTTGGGTAGCGCGGCGCGGCTGAGCCGCGCCGCGAGGGGGCACGTGGGCAAGGTGACGCGGGGACATGGGGCGCGGCAGATTGTGCAAAGGTGCAAACCGGCCCATGGCCTGTGCAAAGGTGCAAAGGTGAGGGAAGCGATGCAGCAGGGACAGGGGCAGGGACAGGGACAGGCGGCAGGGAGCATACCAGGGTTAGCTGGCGGGCTGGCAAGGTGACACGGGGTAAAGGGCGTTTTTGTCATGGCCAAAGAGATAGGTGATTGAGGCAGGAAAGGGCTTGGGTAATCTGCGGGTATGTTCACGCCAGAAATGGAAATGGAGCGGTCTTATCGAAGGGCGCTCTCGGTGTTCACGGATGACATCGACTATGAGTTCGGCGGGGTGGGCGACCCGTCGCGGCTCTATTTCGAGTCGGCCGGGCGCAGGTTCGTGCTGGAATTCAACGCCAAGGCGTCACCGGAAATCCTGACGGTGCAGACGAAGCTCGGGCTTCACTACGGGAACGCCTTCGAACTGAAGCCGGCGACAATCAACCGTTTCAACGCCTGCCACCCCTGCGTAAAGGCCTTCATCGAACTCAGGCACGGCCTGATCTTGTCCTCCGAACACCAGATCGCTGGAAAGAATCTCATCCCTTCAGAGGAAGTCATCCAGGCGGTGCTCATCGACACGGTGGACCGACTGAGCAGGGCGGTGCGTTTCTTTGAGCGGCAGCTAGATGTGGATTAGGCGCGTCGCGGCTGAGCCACGCCGCGAGGGGCAGAGATGGATGATGGAGGATGGAAGATAGAGCATGGGAATGATGGGGTGGCCGCCGAAGGGCGGGGGGTAGGGGCAGGAGATTGTGCAACGGTGCAAACTGGCCTGCGGCCTGTGCAAAGGTGCAAAGGTGAGGGAAGCGATGCAGTAGGGACAGGGGCATGGGCAGGGATTGGGGCGGGCAATCGTGAGTTGATAATAGGCGGGGGTGGGGAGAGGATATCAGTATGCGGCTGTCGCTTGTCATGTTCTTGTTGGTCGGTGCCTCGCTTCACGCCGAGGTGACGCCGGCTCAGGTCAACCAGGCGCTTGGGGCGGAGCTGTTCGTGGACGGCAATCTCTGGGATGACGAGGGCAAGGGGGTCGCGGAACGTCTGGGCTGGCCGCAGGAGTCGGAGACGTCGACGGACGCCAGCTACCGTCTCTACGCCAAGGATTCGGTGCGTCTGCTGGGCTGCCGTCCTTATTCCTGTGCGCTGCTCGTCGAGCAGGGCAAGGCGGTCTCGCTCTCCATCATGTTCGCCAACAAGGGCGACGGGGTGGCGGTGGATTCCAAAACAACCGACCCCAAGAAGGCCCGCGAGCGGGCCGAGCAGATCCGTGAATTCAAGAAGACGATCGCGGAGGACGCCCGGGTCATCGCCGCCAAGCTCACTGAGCTGCTCGGCAAGCCGACGTCCGACAAGGTGGGGCAGGGCAGGCTGACGAGCGAGTCGGTGAAGCGCTGGGACTGGCAGGGGCACGCCTTCCTGCTGGCCTCGCCGCGCGATGAATACGTCGCCCTGCGCATCATGACGATGAAGTCCGCCGATGACGGCGGCAGGTCCCGCGTGAGCGACGTCGAGCTGGCCGCCCGGACCAAGACGCGAGTGGAGCGTCGTCCGAACGGGGACGTGATCCTCAAGGACATCCCGATGGTCAATCAGGGACCCAAGGGCTACTGCGTCCCGGCCACCTGGGAGCGGGTGATGCGTTACATGGGCGTCTCGGCGGACATGTACGTCCTCGCCATGGCCGGTGACACCGGCGCCGGCGGCGGCTCGTCCGTCACGGCCATCGCCGCCGGAGCCAAAGAATCCATCATGCGGTCGGGGCGCAAGATCGAGGCTCCCACCATGAAGCCCGATCCCGTCTCGGTCGCGAAGTACATCGACCGAGGACTGCCCATCATGTGGGCGATGTTCTCCACCAAGGAATACAACGACATCGCCGACGCCCGCACCAAGGCCCGGGAGGGCGTCACCGATGGCGCGGAGTGGCGCAAGGCCATCGCGGAGTCGCGGAAAGGTCAGAAGCCCCTCAAAGTCGACCGCAACACCGCGCATATGTGCATGATCATCGGCTACAACAAGGACACCGGTGAGATCGCCGTGTCAGATTCCTGGGGCGACCAGTTCGCCGAGCGCTGGATCCTCGGAACCGAGGCCGCCCAGGTCAGCCAGGGGCAGTTCATGGTGGTGGGGTATTGAGCGCGGCGCGACGGAGCCGCGCCGCGAGGGGCAGGGGCAGGGGCGCAGCGGAGCTGCAGCGAAGGGGCAAGTGGGCAGGGGCGCAGTTCAGGTGCAAAGGTGCAAACCGGCCTACGGCCTGTGCAAAGGTGCAAAGGTGAGATGGCCAGGGGGGGGTAAGGGCAGAGCCTTGCCCCTATCATGCGGCCACCATCCGGCGGCCGGAAGCGGCTGACCGAGGGTGGTCAGCCCTACCCAAGGCAAAGTCGTTTCTCAGCGTTCCTCCAGGATGTAAGGGCCGGGGTAAGTAAAATCATGTGAGAGCCAACGGTGTTTGAAAGCGTGGTTGCCGTATGTCGTTTCCTTGAACCGCGTAGCCAGGATCCGGTATGCGGGCTGGGCTCCTTTGGGATCGTCGAATTTCAGATGTCGGCCCACATACTGCAGGATTTGTGCCCCCTTCTGATCATTATCAGGAAGCAGTTGGACGGCCTTCAGTGCCAATCTGGACCGTTCGTAGAACGGATCCCTTTCAAACAGATGGCTTCTTGTCAGGTGTACGTTCATCCACTGCGACAGTCGCTCGGCCTCTGGACGTGTGACCCGAATCAGGACTTGGGCACGTTGTCTTTCAGCTTTCTCCAATTCCTCCAAGTACATGATGGGCGCGTCCAGTTTGGGGGGCTTCTCATCACCGTAAGTTTTACTCTCTGAGCATGCCTGAGAGTATCTTACCCAAGGCAGGAAATCATAGGGTATCTGCCACGTACCACTGTGATCAGGGCCGACGGGAGAACGGAAAAGCCGCCGGCCAATAAGTTCTGACAGGCAGGCCGCGCGCCAGTATGCGGAGGCCCTTGACCGGCGCTCAAGGCCTTCGTCTTCGCCCATGGCAATCAGTTTCAGTAGTAGCTCCGTTCTGTTCCTGAGCCGTTCGTCCATGAGTGCCAAGGCCTCTCGGGTTCTGCCGTCACGGAACAGCCGCGAGATCAAATGTTCCATGGGATTCAGTTCTTTCCGGTAATACGGATGGATGAAGGTCGTATCCTTGATTTCGGATGCGCCCATGGAGAGCACGGAACTCCTTAGCTCATCCGTGCTCAGCAGGCACTCGCCGACGTACTCCGTCTCGGGCTGCGCGCCGCTCCTGTGAAATCCGACGTAGGCGACGCTGAACTCGCCCTGACTCAGGGCCATCAAAGCGCGTTCGCCTTCGACTCTCGCACGGATGGCGCCAGGGTCGGAAAGGTTGACGAAGACGCTCTCCTCGGCGGGCGACTTGTGGGCTTTCTCGCTCCATCGAGGCTGATCGAACTCCGGGGAGCCCATGCCCAGACCCGCATCCAGTATCTTGCGTGCAAGCTTCAGGTCCCCCCTCATTCGCAGCACGCACCGGGATCTGAGCAAGGACCGCAGGGGATCTCCGGGTTCAAGGGTGCCGGCCGTTCGGAAGCATTCATCCCAGCGACCTATGCGTTGCTGGAGCAGTGCGATCTTGGCAGGACTGAAGCCTTTTGCCGATGGTTCGGATTCGAGGGCGTCCAGCCAAAGCGCGACCAGTTCCGAATGGGCCTTCTCCTTAAGTTCGCTTTCGAAATCCACCCATTTCAGGCTGGATGCATAATAGATCGTGATGAGTTCGCGAAGGAGCGGGTCCGATGCGCATTTGACGACTTCTCGGCTGGAAGCGATCCTGTGCGCAAGCCGAAGGCTCGAGTTATAGGCGTTGCCCGCTCCGATCTGGGGCATCGACAGGTACGTCCGGAATGCGGATGGGAAATCCGCCTCACCGATCCGGAGCAGGCGGTCAGGTCTCAGGAGCATCGATTCTGAGTAGGCTATCCAATAGGGTGACGATTCGGAGATTCTCTGCGGATTGAGCGCGCCCCTTTCGACAAGTTCAGGGACTGCACGAAGGTCCCGCTTGATCAGCCTAATGCGCTCCTTGGCTTCGTCATCGGAAATGATGTCCCAATCCTCCAGGTTCATCAAAAGCCTCGCCCTGCGATATCTTGCCAGGGCCCTGAGCTTGTTCGCATACTCTGAATCCAGCTCAATCAGCTCCTGCATCAGGCCGATGGCCCGAGCTCTTTCTTCCGTCAGTGATCTGAAGTAAAGTGCGTAGGCCTCAGGGATGGATGAGACGGCGTTGTCCCAGGAAATAACTCCGCCTCTCAGCAATTCTGTTGAAGACTTCTTGCTGGAGAAGGGGAGAAGTAGGCTGGGTGCTGCTTCCTTGTGAGGGAAGTACCAAGTATTGCCCTCATTTCGTTGCCTTGCGTAGTGGGCTGTGACTTGGGCTGAAATCTCCTCGACGATTTCCCTGGCATTCGGCTTACCCGTCCTGCCCAAGTCTTCAAACAGCCGGCTAATGACTTCAGTCACGATCAGCTCCTTGTCGGGTTCTACCCCCTGCTGACTGTTGTAGGTGCCTTTGAACGCGTTATAAAACTCTCTTTCAAAACTCGTCTTCAGTACGGCAACAAGTGCGATGTCGCCTCTCCTGACGTACTTCCACTCCCAGCTCGGCTTCCATGTGCGTGAAAGTTGCTCAGGGTAGTAGAAATGGTGCAGCGCTTCCTCTTCCTTGCGCTCTTCGTCGGACTGTTTGTAGGTGGCTGAATTCCAGGCATCAAAATATGTCCAGCTATTCGCCTTTTGGTTCTCCTCGTAGAGGTTCGTGAAAGTGGTCCGTTCGAACTCATCGGGCTCGGCCTTCTCGCCTATCGACCTGCGGTATGCGTTCCGGAGCGAATCGGATGTCAGCGCAATCGTTGAGATTGAAACAATGCCTGCGATGCTCAGGTAAAGCCAGATGCGGAACCTGCCTGAATTTTTATTGGCCACGTTTTTCATCGTGCGGATGTCCGGGTGGTGATCCTTTTTAGTTCACGATGAACACGTTCTGGCCCGCGCGGGCCGCGAGGATCAGGAGGATGGCGGAAAAGACGAAGAAAAGGGGGCGGAACATGGGCGTGATGAGGTGTCTGATGCGGTGGATGATTTATTTATGGAATGTTTTAGAATGTCCCTTTCCCATCCGCCGGGCAACGGCCCAGATGACCCATCTGTAAGGATTAGACGGATGCAGTGTCCGCGTGCGGACGATTAGAGGAGGTGATGCACGGCGGCGGAGCCGCCGTGAGGGGACACGTGGGCACGGTGACACGGGGACAAGGGCGCAGCGGCGCTGCGAGGGGCAGAGGCAGGGACAGGGGCAGGGAGGCGGTTGATCGGCTGACCGAGGGCGGTCAGCCCTACCAGTGCGGCGAGACCGCGCCTGAGGAGGCTGGACGGGTGGGCGAACGGGGATAGGTTCGAGATATGTCGCCCCGCTGTCTGCTGCTCGTCGTCGGTCTGCTCTTTTCAGCCCCGTTGGTCCTGGGACAGGACCAGAATGCCAAGAGTCCGCCCCCTGGCATCAAGGTGGCCGACAAGGACAGGAAGGAGCTGCTCGATGGAGCGGCCAAACTGGAGTCCGATCTGGCCAGTTTGCTCGGCTCAGGGGGTCAGAAGGAGGGAACTGCCCGCAAATATGCCCCCGACGTGGCCATCTTCGCCAAGGCGGTCCGCTGGGCCCTGGAGTTGGACGAGGTCTACAAGCCGACCCAGCTCAATGACGCCCAGGCGCTGTTGGCCGAAGGGCGAAGCCGGCTGGACGCCCTGCGCAAGGAGCAGACTCCTTGGCGTCAGGCGACGGGGGTGGTTATCCGCGCCTACCGGTCGAAGATCGACGGCTCCATCCAGCCCTATGCGGTCGCCGTACCGACTGACCGACCCGCCCAAGGGGGTCGACTGGACATCTGGCTCCATGGGCGGAGCGATACCCTGACCGAACTGGCCTTCCTGGGGCAGTACATCAAGCAGCCCAAGACCCTCGGCACCCCGCCCAGGACGGTGACCCTCTCGGTCTACGGACGGTTCTGTAACGCCTACAAGTTCGCCGGGGAGACCGAGGTGCTGGAGGCCATGGACCACGCCGTCGCCGAGTACGGACTGAGCCGCGATCACGTCGCCCTCCGGGGATTCTCCATGGGCGGGGCCGGCGCCTGGCAGCTCGGCGCCCATCATATCAGCAAGTGGGCGGTGGTGGCCCCCGGAGCCGGGTTCGTGGAGACGACCGAATATGCCAAGGTCGACGCTCCAGGCCGGACCCCGCCGACCGAGTGGGAGAGGAAGATGTTCCGGCTGTATGACGTCCCAGGGGTCGTGCTCAACCTGGCGAACCGGCCGGTCTATCTGTATTGCGGCGATGAGGACCCGGCCCGCTGGCAGGGGCAGAAGATGATGGCCGCGGCCAAGGCGGCCGGCTTCGAGATCCCTGAGCTGGTCGGCCCCAAGACCGGACACAAGTATCACCCAGAGGTGAAGAAGCAGCTCGATGCCCTGGTCGACGCGGCGGCCATCAAGGGCCGGCCCTCCGCGCCGGAGTCCGTCAGGCTGGCCACCTTCAGCCTCCGATACCCCGAGGTCGACTGGGTGAGGGTCGAGGGGCTTGAGAAGCACTGGGAGCTCGCGATCGTGGAGGCCCGAAGGACCGACTCCAGGCGCATCGAGGTCGTGACCAAGGGAGTGACCCGACTGACCCTGACCCCTCCGGCCGCCTGGACCAAGCAGGGGTCTTTGACCGTCGTCATCGACGGAGCCGAGTTCAACGGCGCCCTCCGCTTCATCAAAGTCGGCGGCAAGTGGGCCGACCCCCGTACCCTTAATATGACGGCGGTGGGGCACCGGAAGCGCCCGGGACTGCAGGGTCCGATCGACGACGCCTTCATGGACGCCTTCGTCTTCGTGCGTCCTACTGGCAAATCCGCCCATCCCGCGACTCAAGCTTGGGTGAACCGGGAGATGGCCTTGGCCATCCGTAAATGGAAGGTGAACTTCCGCGGAGAGGTCAGGGTCGTCGACGATGTCGACGTGACCCCGGCCCTGGCCGCTTCGGCCAACCTCATCCTCTGGGGCGACGCCGGGTCGAACCGCGTCATCGCGCGTCTCGCGGACAAGCTGCCCGTGCGATGGGAGAACGGCGGGGTGCGACTGTGCGGGCAGGCCGCGGAGGCGGCCCATCACGTGCCCGTGCTGATCTACCCCAACCCTGAGGCCCCGGACCGGTATGTCGTGCTCAACAGCAGTTACACCTTCCGCCAGGGCAGCGACCTTACCAACGCCCTGCAGACCCCCAAGCTGCCCGACTGGGCGCTCATCGACGTCCGCGAGCCCCCGTCCGTATTCCTGCCCGGCAAAGTCGTCGGGGCCGGCTGGTTCGGGGAGGGGTGGGAGTGACGCGGCGGCGGAGCCGCCGCGAGGGGACTGACTTCGAGGGACAGGGGCAGGGGCAGGAGATTGTGCAAAGGTGCAAATCGGCCTGCGGCCTGTGCAAAGCTGAGGGAAGTGATGCAGTAGGGACAGGGGAGGGACGGGGCGAAGGGGGATAGGGTAAAAAGGTCATCATTGGGCTTTATACCCTAAATAAGAAACCTACCCTCCGTGGTACTGTTCCATCTGCATGAACTACGCGTCTCTTGGCCCGGCGCTGACGTTGCTCCTGATCACGGTGGTGGCACTCATCGAATCCGCTCCGCTCTGGGGCGCGCAGAAGCGCGTCAAGGTGCGGCAGAGGATCCGGCGGCTCGCCCTCCGCTGCTGCTCAATCGTGAGCGAGGTCCGGCGCGAAACCCGCAACTGGCACGAAGCGGAAGAAGGCGTCCGCGTCGAGAAGGCCGGCTACAGCTTTTGCGGCGGCATCCTGCTGAGCTCGGGCTGAAGCGCTAGCGTGCGAGCGCCGCGGCCGCGTAGGAAAGAAGACGCGCGGCCGTGGCGTCGTCGACGGATCCCTTGGCGTCGCCTTTCCAGTCCGCCGTCTCCTTGGGCAGTCCGTGGGTGCGGCCGAAGATGACGAGCGCGGCGAGATACGTTCCGGCGAAGGCGGGGTGGGAGTTGTCAGCGGTGTGGAGGCGCAGCGGTTCCTTGGACGCGTAATTGAGCGCCCAAGCGGCGCCGACGGGCGCGATTTCGCAGCGCTCCTCCTTGGCGACCGTTGCATACCAACGGTTGATGCGGCTCTGCATCTCAGGCGGATCTTTGCCCAAGGAGAGCGCAAGCTCACGTGCCTTGCCGGGCTGCCAGAGGTCGGCGTGTCTCGCCCAGGTCTGGTAGAGCACGATGCGCGCATCCGGGCTGCCCTTGCGGATCCTTTCGCAGAGGACCTTGGCGGAGCCGAGGAAGGATGTTCGCCTGGTCGGGTCGGTCTCCGAGAGGGCCGCTTCCTGGCTGTGGCCTTGGAGCACGACCACGTCCCACCCGCCCTGGTCGATCAGGTCGAGCGTGCCCTTGATCGTCAGGTGGTGCTGCAACGTCCGTCCTCCCGGATGCGAGGCCGCCACCTTGCTGACGGGCCTGCCGGCCGACTTGGCGATCTCGGCGTAGACCTTGGGGAGTCCGTTGGTCCCAGTGTAGCTGTTGCCGATGAAAAGGACCTTGCCGGGGTCGGCGGCGACCAGGGGCAGGGCCAGAAGCAGGAGCAGGCGTGTCAGCATGGCTTAACCATGGGGAGCCATGCCGTTCGTCCATAGTCTAAAATGCAGGGAAACTTTCCGAACCCGAACGGGGTTCCATCTGCAGCCATGAAACTCACCGCACTGCTCCTGATCGCCGCCGCCTCGCTCGCCGCCGCCCCTGAAGGACGTCCCGGACGTCCGGAAGGAAAGCCCGGCGCCGAACGTCCCGGCCGACCCGACCTGTCCGAACTCCGCAAGAAGCTCGAAGGCATGACCCCCGAGGAGCGCAAGGAGTTCCTCGAAAAGCATCCCGAACTGAAGGAGAAGCTGGCCAAGCTCCGTGAAGGCGACCGCCCCGGCCCTTCGCCCGAACTTCGCAAGAAACTCGCCGACATGTCCCCCGAAGAGCGCAAGGAGTTCCTCGAGAAGCATCCGGAACTGAAGGAGAAGCTCGGCAAGGCGCGCGAGAAGATCGAATCCCTCACGCCCGAGCAGAAGGAGAAGCTTAAGAGCCGCGCCAAGGAGAAGGTCGCCGACCTCTCGCCGGAACAGAAGGACAAGCTCCGTGAGCGCATGAAGGAACGCCTCGAGAAGGCCACGCCCGAACAGAAGGAGCAGATGAAGGCCCGCCTGAAGGAGAAGCTCGACGGCATGAGCGCCGAACAGAAGGAGGCCTTCCTGAAGGACCATCCTGAGGCGGCCGAGCTGCTCAAGTGAGCGCCGCCTGAGCCGAAAGGGCCGGCCCCGCGCCGGCCCTTTTTGTTTCCACACGACAATAGGAACGTCTAGGCATCTCCCATGCGCGCCTTGCTGCCCCTGCTACTCGCCGTCGTCGCTTTCGCCCAGAAGGCGCCCGTGCTGCCCGAGGGCGTGAAGCTCGCCAAGGATCTGGTCTACTCGACGCCGGGCGAAGAGACGCTGAAGCTCGACCTCTACCTGCCGGCAGACGCCCCCAAGCGACGGCTGCCGGTCATCCTCTGGGTGCATGGCGGCGGGTGGAAGGCGGGCAGCAAGGACCGTTGTCCGGCGGTCTGGCTGGCTCCCGAGGGCTACGTGATCGCCAGCATGAATTACCGTCTCATCCCCGCCCATCGCTGGCCGGCCCAGCTGGAGGACCTCCGGGCGGCCGTGCGCTGGCTGAAGGTCAACGCCGACAAATATGGCATCGACGCGAAACGCATCGTGGCTTGGGGCGGATCCGCCGGCGGGCATCTGGTCTCCGTCCTGGGCACGGCCGATGCCGAGCCCGAGGACCGCATCCGCGCGGTGATTGACTGGTACGGCCCGAGTGACCTGCTCACCATGCCGCCGAACGTCCTGTCTGAAGGTCGCACACGCGAGGACCTCGCCAAGGCCAACGGGGCTCTGCTGCTAGGAGGGGTCGTGATGGACAGGCCCGCCCTGGCGAAGTCCGCCAGCGCCCTGCATCTGGCCTCGGCCGGCGACGTTCCGTTCCTAATCATGCATGGTGACAAGGACGCCCAGGTGCCCATCGACCAGAGCCAGCGCCTGCATGACCGTCTCCGTGCGGTCGGAGTGTTCTCCGTCTATCAGCCCGTCTACGGGGCCGGCCATGGCGGCAAGGAGTTCGACTCCGAGGAATCCCGCCGGGTCATCCGCGATTTCCTGAAATCGGTCCTGCGCTGAGTCTCCGAACCTGTCGGAGCAGGGCACTTTTCGCTTCCGATGTTGGCGGCGCCGCCCGACATGCCAGCATGCGGCCATGCCCCTGCGTCCGACCGCGCTCATCGTCGCCTTCGTCCTTGCGACCAACCTGCCGGCGCAATCCGTGCCGAGCCCCGCGTCCTTCGACTGGGTGGCCTCCGGAGGCGGCCTGCGCAGCGACAAGGTTCGCGGGTTGACGGTCGGTCCGGACGGCTCGGTCTACATCGCGGGGGAGTCATTCGGTGAAGTCACCTTCGGCAAGGAAGTCGTCGCCGGGCTGGGCGAGTACGACACCTTCCTGACCAAGCTGTCACCCCAAGGCGTACCGCAGTGGACGCGTCTCTCCGGCGGATCCAAGACCGACCGCGCCTATGGGGTGGCCGTGGGGCGCGGGGGCGACGTCTATGTCACCGGACACTTCCAAGGTGAGACCGCGCGTTTCGGTGACGTCGAAGTGAAGGGTAACGGAGACTACGACGCCTACCTGGCCTGCTATTCCGCGGAAGGCGCCGTCCGCTGGGTCCGAACCCTTGGCGGAAAGGGTTACGACTACGGCCATGGCGTCGCCGTGGATCCCTCGGGCGACGTCATCATCGCGGGAGCCCTGGTCGGCGAGGCCGACATCGGCGGACGCAAGGTGGGCACCGGGAAGTCGGCCGGCCTCTTCTGCGCCAAATATTCTCCTGACGGGGAGCTCAGATGGGTGCGGGTTTCCAAGGGCCTCAGCGGTGCGTCCGCCCATGGCGTGGCCGTCGACGGGCAGGGCCGGATCGTCATCGCCGGTCTCGTCCGTGGAGCCGGAGATTTCGCAGGCCGAGCCATTTCCGGGCCCCAGGGCACGTCGGCTTTCGTGGCCAAGCTGTCACCGGAAGGCGAGGCCCTCTGGACCGCCGTCCATCCCGGCGCGCCCAGCAACCTCTTCCATGAGGTCACCTGCGATTCTCAGGGCCGCGTCTGGGCGGTCGGGATGTACAAGGGCAGGGCGGAGGTCGGGAAGGACGTCCACCGGTCGTTCAAGCCGGAGGACAGCGACGGGATCGTCTGCCATTACTCGGCCGACGGCGAGCTGCAGTGGAGCCGCACCCTGAACGGGCCGGCCGTCGATTACGTCCTCGGCGTCGCCACCGACGGCTCCGGCGCCTGCTACGTCACCGGAGAGTCCGGCGCCGAATCCGTCGCCTTCGGCCGGACCTTCCTAAGCCGAGGCTCCGTGGACATCTTCGTGGCCAAGCTTTCGCCCAAGGGGGACCTTGCTTGGATCAACCAGGCCGGCGGACTCCTCGGCGACAACGCCTATGTCGCCGCCTGCGACGCGCGGGGCGGACTTTACGTCGCCGGGGCCTTCGGCGGCACCGCGCATTTCGGCACCATCCCGGCCGTCGCGCCGGGTTCGGGCAACGAGGCCCATGTGGCGCGTCTCGACCTGCGAAGGACGGAGTCACAGGCCAGACTTCCGCGCGACCAGATGCTCCTTCGACGCGTCGACGGCGCGGTCCTGCCCGTCAAGGACACCTCCCAATGGAGTGACCGCAGGAGCGAGATCCTGCGCAGCATGCAGTCCGTCATGGGAGCCCTGCCCAATCCCACCCGACGCAGCCCGTTCGACGTGAAAGTCGAGAAGGAGGACGACATGGGCACCTATGTCAGGCGCAGGATCACTTACGTCGCCAGCGGCAATGCGCGCGTGCCTGCCTACCTCTGCATCCCCAAGGCTGCGCTCATGAAGGACGCCCCCAGGGCGCCGGCCGTGCTCTGCCTGCATCCCACCGACGACAAGGTCGGCGTCGGCGTCGTGGTCGGCCTCGGCGGCAAAGCCAACCGCCAGTATGCCGCCGAACTCGCTGAGCGCGGGTTCGTGACCCTCTCGCCCGCCTATCCCTTGCTTGCCTCCTACCAGCAGCAGCCCGCCTCGCTCGGCCATGCGGGAGGCACCGTCATGGCCGTGTGGAACCACATGCGCGGCCTGGATCTGCTCGACTCCCTCCCGTATGTCAAACCGGGTGCCTACGGAGCCATCGGGCATTCTTTGGGCGGGCACAACGCGGTCTACCTCGTGGCCTTCGACCCCCGCGTGAAGACCGTCGTCTCCAGCTGCGGCCTCGACCAGTATGTCGACTACTATGACGCCAGGCCGGAAGTCTGGAAGTCCGGCAAGGGCTGGTGCCAGACCCGTTACATGCCCCGCATGGCCGAATATGCCGGCCGTCTGGAGGACATCCCCTTCGACTTCTCGGAGATCGTCGCGACCCTTGCACCGCGTTCGGTGCTCATCGTGGCCCCCTTGCGTGATTCCAATTTCCGCTGGCGCAGCGTCGACAAGGTCGCCGCCGCGGCGCGTCCCGTCTATGCGCTCTTCGGGGCCGGGGAAGCCCTTCAGGTCGAGCATCCCGACTGCGAGCACGACTTCCCCGACGAAATGCGTGATCGGGCTTATCGACTGCTCGAGCGGGACCTCCGCTGAGCCTCAGCGGACCAGACAGGGCCGCTTCGGGTCGAACTTCCAGCCCGGGATGAGAAACTGCATCGCGACCGCGTCGTCGCGTGAGCCGCCCGGCAGACGCCGGTAGGCCTGATGCGCGGCCTCCAGCCTGGCCTCGTCGATCTCGACACCCAGACCCGGACGTTCCGGCACCGTCAGGTGGCCGTCCACGATGCGCAACGGCTCCTTCGTGATGCGCTGACCTTCCTGCCAGATCCAGTGCGTGTCGATGGCCGTGACCTCGCCCGGAGCGGCGGCCGCCACGTGCGTGAACATCGCCAGCGAGACATCGAAGTGGTTGTTGGAGTGCGAGCCCCAGGTCAGCCCGTGCTCCTTGCAGGTGGCCGCGACCTTCACCGAGCCGCGCATCGTCCAGAAGTGCGGGTCGGCCAGCGGGATGTCCACCGCCTTGAGCCGCAGCGCGTCCTGCAGCTGCGGCCAGTCGGTCGCGACCATGTTCGTGGCCGTCGGCAGTCCCGTCCGACGGCGGAATTCGGCCATCACCTCGCGCCCGTTGCGTCCGTTCTCCGCGCCGCAGGGGTCTTCCGCGTAGGCGAGCACCCCCTTGAGCTGCGTGCCCACCCGGACGGCCTCCTCGAGTGACCAGGCCCCGTTGGGGTCGAGCGTCACCCGGGCCTTCGGGAACCTGGCATGGAGCGCCCGGACCGCGTCCGCTTCCGCGTCGGCGGCCAGCACGCCGCCCTTCAGCTTGAAGTCCTGGAAACCGTAGCGCTCCTGCGTCGCCTCGGCCAGACGCACGATCGCTTCGGGCGTCATCGCCTCCTCGTTGCGCAGCCGATGCCACGCCACCGTCGAGCCGGATTCGTCCCGGTAGGGAAGGGTCGTCTTGCGACGGTCCGCCACGTAGAACAGATAGCCCAGCGCCAGCACCTTCCGGCGCAGCATCCCGCCATCGTCGAGCAGCGCGGCCACCGGCAGGTCGCGGGCCTGGCCGAGGAGGTCGAGAAGCGCCGATTCCAGCGCCGTCACCGCATGGATCGTCACCCGCAGGTCGAACGTCTGCAGGCCACGTCCGCCCGCGTCACGGTCGCCGAACTTGCCCGAGACCTCGTCCAGCAGCGGGCCGTATTCCGCCACCGGACGACCGATGAGCATCGGGGCGGCCTCCTCGACCGTCTGCCGGATCTTCTCCCCGCCCGGGACCTCGCCGACGCCCGTGCGGCCCGAGTCGTCGGTGATGAGCACCACGTTGCGCGTGAAGAACGGCCCGTGGGCGCCGCTGAGATTGAGAAGCATGCTGTCCTCGCCGGCGACCGGCACGACGCGGATGGAGCGGATGAGCTGGGTGGACATCGGGTGGGAAGATTTCAGGCGCGACGGAAGCGGACGAACAGGACCAGCGCCGCCGTGAGCAAGGACGAGGCGGCCAGGCCGTGGAGGCCCCAGGTCACGCTGCCCGTCGTCTCCTTGATCCAACCGAAGGCCGTGGGGGCGAAGAAGCCGCCGAGATTGCCGAGCGAATTGATGAGAGCGATGCCGGCCGCCGCCACGCGCGGATCCAGCTCCTTCTGGGGGATCGGCCAGAACAGCGAGGCCGCGGACTTGAAGCCCAGCGCCGAGACGCAGATGCACACGAATCCTGCGACCGGTCCGCCGAGCGTGGCGGCGAACATGCCGAGCCCGGCGACCGTCAGCGCGACCGCCACCCAGCCCTGCTGGCCCGGACGGCGCGCGGCGGCCACCGCGAAGAGATACATCCCCGCGATGGAGATCAGCCAGGGGATCGAATTGTAAAGCCCCACCTGCATGTTGGAGAGACCGCCCATGCCCCGGATGATCTCCGGCAGCCAGAAGGTCACCGCGTAGATCGTGAGCTGGATCGCGAAGTAGACCCAGCAGAAGAAGAGCAGCTTCGCGTCGAGCAGCAGTTCGCCCAGGCCCGCCTTGGGGCGGGTGATGGCGGCCGCGCGCTCCGACTCCACCGCCGAGGAAAGCGCCTGACGCTCCTCCGGGTTGAGCCAGCGCGCCTCCGCCGGCAGCGAATCGAGCCAGACCCAGAGGATTCCGGCCATGCCGACCGAGAACACGCCTTCGATGAGCACCATCCACTGCCAGCCGTGCAGCCCCATCCCTTCGATGCTCATCAGCCCGGCCGAGAGCGGACCTGATATGACCGAGGCGATCGCCGAGCCGCTGAGGAAGATCGCCATGGCGCGTCCGCGTTCCGACGAGGGGAACCAGCGCGTGAAGTAGTAGACCACGCCGGGGAAGAACCCCGCCTCGGCGGCGCCGAGCAGGAAGCGCAGCGCGTAGAATTCGTCCGCGTCCCGGACGAAGGCCAGCAGCGCGGCGAGCGCGCCCCAGACCGCCGCGATGAGCGTCAGCCAGCGACGGGCGCCGAGCCGTTCCAACGCCACGTTGGCGGGCACCTCGAAGAGCGCGTAACCCCAGAAGAACAGCCCCGCTCCGATCCCGTAGGCCGTGGCGCCGATGCCCAGGCTGGCCTCCAGCTGCGGCTTGATGAAGCTGACGTTCACCCGGTCGACGTAGTTGACGATGAACATCACCACGAAGAGCGGGAGCAGCCGCCACTTCGCCTTTGAGACGGCCGAGGCCAGCGCGGACTGGTCGCCGGTCCGGCTCACTGCGGTCCGAGCTTGGACATCAGCGCCGCCAGCCGTTCGACCTCGTCGGCCTTGAGCTCCGTGAGCGGGGCGCGGACCGGGCCCGCGTCGTGTCCGGCCAGACGGGCTCCGGCCTTGACGATGCTGACCGCGTAGCCCGCCGAGCGGTTGCGGATCTCGAGGTAGGGCAGGAAGAACGTGTCGAGCAGCCGGTTCTGCGTCGCATGGTCGTCCGCCGCCACCGCCCGGTAGAACTCCATCGCCATCTTGGGCACGAAGTTGAAGACCGCGGAGGAGTAGACCGGCACGCCCATCGCCTTGTAGGCGGCGGCGTAGACCTCGGCCGTGGGCAGGCCGCCGAGGTAGCTGAAGCGGTCGCCCATCCGGCGGCGGATCGAGACCATCAGCTCGACTTCGCCGATGCCGTCCTTGTAGCCGATGAGGTTGGGGCAGGCCTGGGCGAGACGCTCCAGGTGATGCGGCTGCAGGCGGCAGACGTTGCGGTTGTAGACCACCACGCCGATCTTGACCGACTTGCAGACCTGTTCGACGTGGACGGCCACGCCGTCCTGATTCGCCTCGGTGAGGTAGTGCGGCAGCAGCAGGATGCCCTTGGCGCCGAGCCGCTCGGCTTCCTGCGCATACTGGATGGCCAGACGGGTGGGACCGCCGGCACCGGCGAGGATGGGCACCTTGCCCTGGCAGGTCTGGACCGCCGTGCGGATGACCTCCGAATATTCCTTCGGCTCCAAAGAGAAGAACTCTCCCGTGCCGCCCGCGGCGAAAAGGGCCGTCGCTCCATAGGGCGCCAGCCACTCGAGTCGCTTGGCGTAGGTCGACGGACGGAAGTCTCCGGATGCGTCGAAATCCGTCACCGGGAAGGAGAGCAGTCCGTGCGAGATGGTCTTCTGCAGTTCGAGGGGGGACATCGGGAAATGACTGGATGTGACGGATAAGCGAACGAGGCCATGAGGGAAGGGGAAACTCCCGTCCGGGGAACTTTCGATTGGCAGGCATCGGGCGGGCAGGGTAGCTTCCGGCATGCCCCACAAGCCGTTCGCGCTTCTTTGCGCCCTGCTGTCCTCCGTCCTCCTTTCCGCCGAGCCCGCCCCTCGGTGGTACAAGGGCAACCTGCACACGCATACCTTCTGGAGCGATGGCGACGATTTTCCGGATTCCGTCGCCCGATGGTACAAGGACAACGGCTACCACTTTCTGGCCCTCTCCGACCACAACGTGATGCAGCAGGGTGAGAAGTGGTTCATCCCGGCCAAGCGTCGCGGCGGCAAGGAGATCGCCGAGAAGTATCTCGCCGCCTTCCCGGCCGACCGCGTGAAGGTGCGCGGCGAGGGTGACGCCCGGGAGATCCGCCTGAAGACCTTCGACGAGCTGCAGGCGGATTTCGGCGAGGCCGGCCGATTCCTCATGATTCCCTCCATCGAGAGCACCGACCCCCGCGTGCATGTCAACGTGACCAACCTGCGTGACCCGATCCTGCCGGACAAGACGATCGACACCTCGACCTCGCAGGGGATCGTGGCGGCGATGCGTCACGCCTTCGGTGCCGTGCGGGCGCAGCGCGCCGCCACCGGGCGGCCCATGTTCGCCCACCTCAACCATCCCAACTTCAGGTGGGCCGTCACCGCGGAGGAGATCCTGCAGGTGGACCAACAGCGTTGCT
>JACCEA011001001.1_pt1 | contig 21373 bp, 17 predicted proteins | sample 7449851 | NCBI WGS metagenome assembly JACCEA01 (sample SAMN15323453, study PRJNA562643) | freshwater metagenome | isolation source: river surface water | place: USA:Blue River Watershed | collected 2017-08-18 | reverse complement strand
GGCGTGGCCCAAGGTCTGTGCGATCCAAGCGAGGTCGTCGTCGCGGGTGGGCAGCACATGGGTTTGCTGGTCGTCCAGGTACTGGATGCGGTGCTCCACCTGGCGCAAAAACACATACGCCGCGCCCAAGGCGTCGGCTGTGGCCTGGGGCATGAGGCCCGCCTTGGCCACGCGCTGCAGGGCGTCCAGCGTGGGGCGGGTGCGCAGCTCGGGAAACTGGCCGCCACGCACCACCTGCAAGAGCTTCACGGTGAACTCGATCTCGCGGATTCCGCCGCGTGAGAGCTTCACGTCATTGGCGCGTTCGGGATGGCCCGCACTGCGCTTGGCCGCGTGGTCGCGGATTTGCTGGTGCAAGGTGCGCAGCGACTCGAACACGTTGTAGTCGAGGTAGCGGCGAAACACAAAGGGCAACACCACCCCCCGCAGCGCCTGCGCCGAGCCATTGAGGACCGCGCTGCGGGGCGCGACCACACGGCTTTTCATCCAGGCAAAACGCTCCCACTCGCGGCCTTGCACCAGCAAATACTCTTCAAGCGCGTCGAGCGAGACCACACTGGGGCCAGAGTTGCCGTTGGGGCGCAGGGCCAAGTCCACCCGGAACACAAAGCCGTGCTCAGTGGTGTCGCCGATCAGGGCGTACATGCGCTTGACCGCGCGGGTGAAGTACTCCTGGCACGACACCTTGTTGCGGCCTTCGCTGTTGCCCAAGGTCTGGCCGTCTTCGTCGTAGACATAAATCAGGTCGATGTCACTCGACACGTTCAGCTCGCGGGCGCCCAGTTTGCCCATGCCCACAATCCACATCTGGGCACGCTGGCCGCAGGCCTTGGTCGGGGCGCCGTGCAAGGCGTCCAGGTCGGCCATGACTTGCTGCCAGGCGATGTCGAGGGTGACCTCGGCCAGCCAGGTCATGCCGTGCGTGACCACCACCAAATCGGCCTGTTGACTGCAGTCGAGCTGGGCCAGGCGCTCGAGTGTGAGTTGGCGCAGCACACGCAAAGCCGCGCTGGTGTCGAGGCCTTTGGCCTGCAAGGCGGCATAGGCTGCATTCAGGGTGTCGCGTGTGGGGGGGCCGGGCGGCAACAGCGGCAGTTCATCGGCGTAGCGGCGGTGCAGGCGCTGCACAAAACGCGAATACAGGGTCAACTCAGCGGGCAAATCCTGGGGGCCGGGCACACCGGGGGGCGAAACAATCGGGGCGCTAGGGTCAAAACGGTCGTCCATGGACTGGCTGCGGGTCATAATTCCTGCTGACTTTCTAATTCATACGTTTGTGTCGTCTTCACCCACCTGGCCCCCTACCGAAGCCCCGTTGCGCCCTTGGCTGGCGCGGGCTGTTCGGCTTGTCTTATGGGGCTTGCTGGTCGCTGGGCTGGTGTTGGGCTTGGCCTGGGCAACGCTGCATTTTTGGATTGTGCCGCGAATCGCCGAATTTCGCCCTGCCCTGGAAAGCCTTGCCCGGCAATCCCTGGGTGTTCCCGTGCGCATTGGCGGTGTTTCGGCCCAAAGCACGGGTTGGGTGCCGTCTTTTGCGCTGAGCGACATCGAATTGCAAGACCCCCAGGGCCGCCCCGCGCTGCACCTGTCCAAAGTGCAGGTGGCGCTGAGCCTGCAATCGGTGGTGCAGGGCAAGCTGGACCAACTGGTGCTGGATGCGCCCGAACTGACGCTGCGCCTGTTGAACGATGGCCATTGGCAAATCGCCGGTATCGATTGGCGCCCCACTTCCGGCCAAGATTCGCCCGCCGCCGACTGGCTGCTGCGCCAGCGCGAAGTGGTGGTGCGGGGCGCGCAGCTGCACTGGCATGGACCTGGCCACGGCCCAAACGCCACGCCCGCGCAGCCCAGCACAAGCTCTGAGCCCTTGACGCTGCGCGATGTGGACCTGGTGATCCGCAACTCGGCCCGGCAACACGCACTGCGCCTGGACGCCACCCCGCCCCAAGGCTGGGGCGAGCGCTTTGTGCTGATGGGGCAGTTCAAGCGCAACCTGCTGTCTTTGCACCCGGGGCGACTGAGCGATTGGTCGGGCCAGGCCTTTGCCCACTTTCCGCAACTGGACATGGCCCCTTGGTCGGCCCAGGGGTTGCCCATGCCCGCCAGCCTGCAGCCTGAAGCCGGACCCATGCAAGGGCAAGGGCATTTGCGCCTGTGGGCCGATGTGCAGCGGGGCCAGTGGCGTGGTGGCCTGGCCGATGTGGACCTGAAAAACTTGCAGGTTCGGCTCAGCCCCAACCAGCCGCCACTGACTTTGCAAAGCCTGTCGGGTCGGCTGGGCCTGCAAGTGCATGCCGAAGGCTTTGTGGCCGAGTCTCAGGCGCTGCGGGTCATCGGCGAACAAGGCCTGAGCTGGCCTGGGGGACAGTTGACGCTCGACTACACACACGCCCAGGGCACGCGTCCGGCCAAGGGCCACTTGAAGGCAGCGCAGCTGGACTTGCAGGCACTGCAAGCTTTGGCCTTGCGCATGCCCATCGACGAAACCGTGTCGCACCGACTGCGCAGCGCTTTGCAGGCGCGTGAAGTGCGGGGCCGGGTCACATCCTTGAACCTGCGCTGGCAAGGCGACTGGAACAACCCCGAGATTCAGGAGGCACAGGCCAAGGTCGAAGGCCTGAGCTGGCAGCCAGGCTCCGCGGTGGTGGCCGCCTGGGGCACGCTGCCCGGTGCCGACGTGCCCGGGCTGCGCGGCGGACAGTTGACCTTGGCCATGACCGCCAATGGGGGCCGTCTGGATTTGCAAACCGGGGCGGGCAGCGCCCTGTGGTTTCCGGGGCTGCTCGCACCGGCCGAAGTGCCCTTGCAACACCTGCAAGCGAGCCTGAGTTGGGCACGCCAAACAGGCAACAGCGCCAACGCCAGCTGGCATGTGCCGCACTGGTCGCTGCGTCTGGCCAATACCGACCTGCAAGGCCAATGGCAAGGCCAGTGGCAACCCAGCCCCCAAGGCCAAGGCCCCGGCATCCTGAGCTTGAAAGGGCGCGTTCAGCGGGCGCAAGCGGCGGCCGTGCACCGCTACCTGCCCCTGAACCTGCCGATCGAAGTGCGCCACTACCTGCGCGATGCACTGGTGCAGGGCCGCTATGAAAATGTGCAGGTCCAAATCCAGGGCGATCTGGACAAACTGCCCTTTGCACGGCCCGAAGACGGCACATTCCTGTTCACAGGCGAGTTGAAAGGCGGCGAACTGGACATGGTGCCCGCCTCCCTGATGGACCCGGGTGAAGTCCCCTGGCCGCGCCTGCGTGCCTTGCAAGGCCGTCTGACTTTTGACCGCCTGGGCATGCAGCTGCGCGAAGCCAGCGCCCGGGTGGGCGAAGGTGCACAAGCCATCGAACTGAAAGCCGCCTCAGTCGACATCGCCGACATGGCCCACCAACCGGTGCTGCGTGTACAGGCCCAAAGCCTGGCCGATGCGCCGTTGGTGCTGGGCCTGGTGCGGCAGTCCCCGCTGAACGCGCTGCTCTCGGGGGCGCTGCAACCCGCCCAGGCCAATGGCCCCGTGCTCACCCGCTTTGCCTTGCAGCTGCCCTTGCTGGACCTGAACAACACCCGCGTACAAGGCAGTGTGCAGTTCAATGGCAACGACCTGCGCATGCTGCCGGGCACACCTTGGCTGAACAAGCTTTCTGGCACGCTGCAATTCCACGAGCGTGGTTTTGAGGTGCGCCAGCTGCAGGCCACGCTGCTGGGCGGGCCCGCCCTGATCGATGGCGGCATGCACACCCCCAACCCGGTTGCAGGCCAAACAGCCCCCAAGACCCCCCAGACGGTATTTGAAGCCCGAGGCCGCGTGAGCGCTGCGGGCCTGCAAGCGGCAAACGATGTGGCCCCGCTGAACCTGCTGGCACAACACGCCAGCGGCGCCACCGACTACCACGCCCGCTTGGCATGGCCCCAAGGCCTGCCCGAGCTGACGGTGCGCAGCCAACTCGGCGGTCTGGGCTTGCAACTGCCCGCCCCCTTGGGCAAAACCGCTGCAGCCGAAAAACCCCTGGCCCTGCAGATCCGCTCCAAACAAACCCCCACCGGAGCTCAAGACGAGATCCAACTCGCTTTGGGCGACAAAGTGCACATGGTCTACGAGCGCGATTTGAGCACCGAGACCCCGCAGGTGCTGCGGGGCCGCTTGGGCCTGGGCGTGTTGCCCGAAAACTTGCCCGCACTGCCCACAACCGGGGTCACGGCCCACGTTGCCATGGACCGGCTGGTGGTGGACGAGTGGCTGGCTTTGTTGCCCGCACCGGCAAGTCAAGCTGCAAATTCACCGCCAGCACAAACACCGACACAAAACGCAGCGGTGGCAACAGCCCGTTCAGCACCACCGCTGTCCGTCTGGCAGGGCTACCTGCCCACACGCATGGGCCTGAAAGCCAACAGCCTGATCGCCAAGGACCGGCACCTGCACCAGGTGCAAGCGGGTGGCACCTACGACGCCGGGCGCTGGCGCATCAACATCGACGCGGACGAGCTCAGTGGCCATGTGGTTTTTGAGCCGGCCATGCCCGGCTTGACCGACCAGGCGGGCCAATTGTTTGCACGCCTGAGCCGCCTGAATTTGCAGCCCTCGAACGCACGCGAGGTGGAAAGCCTGTTCGAAGCACCACCCACCAGCTTGCCCGCGCTGGACATCGTGGTGGATTCGTTGGTGCTGCGCGGCAAACCCCTGGGGCGTGTCGAGATCGAGGCCGTCAACACCGACAAGGGCATCGCCCAAACCCCCGCAGCGCGTGAGTGGCAACTGAAAAAATTCAACATCGATCTGCCCGAAGGCACGCTGCGCAGCACAGGCCGCTGGTTGGCCGCCCGCGAAGGCTGTCCTTGGCGCAAGACCGAGATGAACTTCGTGCTGGACGTGCGCGATGCCGGTGCCCTGTTGACCCAGCTGGGCACACCCGACGCTTTGCGCGGCGGCACGGGCCAGCTCGAAGGCATGGTGAGTTGGCAAGGCTCACCGCTCAACTTGCATTACCCCAGCCTGAACGGCCACCTGGATGTGCGCATGGGCCGAGGCCAATTCCTCAAAGCCGACCCCGGGGTCGCCAAGCTGCTGGGCGTGCTGAGTTTGCAGGCCTTGCCCAGGCGCTTGCTGCTCGATTTCAGGGATGTGTTTGCACAGGGCTTTGCGTTTGACTCGGTCCAAGGCGATGTGACCATCGTGCACGGCATGGCCAACACGCGCAACCTGCAGATCAAAGGCGTCAACGCGCTGGTGCAACTCGACGGCTCGGCCGACCTGGCCCGCGAGACCCAGAAACTGCGTGTGCACATCCTGCCCATTGTCGACACAGGCACCGCTTCTTTGGTGGCGGCCATCACCGTCAACCCGTTGGTCGGCCTGACGACCTTCATCGCCCAATGGCTGCTCCAAAACCCCCTGGCACGCGCCTCCGCCCAGGAGTTTTTGGTGGACGGCAGCTGGGCCAATCCACAAGTCACTCGCGTCGACCAACGCCCGGCCCAAAGCACCGCGCCCATCAACCCGCCTTGATCGGCAGCGCCCCATCAAGCCAGCCCCACCCGGCCCCCAGCCACTGGCCCCAAGGTGCGGGACAATGCGGGCATGACAGCCCCAGCGCTACAGCGCCCGATCCCCACATTCAAAGCACGCGCCCTGGCCTGGTGGCTGGCGGTGGAAAACGCCATGCCCGGCGGGCGAGGCCGCCGCAGCCTGTGGAGTGCACTGATCGCGCTGGTCATGGCCGTGCTGGTGACCCTGGTCTGGTTGGCCGGACGTTACGAAGCCAGCCAGTTGCAGGCCGAATTGGAACGCGACACCGCCAACGCGGTCAGTGATTTGCGCACCCAACTCTCGCGCCATGTGCAAGCCCTACAAGGCCTCCAATCGAGCCTGCCGTCCGAAGCCTTTTGGACCCTGGAAGCACAGGCCCATTTGCGCGAAAACCGCGACATGCTGCGCATCGAGTGGCGCGACCCAGCACTGAACCTGAAACAATCCGCCGACTCCACCTTGCGCAGCCCGGTGTTTGAACGCGTGCGCCGCACCGAAGCCCTGAACGAAATCCAGCAAGCCTGCCAACGGGCACAACGCAGCAGTGGGCCCAACTATTCCCGCTCGTATTACTTGCCGCAAGCCGATGGATTAGGCATCGAGGTAATGGACATGTGTTTGCCCAACACCCAAGGCGGCGTGCTGCTGGGCTACACGGTGGTGACATATGGCTTGCAAGAGCTCCTGAGCGCCCGCCTGGGCGAGAGCTTTGGCCGCCGCAACGAACTGTCTTTCACCGAACCCGACGGCACGCGGCTGGCCATTGCGGGCACCCAAAGCCGGGGCTTGCGCGTGTTCACCGCCCAGCAGCTGGTGGACTTGCCGGGCAACACCCTGGTCTTGCGCATGGACGGTCGCCGGGGCGAGCCCGACTTGTTCCCCAACGTGCTCACGGCACTGGTCACCGCCATGTCGATCGCGCTGGTCACGGTGATGGTTTTGCTGGCCAAAGACTCGCGCCGACGCCTGAAGGCCGAAAACGACCTGGCCGAGGCGCTGGCTTTTCGCAAGGCCATGGAGGACTCGCTGGTGACCGGCCTGCGCGCGCGCGACCTGGAAGGGCGCATCACCTACGTCAACCCGGCCTTTTGCCAGATGGTGGGGCTGACGGCCGAACAGCTCACGGGCAAGCTGGCCCCCATGCCCTATTGGCCCCCGGAAATGGTGGACGAATACAAGCAGCGCCAGGCCATCCGGTTGGCAGGCAATGCACCGCCGCGTGAAGGCTTCGAATCGGTCTTCATGCGGGCCGATGGCACGCGGTTTGAGGTGCTCATCATCGAAGCGCCGCTGATCAGTGGCCAAGGCCAACAAACCGGCTGGATGGGCGCGGTGATCGACATCAGCGAACAACGGCGCATCGAAGAACTCTCACGGGCCAGCCAAGAGCGCCTGCAGGCCACCGCTCGACTCGCCACCGTGGGTGAGATGGCCTCTTTGCTCAGCCACGAGCTGAACCAGCCACTGGCCGCCATCGCCAGTTATGCCAATGGCTCGCTCAACCTGCTCAAAGACCCCGCCGCCGTGCCGCAAACCTTGGACGACGTGCACATGGCACTGCGCCGCATTGCCGAACAGGCCGGGCGAGCGGGCAAGGTCATCAACAGCGTGCACGACTTTGTACGCCGCCGCGACCAGGCCCGAGAAGCCGTGGCGCCTGTGGCTTTGCTCGACGCGATTGCCCCACTGGTCAACCTGCAAGCCCGCAAACTGCAGGTCAAGGTGCACACCCGGATCGAGCCCAAACTGCCCCCGGTCCTGTGCGACCGCACCATGGTCGAACAGGTGCTGCTGAACCTGGCCCGCAACGGCATGCAGGCCATGGACCAGCCTGGCAGCACGGAGCGGGTGTTGGTGCTGCAGGTGCGGCGTGCTGCATCAAACGCCGAGCACGGCTGGGTGGAGTTTTCGGTCAGCGATGTGGGTGTGGGGATCGACGAAGACGTGGCAGGCCAGCTGTTCACGCCCTTTTTCACCACCAAGACCGAAGGCATGGGCCTGGGCCTGAGCCTGTGCCGCACCGTGGTCGAGCAGCACGGTGGCCACCTGAGTTTCGAGCCGTTGACCCCTCGGGGCACCGTCTTTCGCTTCACCTTGCCCGCTGTGCTTTTGGATAAGATCACCGCATGAGCTTCACCGACACACCCACCGTTTTTATTGTGGATGACGACGCCAGCGTGCGAGAGGGCATGGCCTGGTTGCTGCGCACACGGCGCTTGCTCAGTGAGTCTTTTGACAGCGCAGAAGCTTTCTTGGCCATGCTCCAAGGCCCAAGACAAGACCATGATGCGGCGTGGCAACCGGACCCAGCCCGGCTGCAGCAATCTGCCTGCATCCTGCTGGACGTGCGCATGCCCGGTATGAGCGGCCTGGCTTTGTTTGAGCAACTGCTGGCCAAAGGCATGGCGCAGGCGTGGCCCGTGATTTTCTTGACCGGCCACGCCGATGTGCCCACCGCGGTGGACAGCGTCAAGCGCGGGGCCTTTGATTTTTGCGAAAAACCTTTTTCAGACAACGCCCTGGTCGACCGGGTGGAACAAGCACTGGCCTTGTCACAAGAGCGTTTGACTGCCCGGCAAACCCAGCAGCGCCTGCAATCGCGCCTGCTGGAACTGACCGAGCGGGAACGCGACGTGATGCGCCTGGTGGTGGAGGGCCTGCCCAACAAACTGATCGCCGACCAACTCGACATCAGCGTGCGCACAGTGGAGGTGCACCGCGCCCGTGTGTTCGACAAAATGGAAGTGAAGTCCGCGGTGGAGCTGGCCAACCTGATGCGGCAATTGGCATGAACGCCCCAGCACAAGCCCATCCACGACGCCGCTTGTTGTTGGGCGGCCTGGGATGGGGTGCTGCCCTTTTGCTCGCAGGCTGCTCCTCGCCCCCGGCGCGCCAAACGGCTCCCGCCAGTGGCGTACCCACCAACTCGGTGCCTGCCAACCCCGCCGCATCGCGCCCCCGGCCCTCTGGCCCTTACAACAGTGTGCGCAACGATGTGACCATGGTCGCGCTGTCCTTGCTCGACACGCCCTATGCCTGGGGCGGCCGTGGCCCGGCGAAGGGCTTTGACTGCTCGGGCCTGGTGGCCCATGTGATGCGCGAAGGGGGCGGCTTGCGTGTCAAGGGCTCTGCCGCCGACCTGGGCCGCCTGTCCCGCCCCATCGATCGGGCCGACTTGTTGCCGGGCGATCTGGTGTTTTTCAACACCCTGGGCGCACGCCACTCGCATGTGGGCGTGTATGTGGGCGACGGCCGTTTTGTGCACGCCAGCAACCCGCGCACCGGGGTGCGCATCGACGCACTGAGCAGCACCTATTACGCGCAGCGCTTTGAAGGCGCACACACCCTGCTGGACTGAGCGCTTCAGCGGCGGGTGTCGTCAAGCGTTGCGTGGGTTGTTGGGGCTCCTGTGGGCGTTGATGTTGGCGCTGATGTTGGGGCTGCCTCGCTCAGTACAGCGCCTGGGGCGTGCGGGCTGGCCTCGTTGGGGGCTTGTTCAGGCGCCGCCGGCGCCTGGTGCAATTCACCTTTGCTGCGGCCGGAAAACATGGTCCACCAGACAATCACAATGAAGATACACAAGGCCAGCAAAGCTTCCAGCAAAATCAGACCCATGCAAAAACCCCGTTTCTTGACCCGCCGCCCGTTGCGGGTCGGCTTCTTGATGGCCGCGATTGTAGGCATGCTGGCCGCCTGCTCGGTCGCCCCCGTGGTGCAAGCCCCGCCCACCTCAAGCCCATCGCCCATGCCCAGCATGGAAGACACCCGCCCCCTGCCGCCCGCCCTGTTGCGCGAGCAAAGCCGCTGGGTGCCGGTGCGCTGGGCCGAGCTGCCGGGCATGGACCGCGACGCCATCAACGAAGCCTGGCCCGCCTGGCAACAAAGCTGCCAACGCCCGACGCCCGACTGGCGGGCGCTGTGCCCCGAGATCGCCCAACTGGCCAGCGCCAGCGCCGACGTGCAGCGGCGCTGGATGCGTGAAAAACTCCAGCCCTACCGCGTCGAAGCGCTGGACCAACGCGGCGAAGGCCTGCTGACCGGTTATTACGAGCCGGCCCTGACCGGCTCGCGCCGGGCACAAGGCGCATTCCAGGTGCCGCTGTATGCGCCGCCCGCCCAGCTGGGCCAGCGCAAGCCCTGGTTCAGCCGACAAGAAATGGAAACCCTGCCCGCCGCCCGCGCCGCCCTGCGCGGCAAGGAACTGCTTTACCTGGCCGACCCAGTGGACGCGATGGTGCTGCACATCCAAGGCTCGGGCCTGGTGAATGTGACCGAGCCCGACGGCCGCCAGCGCTGGGTGCGCATGGCCTACGCCGCCACCAACGACCAACCCTACAAAAGCATTGGCCGCTGGTTGCTGGACCGCCGCCTGATCACCGACGCGAGCTGGCCTGGCATCAAAGCCTGGATCGACCGCAACCCCTCGCGGGTGAACGAGTTGCTGTGGCAAAACCCGCGTGTGGTGTTCTTCCGCGAAGAAGCCCTGCCGATTGGCACCACACCACCCGGCCCCAAAGGCGCACAAGGCGTGCCGCTCACGGCCGAACGCTCGATCGCAGTGGACCGCCGCAGCATCCCCTACGGCACCCCGGTGTGGATGAAATCGACCGGACCCCAAACGTCTTTGGACCGCCTGGTGCTGGCCCAAGACACCGGCACCGCCATCGTGGGTGCCGTTCGGGCCGACTATTACGCAGGCTCCGGCCCGGCAGCGGGCGAATTGGCGGGACGCCTCAAGCAACCTCTGCAACTGTGGGCCCTGTGGCCTCGCTGAACCGAATGCCTTGGACCGGATGACTTTGACCTGCCGCCCCGGCTGCGCCGCTTGCTGCACCGCACCCTCCATCTCCTCGCCCATCCCCGGCATGCCCAACGGCAAACCCGCAGGCGTGCCTTGTGTGCAACTTGACGAACAACTGCGCTGCAAAATTTTTGGACAGCCCGAGCGGCCTGCGGTGTGCGGGCAACTGCAGGCCTCGGTAGAAATGTGTGGGGCTGTGGAAGATGGCGGGGTGCACGCCCGCGCTTGGCTCACGCGATTGGAAGATTTGACGCGGCCGGGGTGATGCACGGCTTCATTGGCACTGGCCATTCACCTCAGTCACCAACACGTCATCCCCCCACCCCGCTTGCCGCTAAGCTGAATCCCTTTTGCTGACCTGCGGAGCACGGCCATGGCGTTTGAGATTCCTTCTTTGAAAGACAGCGTTCACCCCGACGAATGGCAGCTGCGGCTGGACTTGGCAGCCTGTTACCGGCTGGTGGCTTTGTACGGCTGGAGCGATCTGGTGTTCACCCACATCAGCGCCAAACTGCCGGAGTCGGTGGCGGGCCAAGCGCATCAGTTTCTGATCAACCCCTACGGCCTGATGTTCGACGAGATCACGGCGTCCAGCCTGGTGAAGGTGGACATGCAGTGCAACAAACTGCACGACACCCCCTTCCCGGTGAACCCGGCAGGCTTTGTGATCCACAGCGCGGTGCACGAGGCGCGGCCCGATGCCGGTTGCGTGCTGCACACGCACACCCGGGCAGGCGTTGCCGTCAGTGCCCAGGCCCACGGCGTGCTGCCGATCAGCCAACAAAGCACCTTTGTGCTGGCGTCACTGGCCTACCACGGCTACGAAGGCGTGGCCATTCGCGATGACGAAAAGCTGCGCCTGCAAGCCGGTCTGGGCGAGGCCAATTACCTGATGTTGCGCAACCACGGTTTGCTCACCGTGGGCAAAACCATTGCCGACGCTTTCTTGTCGATGTACACCTTCGAGAACACCTGCCGCATCCAGGTCGATGCTCTGGCAGGTCAGTCAGGCGCTGCAGACCTCACCGCCGTGAACCCGCAAATTCTGACGGGTGTGGCCAACGCCATGCGCGTGCAAACCGGCGGTTTGGGTGGTGCGTTTGTGTGGCCGTCGCTGCTGCGCAAACTGCAGCGCGAAAGCCCAGACTACGCTTTGTGACCCCTTGGCCTGAACCACACCGACACCTTTGAATCAACCTCATGACCTCTTTGTTTGAACCCTGCCAAGTAGGCAGCATCGCTTTGGCCTCACGCATCGTGATGGCGCCGCTCACGCGCAACCGCGCACCCGGCTCGCTGGCCAACGCCCGCATGGCCACCTATTACCGCCAACGCGCCAACCCGGCCACGGGGGCGGGCCTGATCGTCACCGAGGCCACAGCCATCAGCCACCAAGGCCAGGGCTACGCCGATGTGCCCGGCATCTGGAGCGCCGAACAAGTGGCTTCATGGAAACAGGTCACCGATGCGGTGCATGCCGAAGGCGGCAAGATCGTGATGCAGCTGTGGCATGTGGGCCGCGTCTCACACACCAGTTTGCAGCCCGGTGGCGCGGCGCCCGTCGCGCCCTCGGCCCTCACGGCCGAAACCAAAACCGTGCTGCTGGTCGATGGCCAAGCCAAGTTCTTACCCGTGTCCGAGCCGCGTGCGCTCGATGCCGCCGAGCTGCCCGGCATCGTGCAGGACTACCGCTGCGCCGCGGCCAACGCCATCGCCGCCGGGTTTGATGGCGTGGAGGTGCACGCGGCCAATGGCTACCTGATCGACCAGTTTTTGCGCAGCAGCAGCAACCACCGCACCGACGCGTATGGTGGCTCGGTCCAGAACCGCGCCCGCTTTTTGCAAGAGGTCATGCAAGCCATCGTGGCCGAAATTGGTGGCGGGCGCACAGGCATCCGCCTGTCGCCCGTGACCCCTGCCAACGGGGTGAGCGACGAGCAGCCGCAACCGCTGTTTGAACATGTGGTGCGCTTGCTGGCCCCCATGGATTTGGCCTTCTTGCATGTCATCGAAGGCTCCACGGGCGCGGCACGCGACCACCAACAAGGCGAGTGGCCGTTTGACTACGCCGCTTTGCGTCAGGCCTACACACAAGCGGGAGGGCGCGGCGCATGGATGCTGAACAACGGCTACGACCTGAGCTTGGCCGATCAGTCCCTGGCCAGCGGCGCAGACCTGATTGCCTTTGGCCGCCCCTTCATTGCCAACCCCGACTTGGGTGCACGCCTTCGCCAAAGCGGTCCCTTCAACACGCCCGACCGCGCCACTTTTTATGGTGGCGGCGATGCGGGGTACACCGACTACCCGTTCTTGCCGCAGGTTTGAGGCCGACCAGCGCTCAGGGTTTCCAACGCTTGAGCAGCAGGGCATTGGCCATGACACTCACCGAGCTGAGCGCCATGGCCGCGCCCGCCATCATGGGGTTGAGGTAACCCAAAGCGGCCAAGGGAATACCGGCCACGTTGTAGGCAAAAGCCCAAAACAGGTTTTGCCGGATCTTGGCCACGGTGCGGGCCGAGATGTCGAGCGCAGCGCCCACCAAAGCCACATCGCCGCGCATGAGGGTGATGCCCGCCGCGTGCATGGCCACATCGGTGCCGTTGCCCATGGCCATGCCCACATCGGCGGCGGCCAAAGCGGGCGCGTCGTTCACCCCATCGCCCACCATGGCCACCACTTGGCCGTTGGCGCGCAGTTTTTTCACCTGCGCCGACTTGTCGCCAGGCAACACATTGGCCAGCACTTCCCCCGCTTCCGGGCGCAAACCCAAGCGGCGCGCCATGGCTTCGGCGGCGGCTGGGTTGTCGCCCGAGATCATCACCAGCTTCAGCCCGCGGTCGCGCAAAGCCCTCAAGGCTTGCGCAGCGCCCACTTTGGGCTCATCACCAAAACCCAGGAGCAGCAGGGCGTGCAAACCGGCATCGGTGCGCTCGGCCAAAGCCGACAGGCTGGCGCCCTGCGCTTGCAAGGCTTCGATGTTTTGCTGCCACATGCCAATGTCCAAACCTTCTTCTTGCAGCCAGCGCAAACTGCCCAACATCAGCTGCCTGCCGTCCACCTTGGCCAACACGCCCTTGCCGGGCACCGCTTGCAGGTCTTGGGCGGTGAGGCCTGTCAGGCCCTGCTGTTCAGCCGCACTCACCACCGCGCGCGCCAAAGGGTGTTCACTGCCGCTTTGCACGCGTGCGGCCAAAGCCAAAGCCCTTGGCGCATCTTGCCCGGGCGCGGGCACATGGGCCAGCAAGCGAGGTTGACCCACAGTGAGCGTGCCGGTTTTGTCAAAGGCCACGGTTTGCACACGGTGGGCCAACTCCAGCGCCTGCACGTCCTTGATCAAGATGCCGTGTTTGGCCGCCACACCCGTGCCCGCCATGATGGCCACAGGCGTGGCCAGGCCCAAGGCGCAAGGGCAAGCGATGACCAGCACAGCCACCGCATGGACAAGGGCTGTTTCAAAATCAGCCCCCGTTGCCATCCAGGCCCCCAAAGTGAGCAAGGCAATCACCAGCACCACGGGCACAAACACTTCGGCCACTTTGTCCACCAGCCGCTGAATGGGCGCTTTGGCCGCTTGTGCGTCTTCCACCAGGCGGATGATGTGCGAGAGCACGGTTTCGTGGCCCACCGCCGTCACGCGCATCAACACACGCCCTTCGCCATTGATCGAACCGCCGGTCAGTGCCGCACCCGGGGCCTTGGCCACGGGCAAGGGCTCGCCGGTCAGCATGGATTCATCCACCTGGGTTTGCCCCTCCACCAATTCGCCGTCCAGCGGAAAACGCTCCCCGGGCCGCACCACAATCTGGTCGCCCACCAGAATTTCGTCCACAGGCACATCGACTTCACCGTCTTCGCCCAGCCAGTGGGCTTTGTCTGGGCGCAAGGCATGCAAAGCGCGAATCGCCTCGGTGGTCTGGCGCTTGGCACGCGTCTCCAGCCATTTGCCCAGCATCACCAAGGTGATGACGACGGCCGAGCCCTCAAAGTACAGGTGCGGCGTGTGCCCTGCGTGTGCTGTGAGCCACAGCCAAACCGACAAGGCCCAACCTGCGGTGGTGCCCAAGGACACCAGCAAATCCATGTTGCCCGTGAGCGCCTTCAGGGCATGCCAACCGGCTTTGTAAAAACGTGCGCCCAACACGAACTGCACCGGTGTGGCCAGCGCAAATTGCACCCAAGCGGGCAGCATCCAGTGCTGGCCCCACAACTCGGCCAGCATGGGCAAAACCAAAGGCGTGGTCAGCAGCAGGCCCACACCCACCGGCATGAAGCCTGTCCAAGGTGATTCACGGCCCACATCGGCTTGTGCTTCGGGTCTGCGGGGCTCGTACCCGGCGTCGCGCACAGCGCGGCGCAGGCGTGCGTCACTCACGTCATTTGACGCCACTTCGATGCGGGCCGATTCGGTGGCCAGGTTGACCGTGGCGCTGATCACTCCGGGCATTTTTTTCAAGGCTTTTTCGACCCGCGCCACACACGATGCGCAGGTCATGCCGCCAATGCCGATGTCGTGGGTGATGGGGGGTTCGTTCTTGATCTGCGTCATGGCATGAAGTCCTTGATGGTCTATGCTCGGACCTGACCCAAACGGGTCGTGTTCAGTTCATTAAAGAGGATGCATCATGAACCAAATTTTCACCGTTGAGGGCATGACGTGTGGCCACTGCGAAAAAGCAGTCACCAAAGCTTTATTGTCTTTGGATGCCCAGGCCAAGGTTGTGATCGACCGTACACACAACAGCGTGCAAGTGGAATCTGAAAAACCCCGCGAAGCTTTGGCACAGGCCATTGCCGATGAAGGTTACCGCGTCACCGTTTGAATTTTTTAAGCTCGGAGTTTCACATGACCCAAAACATTGGCAACATCGAACGCATCATCCGCATTGCGGGTGGCCTCATCTTGATCGCACTGGCGGCCACAGGCACCGTGGGCGTTTGGGGCTGGCTGGGCCTAGTGCCTTTGGCCACAGGCTTGGTGGGTTGGTGCCCGCCTTACAGCTTGCTGGGCATCAACACCTGCAAGAATAAAAATACCTGATCTTTACAAATCAGAACCATCCGGGCACAGCCCGGATACATGGGCGGATCACACTGCAGGCATCCCATCAACCAAAGGATGTTTCCATGAAATCGATTCGCACCACCTTGATTGCCACCGCCTTGATGGCCGGTCTGACCGGTTTGGCTTTGGCCCAAAACACCACCCCTTCAGCTGACAACGCCCGCGTTGGCCGCATGGAGAAAATGCGCGAGCACAAGAGTGAGCACAAAGCCGAGCGCCACACACAACATTTGGCCGAGCTCAAGTCCAAACTGAACTTGCAAGCGGCGCAAGAACCCGCGTGGAACACATTCACTCAGTCGATGCAACACCCTGCCCGCATGGCACGACCCGAACGTGCCAGCTTGGAAAAAATGACCACGCCCGAACGCCTGGACATGATGCAGGCCATGAAATCCCAACGCGACGCGCACATGCAACAACGCGCCGATGCGACCAAGGCTTTCTACGCCACACTGAGCGCTGACCAAAAGCAGGTGTTTGACCAGGAAACGGCCCGCATGATGAAAGGCTCTGGCATGCACGCCACAAAGCACCAAGGTGGTCACGGCCATCAATGAAGGTCACTTGACCGGGCTCTTGCCCCTTGTGTTGAATTCAAAAGGCTGCCTGGCAGCCTTTTGTCATTTGATGCAAGTCAAATTCTGAAATCGCGCGGCAGGTAAGCTCGATCGCATGACACATGCTTCCCCACCACCAAACCATTCTCCTGATCCCTTGCACGAACAGCCCCAAATAAGGCGCGGGCGTTTGAACCTGCCCGGCGTTTTGCCCGTTGACGGCAAGCAGCCTTTGTATTGGCTCTATTTGGGTCTGAAAGACATGTGTCATTCCCCTTGGCTGAGCTTGGCCCATGGCTTGGTCATGGCTTTGGGGGGTGGCCTGATCACCTGGTTGGCCCATGACCGTTTTTGGTTGCTCGCCAGTGCGGTGTCTGGTTTTTTGGTTGTGGCACCTGTTTTGGCCACCAGTCTGTACGCCATGAGCCGCGCCATCGAAAGAAACGAGGCCGTGAACTTGCAGCTTTTATTCAAGACCTGGACGCAATGGCAAACGCTGCAGAACAACGAACCCGTCAGTTACTGGTGCCTGGTGCGTTTTGGTTTGTTGCTGGGCCTCGCGGGTACGGGCTGGGTCATGACTTCATCGGCTTTGATCACTTTGTTGGCCCCAGTGCCGATCCACACGCCCATGGATTTCATACGCCATGTGGTGCTCAGCCCAGACCATTACCTGTTCGAGCTGTGGCTGATGTTGGGCGGCCTGATGGCTGCACCGGTTTTTGCCTCGAGTGTGGTGGCCATGCCTTTGCTTTTAGACCGCCAGCTCAACACCCTGCAAGCCGTGCTGACCAGCTGGAAAGTGGTCCTGACGCATCCCATGCCCATGGTGCTGTGGGCATTTTTGATCATGGGTTTGAGCATGATGGGCATTTTGAGCTTGTTCATCGGCCTGATCGTGATCGTGCCCATGCTGGGCCATGCGTCTTGGCACGCTTACCGCGATCTGGTGGACACCCGTGATGTGCCTGAGCGCATGCCCCGTCAGGAGTCTGTGTGATGTGGAATTTCACAGAAGAGCAATTTGCCTGGTTCGGTCTGACCATTGGTGTGGCCGCTTTCATGCTTTACATGCTGTTCATCGTTTTGCAGCTGGCCTGGGAATCAAAAGCTGGCAAATTTGGCACCTTTGTGATCTTTTTAGGTCTGGCTTTTGGCATGTTGGGTTTTGTGGCCAAAGGGGTCATTCAGTGGTTGCTCGAAACTTGAAAAAAGTAGTGGGACAAAGCTGTGGATAAAAATAGCGCAACCCATGAGTTATCCACAGCTTGATCCCTATTTTTAAAGTTGTTCATGTTTGTGCGACAGTTCAAAAGCAGGGTCACACACATGCTTGAAAAACAGTTAAGTACTTGTTTGTGTTGAAAAAAAACACTTTGTCCACAATGGTCCTGCCCCCTTACTACTACGACTATTTAAAGATATAAAACCATAGAGAGATAACAAGAAACAAGTGCACTGTTAAGATTTGGCTTTTCTCCCCCACTGATGGCAATATGTCAATCGCTTCAGAAGACCCCCACAACCCTTGTTTTGAAATCAAAAGTGCCGATTTGTCATTGGTTGCTTTGATGCTCAAAACCACCGATGTGGCCGAGGTTTCGCGGGCTTTGAAGCACCAGTTGGCAGAAAGTCCTGGTTTTTTCGACCAAGATCCTGTGGTGATCGACATCAGTGCTTTGACCTTGAAGGAAGACGAAACCATCGACTTCAAGGCTTTGATCGCTGTTTTGCAAGAACACGCCCTTGTGCCTTTGGCCATCAAAGGGGCTTCTGCACGACTTTTGGACTTGGCCAAGGGGCATGGCTTGGTGGATGCATCAGATGCCCGCATTCGGCGTTCTATGCCCATTGCTGAGGCTGTACAGCCACAAGCTCCGGTCGTTGAACCCGTTGCACCAGCACCTACGTTCTCAAGCGCCATGCGCATTGACAAGCCTTTGCGCTCGGGTCAGCAAATTTATGCCAAAGGGCGTGATCTGATCGTGATGGGCATGGTCAACGCAGGCGCTGAGGTGATTGCCGACGGCCATATCCATGTTTATGGCACATTGCGGGGCAAGGCAATTGCAGGGGCTCGGGGCAACACACAAGCCCAAATTTTTGCCCAGGTGATGGAGCCGGAGTTGATTTCCATCGCTGGGGTGTACCGAACCAGCGAAAATCCATTGCCCAAAGATGTTTTGGGTCAACCGGCCCAGGTTTCTCTGCAATCAGGTCCAGACGGTGACAAATTGCTGATCACCCCTCTGAAAAACTGAGTTTCATTTGTTTATTTTGTCCAAGAAAGTTCATCCATGACAAAAATCGTTGTTGTGACATCTGGCAAGGGTGGTGTGGGCAAAACCACGACCAGCGCCAGTTTCGCCACTGGTTTGGCCCTCAAAGGCTTCAAAACCGCCGTCATTGACTTTGATGTGGGCCTGCGCAATCTGGACCTGATCATGGGCTGTGAGCGCCGTGTGGTGTATGACCTGATCAATGTGATTCAGGGCGAAGCCAATCTGAATCAGGCCTTGATCAAGGACAAGCAGTGCGACAACCTTTTTGTCTTGGCTGCATCACAAACCCGCGACAAAGATGCTTTGTCACAAGAAGGTGTTGAAAAAGTCCTGGACGACTTGAGAGCCATGGGTTTTGACTACATCGTGTGTGATTCCCCTGCGGGCATCGAAACCGGTGCGTTGATGGCCATGCACTTTGCCGATGAGGCTTTGGTGGTGACCAACCCCGAGGTGTCTTCGGTGCGCGATTCTGACCGCATCTTGGGCATGCTGGGCAGCAAGACCAAACGTGCGATTGAAGGCCTCGAGCCGATCAAGGAGCATTTGTTGATCACCCGCTACAACCCAGCCCGTGTGGAAGAAGGTCAAATGCTGTCCTTGCAGGACATTCAGGACATCTTGCGCATCAAATTGTTGGGGGTCATTCCTGAAAGCGAATCGGTGTTGCAAGCTTCTAACCAAGGCACACCTGCGATTCACATGAACACCAGCGATGTGTCAGAAGCCTACAAAGACGTGATTGCCCGCTTTTTGGGAGAAGAAAAGCCCATGCGCTTCACTGAAGCGGAAAAGGCTGGTTTCTTCAAGCGCCTGTTCGGAGGCAAATAAACCATGTCCTTTCTTTCCTTCCTCTTGGGCGAAAAGAAGCAGACGGCCAGTGTGGCCAAAGAGCGCCTGCAAATCATCCTGGCACACGAACGCAGTGGCCGCAATGCCGCTGAGCCCGATTATTTGCCCGATCTGCAACGTGAACTCGTGGCAGTGATCAGCAAATACATCAAGATCAATGTTCAAGACATCAAGGTCAACTTGGAGCGCCAGGACAACCTGGAAGTGCTCGAAGTCAAAATCGAATTGCCCGATTCGCGCTGAGCGCTGGTTTGGTGGTGTTGGCAGCTTGCTTTCACTGCCGCTCGACGTTTGACCCACAAACCCATTGCTTCTTCACGAAGCAATGGGTTTTGTTTTTACGCAGCGCTCAATGAGGCCCACAAAGAACGTGCAGCACGGATGTTGCGTTCTTTGACGTGACCGTAGCCCTTGATGTTTTCAGGCACCTGAGCCACAGCCACAGCATGTGCGTGGGTTTCTGAGTTCAATGAGCTCAACACATGGTCAATCTGCTGCATGTATTCACGGATCAATGCGCGTTCGGTTTGGCGTTCTTCGGTTTTGCCAAAGTAGTCCAGTTTGGTGCCGCGCAAACCTTTGAGTTTGGCCAAGACTTTGAAGCCCGTCAACATGATGGGGCCGAACTTTTTCTTGATCATCTCGCCTTGGCTGTTGCGCTTGGACCAAAGCGGTGGTGCCAGGTGGTAATGGACTTTGAAGTCGCCCTCAAAACTGTTTTGAATGCGCTCCATGAAACCCGTTTGGGTGTGCAAGCGGGCCACTTCGTATTCGTCTTTGTAGGCCATCAGACGGTACAGCTGTCTGGCCACGGTTTCGCTCAACAGTGTTTTGCCCAATGGCGCTTCTGTGGCCCTAACTTTTTCTACGATACCTTGGTAGAGCAGGGCATACGCTTGGTCTTGGTAGTCGGTCAGACGCGTGACGCGATCGGCAATCAGGTCCTCCAGCGACTCGCGTTTTTTGAACTGGATGACTTGTGAAGGCTGGACGGCTTTCATCAGCACACCGGGCTGATGGGCTGCATGACGGCCCCATTCAAAAGCAGCGAGGTTGTTTTTGACCTGCACATCGTTGAGTTCGATGGCCCGCACCAAAGATTCGCGGTGCAAAGGCACCCAGCCCCTTTGCCAGGCGTAACCCAGGATCATGGGGTTGACATAAATCGTATCGCCCATGAGTTGTTTGGCCAAAGCATCGGCATCAAAAGCGCCAACGCCCTCTACGCCCACTTGTGCGGTGATTTCAGCCACGCATTGCTCGGCTGGGTTTTGCCAGTTGCCGTTTTTCACAAAGGCAGCGGTGGGTGTGCTGTTGCTGTTCAGCGCCACATGCGTACGGCCAGGGCGCATGCGCAAAGTGGTTTCTTTGGACGCACTGACGATGGGGTCGCAGCCAATGATGAGGTCGGCAGCAGCCATGCTCACGCGGGTGGTGCGAATCTCGTCTTGGCTGTTGGCCACCAAAATATGGCTCCAGGTGGCGCCACCTTTTTGGGCCAGGCCAGCCGAATCTTGCGTGACGATGCCTTTGCCTTCGATGTGCGCGGCCATGCCCAGCAACTGGCCGATGGTGATGACGCCTGTGCCACCCACGCCAGCCACCACCATGCCCCAGGGTTCATGGATGGTGGGGAGGGTCGGTTCTGGCAACGTGCCCAGGCTGGCCGGGTTGATGCTGGTGGTGGAGGCCGTGGCTTTCTTTTTGAACGTGCCGCCTTCCACCGTGACAAAGCTGGGGCAAAAGCCTTTGAGGCAGCTGGTGTCCTTGTTGCAAGTGCTTTGGTTGATGGTGCGTTTGCGGCCCAAAGTTGTTTCGAGCGGTTCGACGGACAAGCAGTTGGACTGCACGCCACAATCGCCGCACCCTTCACACACTTCTTCATTGATCATCACACGCACCGCAGGGTCCACCATGGTGCCGCGCTTGCGGCGGCGGCGTTTTTCGGTGGCGCAGGTCTGGTCGTAAATGATGACCGTGGTGCCTTTGATTTCCCGCATTTCGCGTTGAATGCGGTCGAGTTCGTCGCGGTGAAACACGCGAACGCCTTCGGCCAAAGCCACACCCTCGTATTTGTCGGGTTCGTCGGTCACGACCACGATGCGCTGGGCGCCTTCGGCCTTCATGCTTTGGGCGATTTGCAACACGCTGTGGCCCTCAGGTCTTTCACCAACAGGTTGCCCACCCGTCATCGCCACCGCATCGTTGTACAAGATTTTGTAGGTGATGTTCACCCCTGCGGCCACGCTTTGGCGCACCGCCAATATGCCGCTGTGAAAGTAAGTGCCATCGCCCAAATTG
>JACCEA010990138.1_pt1 | contig 21376 bp, 18 predicted proteins | sample 7449851 | NCBI WGS metagenome assembly JACCEA01 (sample SAMN15323453, study PRJNA562643) | freshwater metagenome | isolation source: river surface water | place: USA:Blue River Watershed | collected 2017-08-18 | reverse complement strand
GTGAGCTAGAATCTACGCGAACATCCGCCCATTCCTGGAACCACTTGCTACTGTTATAAGGATTGCAGATACGGCATTTTAAGTTACATAGGTTTCCTAGCTTTAGGTCTAGTATGCTTACGGTAGTGTCTGGCAGTGGCGCATCAAAGTCAGTATCACGTTGGCGCTTGCTAGTCATACCAGCATCTTCTTCTTCCCAGCAGGCTTTACAGTTTTTATGTCGTATGCCGTATTGCAAGCTATGACGTAAGCCTTGTAACCATTCGTTATTGGAAATCTCCTCCATTGTGTTTGTTTTAAGGCTTGCGTTAGGTATGTCTTGTACACTCATACAACATACTCTAACGCTGTTATTTGCATTGTTAACAGTTAACCCTTTCCAAGGGTGTATACAAAATGTTTTCTTGTTATAGGTCATACCATTCCTTAAACCAAGGATGCACTTCTAATAAACTCTGTTTTCTGTGAGAGTCCATATATTTCATACGATGTATAAAGTTTTTCTTAAACTCTAGACTAGGATCTGTGCTAGATGCAATCTTTAATAGAGTATTCTTTGTGTTGTTTATTAAATCAGTATTGCCTGTTTTATCTAGTGCCTTGATAGCAGACTCTGCAAAGTCTGTACGTACACTGTCCGGTAACACCCACGGGCTCATAAAGTTAGGATGATCCACATTAATAAAGAATAAATGGAAACCTAACTCATTAATGAAAGTATCTATGCTTTGCTCGAAACAAGGCATAGTCAGATTACTGAGTGTAGAGTGAATGCCGACAAAATGCTGTCCATTACTAGCATCTCCCCATTTTTTAAGTTCTTTAAGATTGTTATATATCTTATCCCAACGTGCAGGCCAACGAACATATTCGTAGAACTTACCTACTCCATCTATACTTGCATTTATCTTAACAGACTTGAATTGATTCCACTTATCGTACCACTTAGAGCCTAGAGTAGTAATGTTAGAATTGTACTCAAGTTCAATATTCTTTGCGTATCCTAACTCAATGAGTAAATCTAGTAGTTCTTCTTGTTCTTGAATTACTAATGGTTCGCCGCCAATTAAGTATATTGACTTTAGTGTGCTGCCTTGCTCTCTAATAACGTCAAATAATTTACTGTCTTTAATCCAAGTATCCATACCTGCATACCAACGTGCAGACGAATCATTGGGATTAATTGCTAATAGCTCTTCTGCTAGCAATTTACTAGAGCCGGGATGGCACATACGGCAAGCAAGATTACACTTATTACCTAAATCTAACTCTAGCTTTTCTAGTACAGTACTTGTATCTCCTGTAAGTATCTTTGCAAAGCGATCTTTAAATCTAAAATCGTTGTTAATGTTCCTATAGCTGTTTGACCTGATATCCTCTAAACTCCAGCACCTAGAACATTCTGGAATCTTTTCACCGGCAAGCATACGACTGCGTACACTGTTTAACTCAGGCGTATCAAACCAATTGGTAGTTGTGCGTTGAGATACTTTACCTGTGTTAGGAAGTCCTCCGTCTATCGCATTACAGCAAAGACGCTGTGCGCCATCGCTTCCTACGCTTAGTGTATTAAAGGGTAGCACACAAATTGTTTTTAAACTCATATCTTTTTACATTCTTCCATAAAGGAAATATATTCGGGGAATGTAGCAGCAAAGTTAGTACCACGGCGACGATCGTGCTCTGTAAAGAATGCAGCAAAGTCACGCATTGCATCTTTTTGTTCTTGCTCACTTAGCTTGTAAGTTTGCATTACGGTAAGCACACGTTCAAGACGTTCGACTTCTACTTCGTTAAATCCTGCTAGCCCTTTATTTAAGTTTGCCTTCATAAACTCGATATCAGCTTTTATGTATTCTTGGAAGCTATCGGGTAAAATGTTAATCATCCAATGTGCAGGCTCTTTGAGGTGAGGTGTGCAAAAATCTACACGCTGTCGGTCAGTGCTGTACTTACTGCGCCATTCTAGTATCTTTTCAAGTAGCTTGCGGAAACTTGCAACTGCTAGATTATTATATGTAACCATAATCTCAATACTAGCTTGTATGTCTGTAAAATCTTCTAGCATTGTTAAGAAGTTTTGTTCCCATACTGCACAGTCTAAACCTGTACGCATATATTCAGCAGGCGTGCCCCACGTATCTAAACTACAGTGCATACGGAAGTCCTTAATACACTTCTTTTCTAACAGTAACTTAACCTTCTTGCTCATACGATCAAGTAGTGCAGGCTTAACACCTAGATTGCTGTTAATTAGTAACGTCATATTAGGGCAAGGGTCTTGCTCTAAATGGTCTAGTAGCTTCCACGTGTTTTGATTTAAACTAGGCTCGCCGCCAGTAATACGCAGAGTTTGTAAGTCATTCTTTAAACTTGGCCACCACTCCCAGAACGCTTTAACATAAGGATTGTTCTCGTCGTCGCTTTCGTAGTATTCTCGCTTAGTAAGAAACTCAATACTATATTGGCGACTCTTGATTGGATAGTCCCCGAACTCTTTTATTTCGTCAATCCAACTATTGCTTACAGTAGGTGTACAGTATCCGCATTTAAAGTTACATACATTGCCGAAGTTAACTTCTAGGAACTTAGGGTTGTAGTTTGCGTCCCAATCTAAATTCTTAATAACACTATAGTCATCGCCGTTCATTGCACGTGCAATGTGAGTAGTAGTATGGTGTGCACTATGTATTACTCTGTCGCTAAGGTGACCGGTATCTTCTACACGCCAGCAGAAGCCGCACTCTTTCGGGCGACCTCCTTCTAACATTTCCTTGCGCTGTTGTTTCTTCCAAGCAGTATTGTGTAGTCCGCTCGGGTTGTTCTTGATATCGCTGATTTGAATCTTGTGCGGGAAAGGGTGATAGCAACTGTGGTTATCACCTGTTTGTAGATAAAGAGTTTCCTGTGTCCATTTAAGTAAACAGAATCCGGGTCCTACTTCGTCTAGCTTTTCCTTAGTAGCACGAACGTGATTTATATTATTGTTCATTGAATCCCGGGTTCGCTATAACTTCTGCGCCATTTAGCATAGCTTCTTCACGATTACCTAACTCGCCGTTGTCTAGTTTGTTCCAGCCTGTGCCACAGCAACTACTACATTGTTTGCTACGCATATTGTGTCCAGTATTTAGACTTTCTGGTAATAAACGTTGATACAAGTCACCTTCGATGATTTCGCGCAGAGATTTATTATGCAAACTAATAGCTTCACGGCCACCGATTATGCCTAGCATTTGCATAAAAGAGTCTTTGCTTCGGTAATTGTTATCAGGACTTAATCCGTCGAAGCGATTTGGCTCGCCGCCTAAGAAGCAGCAAGGGTATACTTCGCCTTCTGCACTTAGAAATATTTCATCATTCCAACCATTACCGCCGCGTTTCTCTGCAACTGCTCGGCAAGATACGTCAATGGTTCTGTGGTCAATTTCAATGTCTTGCTTAGTTTTTGGATCGTGTACTTTGTACATAACACTATCCTTACTGTGCATACGTGCAAATTGCTCGTTAGTAATATAGTTAGGCGTAATGCCTTTAATTTCTTTAATCTTAATAACAGTAGAGTCGTGGAAGTCTTCGTTAAAAGGCTGTTCTAGTCTGTAGGTAGATCCGTCACGATTCCTAACATTAGAATAACCGTAACCATTTTCGTAGTAGCGCCAGCGAGTAGTTTTCTTTACGTTAAAAGCTACAAAGCCTAGATCTTTAGCTAGTTTACGTGCTGTTTCTACTTGATGTTCATTATGCCTATAAACAATAAAGTCCCATTGAGCAATACCGCCTGCTTCCCTATAGGCTTTAATGTTTTCCATAATCTTGTCCCAATTAGTATTCCTTCGGTACAAGTGGTTTGTATCTTCTAAACCGTCAACACTAAACACACAATAGTCGTTGCGCTTTTGGCTGTTCATTAACAAACCTAGTTCATAGAACCATTCGGGTGTACGTGCGCTGCCATTAGTGTGCATAGCTAACATTAGCCATTCATTACCATTTTCACGCAAGTATTTGTAAATTGGAAGCGTATCTTTGTTAGCAATAGGGTCTCCGTAGTTGCCGCAAGCATATACCTTAAGTAGTTGCTTAACAAACGGCACATCGAACCACTTAGTAAACTGGTCGTATGTAACACTTGTTTCGACTAGCTTAGGGTTAAGTTCGTCGCCGTCGCCTACATACCTAGGGCACTGCGGGCAAGCTGCATTGCACCTATTAGTCAACTCTAGGTGCATTCCGTTAATCTGACTGTAGTCCCATAAACCTTGTGTCATTTGTTTCTTCCTGATTCTTTAAAATTTTCGTATACTTGCTCACATAGCTTGTAGAAGCCAGTGTACTCTGGAAAAGTCCTAACTAAGTCTGTACCTTTGCGCTTGTCAGACTCTGTAAAGAATACGTAAAAGTCTCTGCGACCTTTGCGAATCATATCCTCGTTAACTGGATTAGTTTCCATATAGTCAACTACACGTTTTAACTTCTCGTACTCTACTTGATCGAAACCCCAAGTACGCTCTGCATTGCGTTCGTTAACTTTCATAAAGCGTAAATGATCGTACATATATATCATAAACTCTTTAGGTAGAATGTTAATCATCCAGTGTGGAGGTTCTTTTAAGTAAGGTGTATCAAAAGAGATACGCTGGTTATTTCCTGCTTCGTCAAACGCAGGGAATTCCTTACGCAACTCAACAATCTTATCTAGTAGCTTTCTGAATGTAGCTACGCACAATACGTTGAACGTAATCATAAAGCTAATCTTACTGTCTGGCACAGTATTCAAGTAAGTACGTAGGTTGCTTTCCCAGACCTCACAGTCTAAGCCTGTACGCATATATTCGGCTTGTTTGCCCCAACCGTCGATACTCGTGAACAGTCTAAACGCTTTAATCTTTTTATCTCGTAGTAGACGTGCAACCTGCTCGCTCATCTTTTCTACTAAGCGAGGTGTAACGCCTAGGTTACTGTTCATATGCAATTCTAAGTCAGGAGCCGGTGTAGCTTCTAACATATCTAATAGCTTAAAGGTATTAGAGTTCATTAAAGGTTCGCCGCCTGTAATACGGAAAATCTTTAGGTCTTTAGTTAGCTCAGGCCACCAAGCCCAGAAAGCATCAACATAAGGGTTCTCATCATTAGGGTGATAGAACTCGCTAGTCTTTAAGAAGTCGATATTGTATTGATTAGTTGTGATGTTGTAGTCGCCGTGCTTCTTAATTTCATCCATCCAGCTGCTACTAGCCTGCGGGCAGCAATAGCCGCAACGTAGGTTACACCCATTACCAAAGCTAACTTCGATATGGCGAGGATTCCAGTTTGCATCCCACGGCAAGTTCTTAATAGTGTCTAGATCTTTGATTGCATATTCGCTGGTACTGTGTACCATACGGTCGCTAATATGTTCGCCTGGCAAGTCTTCAATGTTCCAGCAGTAGTAACATTCGTCCGGCCTACCGCCTTCTAACATTAATTTGCGCTGTTGCTTTTTCCAGGCAGTGTTATGCAGTCCGCTAGGGTTGTCTTTGATATCTGAAATCTCAATCTTACGAGGACGGGGATGATAACAACTGTGATTATCGCCCATATGTAAGTATAAGGTCTCAGTTTGCCACTTCATTAAGCAGAAGCCTTTACCCACCTGATTTAGTTTATCTCGAGTGTCTTGTATACGCTCGAAGTAAGTCATTTTATTGTATTCGTTTGACATAGTGTATGTGTTCGCATTGTTTCCAGAAGTTTTTGTACTCTGGGAAAGTTAGAGCAAAGTTAGTGCCTCTGCGTCGATCGTGTTCTTTAAAGAACGCATAGAAATCTCGCATTACTAATTCTTTATTATAGCTATCATCTGTTTGACTTTCAAGCCAGCCGATGTTGCGCTTTAGTTTATCAATCTCGAAGTGCTGGAATCCTACTAGGTCTCCGTGCACGTCAACACTGTTCTGTTCCATAAACTCTAGTGCACTGTGCAACATATAATGTTGACTTTTCGGTAACAGTTTAATAGACATCCACTCTGGGTTACGTAACGTGGGGATATCGAACCACACACGCTGCCTGTCCCAGTAGTTATTATACTTAGTATTCTTTTCAGGAATCTCTTTAAGACTGTTAACCCATTGCCTTAGTTCTAATACCTGTCCTAACCATTTCTTAAATGACGGAACACTTAATAGGTTAAATGTGTTAATAAAACGCACGGTAGTAAAGTGAGTTTCGTATAGCACTCGCTTGGTGTTTTCTACTAAGGTGTCGTAGTGTAATCCGTTACGAATATACTCTGCTTGTTTTCCGTATCCGTCTACACTAATGTAAACGCCTACATTGCGGCAAGCCTTAGTATCAGTTAGCGTGTAGGTAAAGCTACCTGTTTCTTTAGTCTTTTGACCTGTAGCAGCATCGTACCAGTCTAGCTCGCTGCTAGCAATACCAGGAGTATCCATTAAATGCAAGCGGTACAGCGTATCACTAGAATGAGAATCCTTGTCTACTACGTAGCGCGGCCAAGTTTCGTGATTAGGGTCTGGCTGTTGTAGTGCAACTAATGTGGCTGTAGTTTCATAATCCTGTATACGCTTTAGACTGTTAATAAACTTGTCCATTAGCTTAGGATCGGGCGGACACATATTGCTAGTAACACTAATCTCTAAATCGCCTTTAGGATTGTCTGCAACATAGTCTAATACCTTAAAGGTATTCTTGTCCATAAGAGGCTCGCCGCCTGTCATACGGAACGTTAGTAGTGTGTTGTATAACTCGGGCCACCATTGCCAAAATGCTTCTACATAAGGATTGTCTTTATTGGCAACTTGCATTGGCATCCAGTTTGCATCAGCAAGTGCGTCAATTGAGTTATGTGGAGTGCTAGTTGGATATGGCCCAAACTTTTCTATTTCTTGTTGCCAGGCAGTACTAAGGTGGGGACTGCAATAGGCACATTTAAAATTGCAAGCCTGATTAAAGTTGACTTCTACATATGTAGGATTAATGTCCCCGTCTGCACCAGTTACAATAACGTTGTCTTTATAGTTTTTTGCCCAATGTTCGCTGCTACGATAATGTCTATCGCTGCGATGGCCGCCCGGTGGTGCACTAGGTGCATCTTCTATACTCCAGCAATAATTGCAACCGTCTGGTCTGCCGCCTGCAATCATCTCTGCACGTTCACGTTTCTTTTGATCTGTATTGTGCAGTGCGCTTGGATTCTTTTTAATTTGGTCCACACTGATTGTATGAGTAGGAGGATGATAGCAACTATGAGTTCTACCATTAGTTAAGTGTATGCTAGTGTGTAGCCACTTAGCAAGGCACATACTAGGGCTAACAGAGTCGAGCCATTGTTTAGCTTCTTCTCGTTCTCGCTGTACATCCTCTCCGCTTTGTGGGTAGGTGTAGACAAAGGGTCGGTGTGTCATCTTTTAATTGTAAATGAAATTTTGTACTTTTTCAAGAAGTTCCACACATCCGGTAATACTTCTTTCCAATTAGTATTACGGCGTTCGTCTAACGCATCCATAAACTTGATATAACCCGCTACGTGACTGAGTTCCCATTTATTGTCTATAGACCTTAGGTAATTGATGATAGTTTGTGCAGTAATACTATCGGGATATTTTGAATAAAAATCAATTAGCTCCTGCTTTGCATTAGGAGGGAGATAGTTAACAGAATGCACAAACGGACTATCGACAAACCTCATATGAAATCTAAATCCGTTATTATTGCACCATTCTTCTGCTTCTACCATACTAAACAATGTGCTCATTTGATAACAGGAACTAACAGAGGCTAATTCTACTCTGCCATTTGTTTCTTTTGATAGTTCTTGTATCTTCTTAATATTCTTAGTAAATGTTTCCCATTTGCCGCCGTAACGTATAAGCTCGTATCTACTTTGTATTGCATCCATAGATGCACGAATATGCACTTTCTTAAACTTTGCCCATTTTTCAAATAGATTGCTTTTTATTGCAGTACAGTTGCTATCATATTCTAAGAATACTTGTGATGCATAACCTGCGTCGATAATAGTATCTAATAAACGTTCGTGTTCACTTACAACCATCGGCTCTCCGCCTGTTAAGTAAATGTGAGTAATGCCAGGTAGAATCTGTGTAAACTTATTCCACCATATATCGTTTTCCCACCAGCGCACTTCGTTTTCATTAACTATTTTCCCTAGTTCGTTTTCTTTAAGGTAGGTTAAACTAGGTCCCCATCCTGTAGGTTTTCCATATACTTCCCAGTCGGCGTACCACTTGTTGCTGTAGAATGGGCCGCACTGCACACAGGCCTGGTTGCACAAATTACCAAATCGTAAGTCCAGGCTAGACGGAGAATATTGTACAGTTCCATCTACTGAATAATTACTAAAATTATCTGCATTAATCTCTGTAGCAACTACAGAGTCTAGATAAAATCGTCTGCTAATAAAACCTGTTACAGGATCTTTATTGCTATTAGTTGCTAGCTCTTTGTGCTCGCAACAACTGCACATACTATGCCACGCAGATTCATCTTGTAAATCTCCTGTACGGACTGCTAAATGCTTATCCGAGTTGATTGCCTCTGTAAAGTCGTGTGTTAGGATATTAATTACATTACCGTCTTTGTCTCGGCCCACGCCCGATTCGTTTGTAGCATCGTTATTGATAGAGCACAGTCTAACGTCGCCGTTAGGCAATATGTGAACTCCCGACCATACTGTTTTGCAAAAAGCCATATTACTCCCAAATTACCTGTTTAAATTGCTCTCGCTCTATGCCAAAGTAATTACACTTCCAGTCGCTCTGTGCGAAGAAGTCTAAATGATGCCATTTGTCTTTCTTAGCAAGAATAGACTTAGCCGCATCGTCCCAGTCTGTATTTAAGAACTGTGGTTCATATTTCAGTTTTCTCTCTTGTACTGCATCATAGTCAAAACTGTCCCATTCCCAATGCAATACTTCGAAACTGTTAAACTGCTTGTCAACATAATCCATACTAAAGTCTAGTCCCCACTTGGGTCTAATTTTTAGTATCTTTGCAAGCAAGGGCAACCCTTCTGCCCAATACTCTATCTGCTCCCTAGCACTACCTGCGTAGCCTTTACGTTCTAATAACAAACAATGGTTAAGAACTGCACCGCATACTTTGTTATGCTGTACAAGCCAATCTTGTTTTAACGCATATCTATGCTCGCGATGGTCTATTACTTTTCTTCCGTTTGCTTTGCTGTACGAAATTTCTATAGGTGTTAAGTCGTACCCGTTCTGGTCGAATAATGCAACATCTTCTGCTATAGGAGGGAAAGTTTTATCTAGTCTATGCGACCAATAGCCCTCCGGATCGAACTTATTATTAGAAAGGTACAAATCTTTCATCTTTACGAGACCTTATTAATTTAATCAACACTGCACTAATATCAAACTCCCACCAATTACGTTTAGTAGTATAGTCTGTAGGCCAACTGTGGTGATTATCGTGCCAACCCTCTCCGTAAAATATAAGTGCTGTTAGCCAGAAGTTATGTGCATTGTGGCGAGTGTCGGAGTTTTTGTAACCCCACGTGTGGTTAGCGGAGTTAACAAAGCTACCGAACTGCCAGCACATAGCAACGGGCGCTAAGTATGCAGCTAACAATAACCTAAAGTCAATTATAGCTAGAGCAAGGATAATTGCACAGTGATATCTATAGTAGTTCTTAGTTAAATGTTTGTGAAACTTAGAGCGAATCAAATCTGCACAAAAACTTGCATAGGTCATCATATTTGCAGTACTAGCAAACATTCCTAAAAATTGCACACGCCAAAAGCCTAAATGCCCGGGGCCGTGCGGATCTCGATCAGTGTCAACAAAGCGATGATGTGCACGATGTATCGCAGTCCACTCTAACGGACTGCCGATGCCTGCATACGAGCCTGCGATGCAGCCTAGGTAATAGGTAAACTTGTTGATAGGCCAGCTCTTGTGTGCAAGATAGCGATGGTAGAATACTACTAAGCCAAACCACGAAACAAACACATATATAGGTATGGTGATCATCCATTCTTGTGCAGTTGCAGTAAATATATAGTACACCAAACCGATGTGAGCAACTACTTGCAAGTAAAACAACTTCCACGCAGGAGTTAAGTATGTGTTCATAAGGATATTTATAGGAGTTGTCAAATGAAAATTTACACTAGCAAGTTATACCAAATCTTACATAGTATAACAGGAGTATTGAGCAAAATCAATTGGATGCCACTGTATGCAAAATTTAACAATGGCCGCGGCTATAATTTAACAGAAGCAGATCACGCACTGCTTAAAGAGAAGTTAGCGGGCAGCTACTACATTATTCTAACAAATCGCAAAACTCATTTAACTACATATTTAATTGGATTGCTAAGTTTCTTAAAGACAGGTAAGTGGCCAGAGTACAGTCACGCTTTAATGAACGCAGACAGCATTGTTGTTGCAGATAATTGGGAAGATTTTAAATTTATGGAAGCAACAAACGCCGGCGTACACTATAGCAAGTTTATGGAAGTATTCGATTGTGACAGTGTGTGTTTACTAAAGCCTAAGTCACTAGATACTGAAGAGTGGAACAAGGTAATCGATGGATTGTTAGAACAAAACGGAAAGAAGTACGACGACTTGTTTAATCTAGCAGACGATAGTCACGTAAGTTGTGTAGAGCTAGTCTTAGCTGCATTAAGAAAAAATCCTAACTACGAGCTAGACTTTGCTACATTAGAATATCAAATCAATAATGTAGGCAACCTAACACCACAAATGTACAAAGACTGTACAGACTTTGAAGTAGTGTTAGAAATCAAACGTTAATTTAATTTAGTGTTAGGGGGAATGTATAATGTTGCTCCTAACACTGCTTGGGCAGTTGCGCTACCTGCCTGCACTAATTCAACATACTGTGCTATAGAATAATTACGCTTAATCAGTGCAGCTTCAAATACATCACGTAGTTTTAAAAAGTTTTTGTATAAACTATACCAAGGCTCGCTATCGCTGTATGTACTTCTAGTGTAATAGCTATCCTGACCTATTGCTATAAAATACTCTGGGCCTAGTCCATTGCGTCCGTATACGAAAGGACTTATAGAGCTAACCATTAAGCAAGTATCGCCTAGCTGTTTTAGCTTAGACTTCTTTTCCTCGCTCGGCGCCATATTCTTAATAGTCATCCATTCTATTGCAACAGGCCCATCATATCCCATACTAGGCCTGTTAAAGTTTTCGGCCATTAAAAACACCAGATAGCTTTCACACTCTGGTGTTAGTCGTATGTTAGTTTTTTCTACACTCTCTGTAATTAAATCATAACTTGCTTTGACGTAATCACGATGCATCTGTTTAACCTTTACTAAAACTGTGTACTCTGCTCTCTACTTTAGAGATCCATTCTTTACTAGGATAGCCACTACCGTGATAGTATTGTAATGGCTTGCCCGTTGTTTTGCTAACTAATGCCCACTTACCGTTTACTTTTTTAACATACTCATTTAGCTGCGATTCTTCGTCTAAGTCAATTGACTCGCCTATACTAAGACTAGCCGGTCCTACTTTAACTTCTTTACCCTGTTTCGTTTTTACTAAAACAGAATTGCCCTCTATACGAATTACAGTAACCGGCCCTAGCAGGCCGTGACTTAATACCTTACCGGGTTTAATTAAGCCGAAATTCATTTGCCCGATAACTTGTGCCTCTAATAGCTCTTGTAGTCTCATATTAATATACTAAACTGTCTATACGTTTATACCGAATGTTAAACGCATTCATTAATAGTTCTACTTCTCGTAAACATTCATTTCTGCCGCCACCTACTAGGTATGCGCCACTAAACTTCTTTAGCTGTGCAACACTTGTCCAATTTATAATAATCGGGTCACTTAGCATCCAATCTTCAAATTCATTTCCTACTAGTGCTTGCATATTGATCGCATAATCGTCGTTATCTTCGCTACCAAACAATTCGCGACTATCGCTTAACTTATTTTGGTACAACAATCGAATAACTTTAATAATAGTAGCAGGGCGTATGTTATTATCCATCCAGGTCCTGAAATACCCGTAGCCTTTGTCTACTACTTGAAAGCGACTCCAGTTAATTGCACCTTGTGCTTCTTTATAATAGTAATCGCCGTTTTCATCTTCGCCTTCTTCTTCTGGCTGGTACCCCGGAGCACGTTCCTCCCAGTACTGTTCAATATCAGACAAGTGGTCGTCTGTAGTGCCGGTGTCTTGTGCATTAACAAAAAATAGCACGGGTCCGGTTTGCTTACTTACAAAGTTAATAATCTTTTGATTAACAGGGTTATCATACGCAGGTTGTACATCTACGCATATAACAGGATAACTAAGTCCTTCTGTAATAATGTCACGTATCTTCATTAGTCGCCGCCTACTAATTTGCCTTTAAAAGGATGCTGTGTGCCCCATTTGCCCGGCATTATTTTCTTTGCCTTATCAGTACCGCGTACTTGCTTAGAAAATTTCTTTTCCTTACCTATAGGGGTAGATAGCAGTGAACTTTCTGTTAAACCTAATTCACGTTTAATGACAGAAGTTGCAGCGGCTTTCATAGCAGGAACTAATGCGTCGACTAGTTCGCCTTGTATGGTCATAGTAAGATCCATTACTGCATCTTCATCGGATATTTCATCATCGATAACTTCTCTCCAGCTAGCATACCGTTCTGTCCATATATCTATTGCGCCTAATGCTAGTTCGTGCAGTTCATCTTCGCTGTTAAGTGCAGCAAGATTTTTGTACACTTGATTCTGGAAAGCTATAACTAAATCATATCTGCTATCGTCTAAATCATACTTAAAAGCATCGAATACATCTCTGGCTTCTGGGCCTGTTTCTTTTTTAACATAGCCTAGTATACTAGGAATCTTTTTATCAAGCTCGTCGCTAGTGACGTTAATGATTTCTTTTCTGCCATTCATCATTGCTTGTTCTAGCTGTTGTTTGTCAGCAAGTAGTGCAAAGGTGTTGTTAGCTAAAGCTCGGCTCTTGAATATTTTTCTTAGTTGCGGATATCTTCCAGCAAGTGCTGCTACATCAGTCTGACGATCTTGCTCGTCCATAAAGCTACCGGATTCAAAGTGGAACTGATATTTTTCGCCTGTATGTAATGGTTTTTTAGGTATAATAATGTACAATGGGCCGCGCTTGTTATAGCTGTTGTACATATTGTTATTCTTAGCTGCGGTACACCAACGTGTACCTTGTCCGTAGTAGCAAGCGGCTGTTTCGTCAACAGGAACAATAACACGGATCTGTGCATCATCGTATAACTGTTCGGCTTTGCCTCTGTTTTCCGGCTTCTCTTCTACGTCCGGAAATTGTTCTACTGCTTTATAAAAGTCTTGCACATTGTTATAACGCATTAAATCGTTATAAGGGGGCTTGATCATTTTCTTTGTTTTCAGCTTGTGAAACTTAACAAGATAGTCTGCTAATGTACTAGTAATGTCTTCCATCTTAATGCCGCCACTAGCATACATTTTTACAATAGCTTGCGTGTATTCTTTATTCTTTGTAGGGTCTGCAGATTCAATCTTAGAAAGTATGCTAGGAATAAAACGTTCGTCTTTGTCAATTTGATATGCTTGCAAATGCTCAAGTTCTCTAAAAGAGTTGTCTTTGTTAGCAACGGCTAGCAATTTACTGCCCCACTTTTGTGCAGTAATGTCGCGGTTGTATTCTAGTAGAATGTGGCTTAACTTCATAGTGTTATCTTTTGATCTCTGCTTAGGCTGCGATAATCTTTTACAATAGACATTGCTATAAAACGATTATCTTCTTTCTTAATAACTGCAATATTTAACAATGTATGCTTGTCAAAGAATACGTAGGTTGTTCCTTCTTCTTTATCCTTGAAGAAAGTAAGACCTCGTGTTAATATTCTTGCACAAGTATCCATTACGTCGTCGTGTGTAATTTTACCTACGCCACGTTTAGCTGGAACTCTATCAAAAAAGTGAGTAGCGAATATAAAATTGATGCCTTTAGAACGTGCGTATTGCTGCACTGCTATAGTTGCATTCTGTATCTTTTTTAAATCGTCAACAGAGTAACGCTCGTCTGTTGCGTACTCTCGTTCTAATAGTTCTTGTAATCTCATAAACGCATAAAGTAAAAGGCTCACTTTAAGTAGTACCTGGCGTAGTACTAGTTCAGGCAGCAGCCGCCTGTTGACGCCTTCTGCAACTTGTGCAGATAACCGTTAGCGACAACGGTCCTAAGGGGATTCTTTACTAAATTTATTTATGCGTTATGTTATTGGACTGAATCGACCGTCATCATTGGACGGTATAGTCTTACCATATTCTGTAGGCTTGTGAGTTACTGGATCTTCTGGTAGCTGCCTTATTTGTAGTTCTGTGTATGTTTCTGGTTCGTGATGTTGTAACCAGGTTAGAATGTCATTCTTAACACAATAGTTTTCGCCTTGCCTTTTGGTTAATGCAGTTAGATAGTCTTCTAGGTCTGGACGATACATTCCTACTCGACGCAGTGAGTGCTTAATAGGTTTAGCACCGTCACCTAATGTTATAAAGTTTCTACCCAACAAATGAGCAAGCCCTATAATGTCTATAGTCTTTTTATGACCGACACTCATAGGGCTTAGTTTACCGTCAGCAGCAAGTTCCTCTTCTTTACGAAGAGAAAATTGCTGTTCTAGTAGCTCTTGCAATCGCATTACTTCTTAAGACCTGCTAGCTTAATTAGCTTTGCCAGACCTTCTGTTACTTCTGAAGATTCTACTTGTACAGGTGCAGCTTGCTCTTGTACATTGTAAGAAAGAATCATATCAACTAGTTCGCCGCGGTTAGCTAAATTGCCTTCCTCGTCATACTGTAGCATATCTTCTGCAGAATATTCTTGTGTAGCTAAGTCTGCTAATTCGGCGTCGCCCATTGCATCTAATTCTTCACGTGTGTGTTCTTTTTCGAATACACTAATATCATCTTCTGCTTCTTGTACGCTTTCTTCAGCAGTACCTGTCATAAAGCCTTTAATGCCTTTAGCAATTTGACCGATGTGCTTTTTAACTGTAGGAATTGCGCCTTGACGAGTTAAACTTGTTTCGCTAGCCGGGAATACATCCATTTGGCCATTGCCAGTATGTACAAATACTTTTTCACCTTCTTGACGGTCAACAACACCGCGACGGTTATCGAAGTATACTACATCGCCCATTGCAAACATAGAACCAGCAGCTTCGTCTACTACTGGAGCAGCAGGCGCTACTGGAGCAGCTTCCATTGGATCAACGTGGTCGTGGACATCAGTTTCAAAACGCTGCGTTACCCATTCGATTGGATCACCTGTACGAGCTTTTGCAACACCATATGGCATCTCACCGTTTAGTAAGTAGTAATCAAATAGTGCTTCGTACAAATCAGGATGTTCGTCTAGATCACCGCCTGCTACGAAATCCTTAACTTCTTTTGGGAAGCGTTTAACAATATGACCTAATGTTTCGTGACTTTCACGTAATGATTGGTTAATTGCTGAACTTACGCTTTCTTCTAAGCGAGCAACCATTGCTACTACACGCTCATCATTTTGCTTCTCAATAGGTAAGCTCTTGATCTGTGCAATAGTTTCTGTGATTTGCTTCTTTAGGCCTTGAACACGGCTTAGACTTTCTTTAACGCTTTCGTCTTTTAGCTTGTTCTTACGCTTAGGTAGTTTATCTAATGCGCCGCCCTTCTTAGGTAGGTTACCTACGATCCAGCTTTGTAGCGCCTTGCCGCCTTCGCCTGCTGTGTCATCTAAGCCTTTTTCTTTCTTAGGACGACCACGTTGTCCAGTAGGACTCTTCTTTGCTGGCTTTTTCTTGCCATCATCACCTACATCAAACTCAGTGCCGTATGTACCTTTGTGTACACGACCTGTTTTAGTTTTGACTGTCGTGCCTTCTTTAACATCAGTACCATCATCTTTGTTGTTATCAGCGTGACTCATAGCCTTGCCTTTAACTGTGGTACCTTTTTTACCTGCAGGGACTTTACCGCTAGTACGACCAAAAATGTCGCCTTTAGGTGCTGTAATTTCTGCTGGCTTTTCTTTCTTAGGACGGCCGCGTTGACCTGTTGTTGATTTAGCAGCAGGCTTCTTTTTAGAACCGTCATCACCTACATCATATTCGTTACCGTACGTGCCCTTATGGATCGTACCAGTTTTAGTTTTGACTTTTTCGCCTTCTGCAACTTTTGCTTTCTTATCCATTTTGGACTCCGTTACATTCTCGATCGATCTTAGATCTTGTTTATTTACTGTTGATTCGTTAGTGTGCATTTTTTCTTTAATGCCGTCAAGTACACGTTTAGCTTGCATTTTCTGCTCACTTGTAGCAGTGTCGCTTGATAAAATGTCTTTGCATATATTTAGTGTTTTTTTAATCTTGTTTACATCTAATTGTTTCTCGACTTTAGGGACATCTAAATCAATATAGTATTCACGCTCGTCTTTTTGTTTGTGGCTTGCACGGCGTTCGCCCCAATCGCCTAAGTTAATAATGTCAGCAATATCTTCTGCCATTTGTGCATCGTTAGTGTATACAGTATCGTCTACATAATAGTCTCGGCCTTCTTGCAAACCATTAGACTCTAACATACCGACAATAGTGTCTACATCTTCTTTAGCTAACTGTGCGCCAACAAAACGACCTTGCTGTGTACCTTGTTGCTGGAATACTTGTTTAGCGTGATTCTCGTCACGTGCAAATACTTTAGTAAACTCGCCAGTAGGATCCTTATCTGTTACTACATTAAAAACTTTTTCGCCAGGCTTAATCTGATCAGTGTTTGGTTGCTGTGCATTTGGATCATTAGGATTTGCAGACTGTTGTGCATTTGGATCATTCTGTTTAGGTGCTGTAGGATTTACAGGCTTAACAGGAGATATAGGTGTAATAGGTTTAATAGGTTGTACCATTATTTTGATCCTTGTGCTTTTTCGGCTGCATTAATCTGGCGCCATAGATTGTTCATCGGGCCTTCCATAGCACGTGCTTTACGCTCGCTGTCAGATAAGTTTTGTTCGCGGTCAGCATATTGCCAGTTACTACCACCTAGTGACTTGTACTCTGCTCGCATACGTTCGTATTCTGCTTTTAGCTCAGGTAAACGTGCAATAGTATCTGCTAATTGTCGTTCTTGTTCTGCTTTACGTGCTGCTTCGTCACGAGCTTTTAAACGATTTAGGCCGCGCTCACGCTTGTAAAAAGTAGCAGTATTCTTTTCACGCTCTTCTGGGCTACGTGCAAACATTGCACCCATCTGGCTTTGTGCTTTTTGCATTGCTGCTTTTTTACGATAATCACCTAGTGTTACTTCGTTCATTTTCTGTTCTTCAACAGGTTTAACATCTAACACTTTAGCATACGCTGCGTGTTTTAGGAAACGTTCTTTAGCTGCACGTGGACCGGTCATTCCGCGAATACGAAACTTCTTAGTTGTTCCATCTACTTCAGCAGTTATTATATAGTCTTTTACCATACTTGCTGCACCCAGGATGCCACTAATATCACTAGCTTCGTCCATATTCATAGGTTCATCGTACTGATTTAGTTTGTTCTTTAAGTTCCACTCTACTTGCTTAACCCAGCCACTGACATCACTAGATCCAATTTCGTCAACTGCACCGACACTGTCTGCTACATCATCAATTGCTTGACCGACAAAGCCTGGGCCATACTTAGCTAATAAATCAGTGCGTTGTAGTAGAACTCGGCGTATAATTGCTTGTGCCACCGGGCTATCTTCTTGTCCCGGATTATGTAATCGACCTTCCGCCACACCTTGCCCAGGACCTTTTAGTTTACCTATGCTGGTTGATTTGCGTAAACTAACTTCATCATACGGCAATGATAATATACGACCGTCATCTCCGGGGAACTCGCTGGGATTGGGTTCAAATGCCACCATTTTCCCTGCTTTACCGTATGGATCATCATAGACCTTACCAGTTGTCCAGCCTGCGAATCTGCCCTTATACCATACTTCCGCTCCAGGTTGAACTGCGGTAAAATCGTGCGGCAAGCCCGTATTGCCTGTTGCTTCCGCCACACCTTGCTTTTTCAGTGTATCAGGATGAGCAAGACCTTTCTTGACCTTTTCAGCCTGGCTCATCTTATCAACAGCCTTGCCAAGTTTCTTATCAACATCGTGCCAAGTCTTTGGATGAGGATTCTTTCCAGCCTCCGCCACACCTTTCTTTTTCAGTTGAGTTAGTTCAGTATTGAGCTTGTCAATTTCGGCTTGTAGTTTAATTTCTCGAGGTCCTTGCTGACGCTGGCCTCGGGCACGGCGCTGTTCTCTTGCTAACGATAATGAATCTTGTTTTGCTTGTATTTTCTTTTCAATAGAACTTTCAGTACCTTCCGCCACACCTTGCTTTTGTTTCTTAATCCAAGCTGAGACTTCTTCTCTTGACTTAAACGGGCCAGCAACTGCTACTGCTTTGCCATCCTTAAATACTCTCCAGGTCCCGTCCTTGGTTTCGCGGCCTGTGTAGCTTTCCGCTACACCTTTCGTGACCTTTGCTGTGCCTACCATCTGATCTTTTGGTTCAGTTGGCTTATAGTTTTTATCTTGTTCCTTGCGTTTCTTTGCTGCCAGGTCTGCTACGCTGCCTCGGCGTGGCTTTTTAGCACCATAACTAAACGGGCCGCCTTCCGCCACACCTTCGTCAAAAGAATCGTTGTATGCTCTTGCCCACTTGCGTAGTGCTTCCGAGCCACCGGGCATTGCTTCTATTTGTGCTTCTAACGCATCTCGTTTGTCGATGGCAATATTTTTCTTTCGTCCTGGTGGCAAATCATACACCAGTTCTACCATATCTTCATATTGCTGAATCATTGAACGGATATTGTCAGAGCCTTCCGCCACACCTTTTCTCTTACCGTAGATAACTTCGTCATCGCTCTTGCGTGGCTTCTTCCACTTGGCATCGTATGCTTTTCGACTCATAGCACCTGCTCGCATACGATCAAAATCGTGTTGCTGTTGAGGAGTCATTGCTTCCGCCACACCTTGCTCTACGCTTTCTGTTTTAGGAGCCCACCAACGACCTGGGCCAAATGCACGGTCTGCACTTTGCTTTTTCATTGTAGTGCTGCGGCCGCTAGTATTGTATACTGCTAGTGCCCATTTGCCGCTTTTTGTTTTCTTTAATCCTATTGCAGTTGCATCATTTTCATCTGCTGGACTAACGTTGTAAAAATAATATCCAGATAGCACAGGCTTTGCAGCAGGGCGGTTATATCCGTATCCGTGATTGCGACGTGGCTCTTCGTAATCGTCATCTTCGTGTCCTAGACGCTGTACATCACGTGCGCTCCACCCTGTTACATCAACAAAACCTGGACCTGCTTCTTCTACTGCATCGCTAGGGACAATAGCATCATAGTTGTCCATTGTTAATGTATCGCCGTTTGCACTTAATTTTAGCGCATTTTCTGCTGCATCGTGTAAGTCCATATCGTCTTTAGCATCTTCACGTGCAAATTCTAATGTTCGGATGAACAATGGAACATCCATTGTAATTGTATCTTGCGGGTTTGTGCTTTCTTCTACGCCTTCAAATTCGTCTTGTTCTTCTTCTGCATTAAAGCTAACATCGCTGCTGTGAAAACTGCGTAAGCCTTGTTCGCCTAAGTCAACAATAACAAAACGTTTTCCTGTACCGAAACTATCAATAACACCTGTTGCACCTTGGAATTGTACGTTGCCAGTAATCTTAACTGGCTCGCCTACTTCTAGTTCTTCTGCTGTTTGTGCTTCTGTAACTTGAGTAGATTCGCCTAAGTGACCAAATACAAAGTCAGCCATCTTACTGACTACTTTGTCGTCTACATCTGGAATCTCACGCTTGATATCAGCAAGTAAATCTTCTTTGCTGTAATTAGGTTCTAGAACGCGGCGCTCACGGGCGTGTTTTTCAATTTCTTTAATACTGGCTAAAAATTGATCGAAATTGTCGCCGCCGAATTCTTCTTCGGCTTCGCGGATCATCTTTTTAGATTCATTTAATGCGTGTTTGATTTGTGATAGCTTCATATAAAATACCTTGCAAGTATGTTATATTTAGCTTTATTCTAAATCAAGACTTAGGTTTATTTTTAGGCTTAGGCTTGCGTTTTGGCGTAGCAGGGTAGATACTGCTACGTTTAACCATTGTGCCTATTTGACCCGGTACAGTTGCAAAGCCACCGGAACTAACTCCGCCTATGCTTGCATCTTCTTGAATAATCTCACGTATTTTCATATTACCACTTTCTGCAAGACCAGTAACGTGCCTTTGTACGTGGACCCGGATTATCGCAGTTATGACGAGCACGGAAGCTCTTACGAGCTTTTGGGTTGCTCTTGCGAATCTTCATATCAGGATCACCGAAGTTAACTTTTTTAATGTTACCTGTGCTAGGATCCTTTACGTAAACCTTAAACTTTTTAACATCGCCGCGCATCGGTTTACCTAGCTGTACTTTACGGCCTTGATACTCTGCTTCGTCTAGCTGCTCGTCTTCGTTAAACCATAATTCGCCGTATGCTTCGTAAAAATCATTACCTTCGTAAGTTTCTTCTAAGTCTTCTTTGACGCAGTTATTAACTCTAACTCCGCCCTTCATCTTAGTTCCTTGTTTCTTGTAACCGTCCCAGCATTTAGCATCTAGACGTTGTTTTTCTTCTTCTACACTTTTCTTTTTATTGATAGCAATAGCGGCTTGCTGTGCAGGATTAGCTGCTTCTGTGGCACGACTTTGTTTAGGACCTTGGCGGCACTTCCATTTTTTATCAGTAGAGCAATAGTACTGTCCGTGTTTGCAACTACTTTCTACTATAATGTCTGTAATTTTCATTTCTTGCTCCACTTGGTTTTGAGTGCGTCTACTAAATCTTTAAGTGACATATTTTTAGACTTCAAATATGCAATCATCTTGTTAGCTACTTCATATTCGGCAGTGCGAGGCTGACGTGCATTGTATAAGTCATTTTCTAAAGATGAGCTCATATCGCCATAATACATAATGTTATAGCGAATTTTATCTGCTGTCTTACTTAGCGGTTGGCCCGGCTTTTTGTTAATTAATTCTATCCAGTCTAGTATGCTACTCTTGCCCCAAGGATGATCTCCCTTACGTGCAGGTAAACCGCGCACAGGACGCTGGAAGCTAGGAATGCGTTGCTGACCTTTTAACATATCCTTTGCGTTAGCTACACTAATTGCTTTGGCTGTATTTTGTGTGCGCCAAGCACCTTCGTCAGTGTATAGATAAACTGGAATTTCACGTATCTTAGCTGCAATCATTATAGCACGTGTTAATGGGCTACGATGTTCGTCTTGTTCTTTTAATAATACGTGTACGGCTGT
>JACCEA010122335.1_pt1 | contig 21387 bp, 21 predicted proteins | sample 7449851 | NCBI WGS metagenome assembly JACCEA01 (sample SAMN15323453, study PRJNA562643) | freshwater metagenome | isolation source: river surface water | place: USA:Blue River Watershed | collected 2017-08-18 | reverse complement strand
TTGGTGGATTCTTCGGCTTGATTTGTTTATATGGATTAGTCACCTTACTGCTAAGACGTTTGAACAACCCGAGAGTGCGTGCAACCAGCAGCACGATGGACATTGCCATCTTATGGCTTCTGCTTGCACAACTACTGTTAGGCCTTGGTTCAATTTTTGTATCTGCAGGCCATTTAGATGGGCATGAAATGTTGAAATTAATGGCCTGGGCGCAGAATACCGTAACCTTTAATAGCACAGCTGCGGTGGTTGCGATTTCCGACGTACACTGGATTTTCAAAGCGCACATCTTTTTAGGTATGACGTTATTTGTCGTTTTCCCATTTAGTCGATTGGTCCATATGTTTAGTGTGCCACTGCAATATATTCGCCGGCCGCACCAAATAGTCCGTCAACGGTCATCACGTTAATAGCAAGATAAGTCGAGGACAATCAGTTATGGTCCTCGACTTTCAAATACAAAGAAGGGATCCCCATGATCACGGTGAACCAAGAAGTTATTGCTGAGGCCGATATTTTTGCCGAAATGCAGTATCATCCCGCATCCTCAAAACGCCAAGCAATGGTAGATGCCGCGCAAAGCCTAATAATTTCGACACTTTTACGTCAACAAGCTCACAAGTCTGGATATGTTGAAGTAGAAGACGATATCGCTATAGAGCAATTATTGTCACAACAGGTCGATGTTCCGACAGCAAACAGCATTGAATGTCAAAGTTACTATCAGCAGAACCCAGAACGTTTCTTTAGCTCACCACTGTTAGAAGTGCGTCACATCTTGTTGGCATGTCCGCCAGATGATGCACAAGGGCGGATAGATGCCAACGACAGCGCCAAAGCGCTCATTACGCAGTTACAAAATGGCGAAAGCTTCGCCAAGTTAAGTCAGACGTTTTCTGCGTGTAGTACCAAAGATAGTGGCGGCTTATTAGGCCAAGTAAGTAAGGGACAAACAGTTCCTGAACTTGAAAGAGTATTGATGAAATTGCCAATTGGTTTACACCTTCATCCCTTAGAAACTAGGTATGGTATCCACATAGTTGAAGTTTTAGAGCGGATCGACGGTCAACAATTGCCATTTGTCGCAGTGCAACAACGCATTGCCGATTATCTAAATGAGAAAGTCCGCCGAAAAGCTGTAGCACAATATATTCAACAGCTCGTATCGACTGCCGAAATCGAAGGTTTTGATTTTAATATTGAAGCAAGTCCATTAATGCAGTGAGAACAACGATAAAAATGACGTCGGCTGGATACTTTATCAACGTAAAGTGTCCGGCACTCTGTTGCTATTTGCCTGCCATTTAATTTTACCCACTTAGTGATACACCCATGTCCCACACCTACCAAAATTTAGGTATTCGATTGATTTAATTGGTATTTTTAACTTGATAAATAAAAATCCTATATAATCTGCGACAAGAATCGTCAAGAAGGATAGAAGTTATGAAAGCAAGTTCATGGTTATTGCCTGTTGCATTTTTAACAAGTTGCGGAGTCGCAGCATCGGCAGAACAGGCACTAAAAGACAGTACTGTTAAATTCAATTTTAGATACCGATTGGAACAAGCAAACCCAGATAATTCGCAAGAGACGGCTCTTGCATCGACTTTACGAAGCCGTATCAGCATCCAAACTGGCAAATGGAAATTCACTGAAAATCAAAGCCTGAAAGCACTCGTCGAATACGATAACGTGACAAATCTGGGTGGTGAAACATATAACAGTACGGTTAACGGCAATAGTAGTTACGCAACTATTGCAGACCCAAGCGGTACCGATTTGAATCAAGTGGCACTTCAATACGCTTATACCAAAGGAGGCCAAGTCACGATTGGTCGCCAGCGGTTAAATCTGTTAAACCAACGTTTTATCGGCAGCGTCGGTTGGCGGCAAAATGAACAAACTTTTGATGGCTTGCGTGTAGAGCAACAGCTCAGTGACAACTGGCAAATTGACGTGGCGTCTTTACACAATGCTAACCGCGTATTTGGACCAGAGGGTTCAGCTGCCGATTTGCACGGCCGGTTTAATGTCGCTCATCTAAATTGGGCTATCGCACCAAAACATAGTGCTAGCGCTTTTTACTACGACACCGATTTTGACACCCTACTGAGTCGAAGCAGCAACACCACAGGAGTCGACTATCAAGGTGAACAAAATGCATGGAAATGGCAGCTAAGCGCAGCCCGGCAACAAGACGCGCACGCAGCTACCAATAACTACCAACTGAACTATCATCGTTTAGAAACAAGCTACAAGCTGCAAAAATTGACATTTAAAGTATGGCAAGAACGTTTGGCTAGTGATGGTACCAATGCCTTTCAAACGCCATTTGCGACTTTACATGCCTTTCAGGGTTTTGCTGACATGTTTTTAACAACCCCTACTCAAGGGATCCGAGAAAATGCACTACAAGTTGGCTACCCAATTATGGGTGTGAAATCGACGCTTAGTTATCATCAATTTGACGCTGACGTTGGCAGTGCAAAACTGGGATCTGAGATTGATGCGACTGCTAGCTATGATATTTCAGAAAACTTACAGATGATGGCGAAACTTGCTTTTTATCAAGCTGATACTTATCAAGTCGATACAAATAAAGTTTGGTTGATGTTTAGCTATCAGCTATAGATGCAATACTTTTTCACTACCATTTTATAGATTTTGAGTAACTCATGACTCACTCGGCCCGACAGCTACTGTCGGATTTTACAGCGCCAATCTAGGCTCAGTTGGCGCTTTTTTTTTCAAAAATAAATCTCCGGCCTATAAATGAATTGATGCTTCGTAATTAAGCAATGCGCTAATTCACTTCAACATTGCCGTCCCATTTGCTTAAATGACATAGTTATCTCAGCGATTAAACGCTCCAGGGACACGGCAACTAAAACTGAAGCCGATTCCATAGAAACTAAACTTTCATTCATTTTTTCTAAATCACCTTGGGCTCCAAAATGCAGGGCTTCTCGCCCCTTATCATGAACTTGCTTATGTGGGGTATCTATTGATTTGAAAGCTGAAGATTGACCGTAACGAGTTGCACCGCGGCCTTGGAAATACCACTTTCCTAATCGGCATTCAGTGTGTTTGTTCACAGTTTCGTCGAAATTACGATCTGCAATCTTTCGATAAATCGCATTTTTCCATACTATGTGATCAAGTTTAACGGTATTAAGGAACGCAATTTGAGATGATAAATCGATTACATCGTGCATTCTGAGCGCGCAGCCACTCATTTTGTCGATGACGGAGGAAATATCTGTAACTGACTGTCCAATATCATCAGTCGAGACTGAAGTCTCCTCAACTTTGTCAGAAATCATCACGGTTTGTGACTGCATGGCATTAATCAGCTTTTCGATTTCAGAAGATGCAAGGTGTGCTTTGTTCGCCAACTGTCTAACTTCGTCTGCAACTACCGCAAATCCTCGACCGGCCTCTCCTGCCCGTGCCGCTTCAATAGCTGCATTTAGCGCCAGCAAATTAGTCTGATCAGATATTTCTTTTATTGATGCAATTAAGCTGAAAATTTTTGCACTGCTGCTTTTCAAGTCACCAACACTAGTTTTACTTTGAGCAGCTGCAATCTTAACGGCTTTTGTCCTATTCTCCAGCGAGCTCGAAGTCTGGTTTGTATTTGCTACAAGTTCTTTAACTTGCTGTAATGCTAATACTTCATCTGATAGAACTTGTGCGCTTTGTGCAATTGAATTTCTTACAGATTCGGTAAGTTCGCTCCCCGATAATAAATGTACTGACAAAGAACGTTGTTCTTCATTAATTTTTCTCGCTATCGAGAGTTCTGAACTTAAATTGGTTAATTGATCTTTTAGTAGTATTACCTCCATCTCGTGATTCGTTTGTTGAGCCTCGATAAACTGCTTAAGCTGCGCAATTTCAGTTAAATAACGCTTGTTGAACATCTGATCACCGTTATTAAAAAAGCCGAAATACTAAAAATGAAAGTTCGATTTTTTGCAGAAATATAGGTTTCATCATTGGGGATGAAGAAATTCACCTAATTCAACACAAAATATTGACCCGTCTGCTTCAGGCGAAAATAAAGTCATACCACAGCTAGTTTGGTACATCTCAATATCACCATTCGAATCTTCGGAACTACCGCCTCGATCAACATGAACGAACTCTTTAATTACCGGATAGTGCTTACCCGATATATCACTTTTATAAATCCCTAGAGAAATTACCTTGTACGGCATAAAACTCCGAAGCGGAAAACTATCTGGCAACCAGATGTTAATACGAAAATTCTGAATAACATAACTGAATTTGACTATTTAAAAGACAAAATTGCATTTTAGTCACCCGTACTCCTGAAGGAGTAGCATTGTGAATCAACCATTAAAAATTGATCTAGATCAAACTCCAAACGTGCCGAAAACTTAAGCTAAACACAACATATTGTGACGAACAACCATTAAGAAACTAAATATGGTGCCTCAGCTAAAATACTGCGCAGAACAAGTTGTGCTTCAAGAGATCCCAGGTGAAGTCTGTCTTAGCTTCCTTATCAGTGGCTGCCCAATCGGCTGCGCTGGTTGTCATAGCGTTGACAGTTGGGATGCTGAATTCGGCACAGCAATTAACAGATTCGTGCTGCTGGAAAAAATAGAACAATCTCGTTCACTGATTACCGGTGTTCTATTCATGGGTGGTGAGTGGGCTTCGGAATTCCTTATTCCTTTGCTTCAATGCTGCCGCGAATTTGAACTTAAGACCGCCTTATATACTGGCCTAGACTACTGCCCTAGTGAGTTACTGCCCTATCTTGATTTTGTGAAGACTGGTCGATGGATTAAAGAATTGGGCGGCTTAGAACAACCTGGTACCAACCAACGATTAATCGACTTGCGGCAGAGTGTTTGCTTAAACCCACTGTTTTGGCAAGCGCCAGAGCTGCCCTTTGCAATGTCATTAACCAATATAAATAAAACTTTCGACTAGCTCACCACCATTTGAGGGAACCACCATGCAGGCATTTACTCCAGAACAACTTACGCAAAAAATCGGATTTATTCAAAACTATGTGCACGCAAATAACGCAGCAGATGGTTCAAAACTTGATGCAAATGCCAATGTGACACAGAAGAACATCGCAACGCTTGAAGCAGAGTTAATGAAAGATTGTTTCATTCAAGTCAATCGCGCGTTGGTGCAAGAAAAAATTGCCACCCTCTTTGGTCAAGAGCTCGCTCAAGAGTATGCACGGCAAATCCGCGATCACGAGATTTATGTTCATGATGAAACTAGCCTCAAGCCATATTGTGTGTCAGTGACCATGTATCCTTTTTTATTGGACGGTTTAACTAAATTGGGTGGCGAATCCGCCGCCCCTAAACACATCGAGTCGTTCTGTGGCTGCTTCGTTAACTTCGTATTTGCGGTGTCGAGTCAATTTGCCGGTGCAGTAGCAACCGTTGAGTTTCTCACATATTTCGATTATTTCGCTCGCAAAGATTATGGTGATGAATATCTAACAACCCACAAAAAACAAATTGAGAATCACCTACAACATGTTGTGTACGCGTTAAATCAGCCAGCTGCTGCCCGCGGTTACCAAAGTGTATTTTGGAATATCTCAGTGTATGACCAGTTTTATTTCGATAGCATGTTTCAGAACTTTGTTTTCCCAGATTTCTCGGCACCAAGTTGGCAAAGTGTATCGTCACTACAACTGTTTTTCCTGAAGTGGTTTAATCAAGAGCGCAGCAAGGCAGTACTGACATTTCCTGTGGTAACAGTTGCAATGCTTAGTGATGGCATAAAATGTAAAGACCGGGATTTTGCAACAGCTATCGCCAATGAGATGGCAGAAAGTAACAGTTTCTTTGTTTATCTCTCGGAAAGTCCAGATTCATTAGCTTCATGCTGTCGCCTTCGGAGTGAGATTAGTGACCGAACATTCTCCTACTCTTTGGGTGCCGGCGGTGTAGCTACTGGCTCCATCAATGTAATAACTCTGAATATGAATCGATTAATTCAAGACGGACGGGACCTTAGCTGTGAAGTTAAGAAAATCCAAAAATATCAAGTCGCCTATCGGCAACTGATGGAAGACTATCAAAAAGCCGGAATGCTCACTGTTTACGATGCTGGTTTTATAAGTTTGGACAAACAATTTCTGACTATCGGTATTAACGGTATGGTAGAAGCAGCAGAGTATTTAGGCATTCACGCCAGCAATAACCCACAATACTTAAGTTTTGTTAGAGAACAGCTTCAAGTAATTTATTCTTCGAATCAGGCTGCAAGAGCGGAGTTTGGCTACCTGTTTAACACTGAATTTGTGCCAGCTGAAAATCTTGGAATTAAAAACGCGAAGTGGGATAAAGCAGATGGTTATCGAGTGAAGCGCGATTGCTATAACTCCTATTTTTATGTGGTGGAAGATGACGAAACAAATATTCTGGATAAGTTCGTTTTGCACGGGCGCAGCTTATTGGAGTATTTGGATGGTGGGTCAGCATTACATCTAAATCTCGAAGAAAAATTGCATTGTCAGGGTAATCTCGCGCTTCTAGATCTTGCCGCTCGGGCCGGCTGCAACTATTTCTGTATTAATGTAAAAATCACTATTTGCAATCAATGTGACCATATCGATAAAAGGACGCTTGCTCATTGTGTTAAATGTAATAGTGCTGACGTCGACTACGGAACTCGAATTATTGGTTATTTAAAGCGAGTTTCGGCATTTAGCCAAGGACGACGGGCCGAGCAGCGGCGCCGACATTATCATATGACTGAATCGCATACAGCAAACAAACAGGCTGCTCTGAGAGAGCCGGCATCAAAAGCGACAGAACCTAATAATTAAAATACCGCTTAGTAGGTAGATTCTGACTGCTCCTTTCGGGGAGCAGTCGCAGTCTTGGCAAATTGTTAAACTTACTGACAATAGGCTCCCCCTATCCTGCTCAATCTATTACGAGCGCAACTTATTTAGAGGACTGTCATTATGGCGTGCCAACATACAACGCATCAATCGCATACCGATCATCAAATCGTGCTCACGAGCTATCAAGATTTCATTAATGCTGCACAGTCACAACCCGAGCCGCAGCGCCTATTATGGGTCTTCGCCAAAGCCGAGTTACCGAACGGATACACCGATAGTCAACTGGCGTTATTTCAACAAGGGCACGGTGGCGCACTTGATACAGTGTTGTGTGTCGACAAATTACCAGAAGAAGTTATCGACTTTAATACAATCGTCGAAGAGTCTGCTGCAACTGGGGCACAATGGGATATTGCTTTTGTTGGCAGTATGGCCGGTCGAGCTGGCATAGCGCCAAATAGTGATGAGGCTGAACAGCCGCTACGGATGATGCTAAAACAAATCCAAGCTGGAATTATTGCTGACTTTTTAACCTTCGACCGTCAAGGTCAATTGGTTAAACTGCTTTAAAGCCGTCCCAGTTAACCAATTTATCCGTATGCAGAACGCCCCTAACTATGGGGCGTAAACTAATAATTCGACTGCAGCTAAATGCAACCAATTTGGTAATTTTGTATCGACGGATATCTGATCCAAATAATTTTTCAAATGTAATCCAGTTTCAGTATCACCACTGACTAGCAGTTTGCGGCGAAAAAATAATGTATCGGCATCCGCTTGCTGACATATCATCGATATTAATGACGACAAGTCAGCCCGAAAAAGCACATCACAATCACCACTATCGCTCACAAATAGCTGGCGACTTGCAGAGCATGACACCACATAACTACATATTATGGTTTTTCCAGAAACCAACGCCGAATCGATTACGTGCATTTGGCTAAAAGCTTGCTCTGCAGGTTTTTTAGCAATACTTTGAGTCTTGTCAGTAGTTCTCGCTTCCGTACTGCTAACCTCAATTCGAATGGATTTACCGATTAAAAAATCGAGTTCACCAAGCTTTGCTCGTTGAGCAAAGAAACCTCTCAGTAATCGCTGCAAAAGCTCGCAGCGCAATTGTTTAGGAAGTTGACGTTCACCGAAAACAATTAACTTTGGTGTCATCTGCCAAACTGACGGGCCAGTGCAAGTAAATATATGTTTTATCATTAGAACACCTTGAGTTTCTAATCTTTGAAATACCTCTTTTGGCTTAATCACACCCTACCTCCGTTGCTTTCTGCGATGAAAACTACACAACCCTATAATGTCGGCATCGTGCAGCAAAACGCAAAAAATCAAAATCCCGCTAAAGAGGTAATCAGCATGGAGTTGTTATGTCCCGCCGGTAGCATGGCGAGTCTGAAAATTGCTATAGCAGAGGGTGCTGACGCAGTTTACGTCGGACTTAATAATGATACTAACGCTCGCCATTTTGCCGGTTTGAATTTTAGCGACAGTCAATTAAAAGAAGCTTGTGAATATGTGCATCGTGCAAAGCGAAAAATCCATGTCGCGATTAATACATTCGCGCATCCAGGGCAACTTTCCCGTTGGCATCGTTCGATAGACGCGGCAGTCGATGCAGGTGCAGACGCGATTATTTTGGCAGACATTGCCCTACTTGATTATATCAAACACCACCACCCTGCAACCGAAGCGCATCTATCTGTACAAGCCAGTGCAACCAACGCAGCCGCCATTGAGTTTTATCAGCAATTTGATGTCAAACGAATTGTGCTACCGCGGGTGTTAACCATTCAACAAGTTCGCGCGTTGGCTAAACAAACTAAAATCCCTTTGGAAGTCTTTGCCTTTGGCAGTTTGTGCATCATGGCGGAAGGTCGGTGCTATTTAAGTTCTTACTTAACGGGAGAATCGCCGAATACTACGGGTGCATGCTCTCCTGCGGCATTTGTCAGATGGACTGAGCAAGATGGTGTATTGGAATCTCGATTAAACGATGTACTCATCGATAAATTTCAACCCAATGAGACTGCGGGCTACCCGACATTGTGCAAAGGTCGATTCACTGTCGAGGGCGAACGCTACCATGTATTAGAAGAACCAACGAGTCTAAACACCCTAGAGCTACTACCTGTTCTCTATCGTGATGGTATCGTCTCCTTAAAAATCGAGGGTCGACAACGTAGTCCCGCTTATGTTCGCGACCTGACCCGTGTATGGCGCGCGGCAATTGACGCCGTCAAAACTAATCCTGAGCATTTTCAAACCTCAACCCAATGGCAACAAGTGCTTAGTAATTTATCCGAAGGTAACCAAACAACGTTAGGTGCTTACCACCGCCATTGGAAATAAATTCGCTATTTGACGGGAGTCATATGTCGCTAGCCAGCCCAACAGCTAAAACTATCAAAATAAGTCAACCTAGAGTTGCCGTTGGCCCAGTATTGTATTTCTGGCCAAAAGCGCAACTCGAGCAGTTTTATCTAGACATAGCCCAAAGTAGCGCCGAAGTTGTTTACTTGGGTGAAACTGTATGTAGTAAAAGGCGAGAGTTTAAAACCGAAGATTATTTAAAAACAGCGTATTCACTTAGAGATGCCGGCAAGCAAGTGGTACTTTCGACGCTCACTTTGGTAGAACAACAAAGTGAACTTCATACCTTGCGTCGCATTATCGACAATGGTGATTTTATGGTGGAAGCCAACGATTTTGGTGCTGTGGCGTGGTTACATCAACATCGACTTCCCTTTGTCGGTGGTAGCGCACTTAATATTTACAATGAGCATTCACTGGCTCTCATGACAGAACAAGGAATGAAACGTTGGGTATTACCGGTTGAGCTATCTCGTGATTGGATATTGACACTTCTTGATCAGCCACTTGTGCAAAATATACGTCAACAACTAGAAATTGAAGTTTTCGGTTATGGTCATTTGCCACTGGCATGGTCTGGACGTTGTTTCACCGCTCGCTCAGAGAATAGAGCGAAAGATCAATGTGAACTTTGTTGCATCAAGTACCCAAAAGGGAGATTGGCTGAAAGCCAAGACGGTACATCCCTTTTTGTTTTAAATGGTATCCAAACCCAATCAGGCGAGCGCTACAATTTACAAAATGATCTTGCTTCAATGACTGACTGGGTGAGCTATGTAAGACTAAGCCCAGAGCCTGAGTATTTTTTTGACAAAATTGAGCAATTTGCGAATTTACAGACCATGCCACTAAAAGACGGTGAGGTAAATGGTTACTGGCATCAACTTGCTGGTTTTTGCCGACTACAGGAGAATTTAGCGTGAGTATTATTAAAATCGGTATCTTAACTGTGAGTGATCGCGCTTCGCAGGGCATTTATTCTGATATTTCTGGCAAAGCGATTGAGGAAACATTACAGGCGTATCTGAACTGCGAATGGCAGGTCGAGTATCGGCTTATCCCCGATGAACAAGTGTTAATAGAGCAAACGCTAATTGAACTTGCTGATACGACCGGCTGCTGTTTGGTAGTGACGACCGGCGGCACTGGGCCAGCACTTAGAGATGTAACCCCTGAAGCGACAGAAGCTGTGTGTCAGAAATTAATGCCAGGGTTTGGTGAATTGATGCGCACCGAGTCACTCAAATACGTCCCTACAGCGATTTTGTCGCGCCAAACAGCTGGGATCCGAGGCAAGACCTTAATCGTGAATTTGCCAGGTAAGCCAACGGCGATAAGACAGTGTTTAGACGCGGTTTTCCCAGCAATCCCTTACTGCATAGATTTACTGGAAGGCCCGTTTCTGACAACCGATGAGAAGGTTCTTAAAGTCTTTCGGCCAAAACAAGGCTGACTATTAAATATTCTTGGAAGTGGCCAGTTAAACTGGCCAGTCCAATGCACGATCTATTTAACGAACAGCAGTACCCACTGGCAATTGCTCGAACCAATCTAAAAATTGCCCAACAGCATCGCCCCTAAAAATGCGGCCATGTTGTGGACACATCAGTTCGATATCGAGTTTTCGCACTCGCCTGATCCAGTCTTGTTTAGCAGCCTCAGAAGGCATCCAGCGTTGGTGAAAGAAACTCATTTTGTCGATATGGTTGCTAAAGTTATCGACATACAGTGGACTGTCAACCGACTCAAGAGCTGCACCAACATCACCACTAAAAAGAATTTTAGCTTTGGGGTCGTAAATATGATGATTTGCCGAGGAATGTAAATAATGCGCTGGAATGCATTGCAACTGGAACCCTGGTAACTCGATCACTAAGCCTTCATCAGGGATCCCAGCAAATTTTGTCCTTTCCATACCAAAATGACGAATAAAACCTTCCCATAACCATGGACTGTAAAGCGTGGCACCATCTAAAATCTGGTCCCACAGCCCAAGCGAGGAGATAATGTCGGGATCTTGGTGGGAAGCAAACAAAGTCTTAATTTGGGCTAATGGCACTATCTTTACTAGCGCTTCTAGCATAGGTGCAAATAGTTCTATACCACCTGGATCGAGGATAATCGCTCCAGCGTTGCTATGAATCAAATATTGGTTAGTATCAATTATACGATCTGGTTTTGAGCTGTCACGACCTAACATAGTCCAGCGATGGGTAGAGTCTGAGTAAATCTCGGTTGCTTTCATTTATTCCAAGTCCTTAAGCCATTGTCGACAGCTACGAACCTCGGCCAGAATGGCGCTCGTCGCTCGTTGTATTTGTGCAGTGAGTTCAGCAAGTTGTTCATGATATTCTGGAACTGCAGATGCTTCGATTCGAGCATTCACCACAATGACTTGCATACTTCGCATTTGTTGATCTAACTCATCGATAGCAAATGTTAAACGCCGAGACTCAATCTGCGATTGTTCAGTTAAATTTTTTATTTGGCCGTGGGCCACCTTGAGTTTTTGTTCAATAAGCTCATCCTGCGCCGCCCCCATACTGTGCTGTACACGCTGCAAGTTGTCAGAGAACATGAATTTGCGCCACAAAGAGACAGAGTTCTTCGCGATTACGCCCGCTTGACCATTGATTTCCAGGCTTATCTTTATCGAAGCTTTGGCAAGTTCATCATAAAACCCTGACAAGGTCTTTAAACCAACACCAGCAATACCCATACGCATTGCCAGCACAGCTAAATTCTTTGCACTTAAGGATAATCTGGATGCGTCTTTTTGCGCCGAATTGAGCCTCGCAGCAATATCAGCACTCGCTAACGTTTTTTGTGCCAAAGCTAATCTTGGCAGGACAACGGACTCTGTATTTTCGGCTACCGCTTGCTGTTCAGAATTACTCATAATAGTCCTTCATATTTATGTTGCTGGACACGAGAGCTAACTTAAAAAATGGTCATTTTAAAACGGTAGATCGCCTATCTTTGAGTACTAAAAAGCCAAATAACCAGCAACAACGTAACGAACCAAAATCCGGACATCAGTTGCCAAAATAACAATTTATTGTTTTTTGTAGCCGCGACCACTTGTTGTCGCAAGTATAGAGGATTTGGATTTTGAAGGTCTTTGACTAGATGCTCGATTGTGAGATAGCGTTGATGCAGATCAAATGACACGCCTCGCTCTAGTGCTCGGTCAAACCAAAGAGGGATCCGACTATTGCGCTTTGTCGCACTGACGTATTTCAATTTCTGATAATCAGAAAGTGAACGGCATTCGTCGACTTGCTCACCATAAGGTAAAAACCCAGTGAACAATTCATAAGCAACTGTCGCGAGTGCATAAACATCTCCTTGCTCTACTGAGTTGTGACCATGTAGATAATGAGGATCTGAGTAACTGGCTGTGCCTAATGCTAGTTCTTGAAGAATTGGAGAGTAAATTTCTGCCAAGCCAGGAACGAACACTGAACCGAAATCAACTATCTTCAATTGCCCATCCGCCAGCCTCATAATATTTGCGGGCTTCAAGTCCTGATGGATCATGCCAAGTTTATGAAAGGCATTAAGACCATCCGCAATTTGTTTTACCAACGAAATCGCAATACTTGGACGCAAGGGCTGAGCTTGCTGAAGCAACCAACAATCTAGTGAGTCTCCTTCCAGATATTCTAATAGATAATATAAAAAGGTTCGTGATCGGCCCTGCTGAATAACTTTAACGACATGCGCATCATCAATGCGCAAACCTACCCACTCCTCACGGATAAAACGCTCTAAATACGCCACGTCATCGGCAAAATTTTGCGAAGGAGTTTTCAAAACATAATTAGCTTGGTTTAACGAGTCTTTTACTAGGTATAAGTGGCTCCTAGAACTTGCAAACAGCGTTTGCACAACTTCATAACCATCAACCTTATTGCCTGGTACTAAAGCTGGAAGCACAGGTAAACGAGTCATTCGCTCACTGTATTCATCAAGACAGTCATCGCCTAAGGCTTTAACTTCACAAAGAATTAAACTGACGTTGTCATCGCTGGCCGTCGCAAGCTCCAAAGCTCGTTCGGATTTGTCCTGAAGCGAAAGTGGTACCGAAAGCAACGCTGCCAATTCTAGATCACTAACAAAATCAGATAATCCATCCGAACAGAGCAAAAATACATCGCCTACTTCGATTGCGATTGAATCATGCTGCCAACTAACACTTTCATCCATGCCAAGCGCTCGGCCTAAAAACTGCCGCTGCTCACTTAAACGCATCGTGTGGTCAATTGAAAGTTGGCGAATTGTGCCTTTTCTGAATAAATACAAACGGCTGTCGCCGATATGAAACCAATAGGCAGTTCTGGATTTTACAATAAGACCGGTAAATGTGCAGAGATGCCCACGTTCATCAGACTGGTAAGTTCGACTTTGCTGATATAAAGCGGAGTTTATTGTTGATAAAACTATCCCCGCACTATGTGCTGTCGACCAACTATCAGGGGTTTTGAGATAATCAGTAATAAAATCAGAAGTTGCGCGTTCGCTTGCCAAAGCACCAGCCTCTGCAGAACTAACACCGTCTGCAAGCGCCAACACACAGCCTTTATAAAGCTGAAGATGAGGATCTGTTGGCATTTGCCAACAGATCGCATCTTCATTTGAATCTTTACCACCGGCAATTGTTTTACCGGCGATATCGACCTGTAGCGTGAGTTTATGCACGTTCGAATACCATTTAAATTAACTCACATGAATATGGTGAACATTACCATCTTCATCGACTTCAGTGAGATGGCCCTTCGGCTCGTCCAAAAACATCACAGAAACCAAGCCAATTAGCGCAGTACCACCAATTACAAAGAAGAAAGTATGATAGTCCACGTAGCTTAAAATGGTTAAATACACCACAGCACCGACATTACCGTAAGCACCTGCCATACCAGCGATCTGACCGGTCATCCGACGTTTAATCAGTGGCACTATCGCAAACACCGCACCTTCGCCACCTTGCACAAAGAAACTACAGGCCATACAGACAATAACGGCTAGAGCAATCGACCACGAGCTATCGATAAAACCCATAAGTAAGTAGCCAGCAGCCAAACCACCAATCAGCAAACCCATACTTTTCCGTCTACCAAATTTATCTGAAAACCAGCCACCTAATGGGCGTGATACCAAATTCATAAAGGCGTAACCAGAAGCCAATAGACCAGCTGTTACTGGAGTTAAACTACTAAAAGTATCCAAGAAAAATAACGGTAACATTGATACTACCGCCAGTTCCGAGCCAAAAGTGGTGAAATAGGCAACATCGAGAATTGCTACTTGTTTGAATGAGTATTTTTCGTGTGCCGGCACGCCTTTGCGTAAATGTTCGACATTGACGCGCCATACCTGATGAGTTTGCACTACAAACAGAATAACCAAACCCACCCAAGTAGCTTGCATATAGAACTCAGAGAATAGGTTCACTCCAGCTGGCGACATCTTCCATGCCAGCATTGCAAGTGCTAAATACATTGGGATATTCATGATGATGAGCAAAAATAGATCACCCCAACTAGTCACTTCCATCGCACCTGATTTTTTCGGTTTGAAGTACACAGATCCTTTTGGTGTGTTGCGGGCATAGTGATAAAAAACCACCGAATAGGCCATGCTAAATGCACCAACCGCTAGCAGCGAATAGCGCCAGCCGTCAACTCCGCCAAACATTAACGCAATGGTTGGTAATGTCATCGCGGCAGCCGCAGAACCAAAATTCCCCCAGCCACCATAGATACCCTCAGCGGTACCAACTTGATGACTCGGAAACCATTCACTAACTAAACGGATACCAATCACGAAACCTGCGCCTACAAATCCTAATAAGAATCGAAACAATGCGAGGGTTTCAAAAGTTTGCGCCAATGCGAAGCCGATACAAAATATCGAAGAGATGAACAATAACAACGAATACATAATCCTCGGGCCGAACTTATCGACGAGAATACCGACAACAATTCGCGCAGGGATAGTTAGCGCCACGTTTAAGATCAATAACGCTTTGATTTGTGCATCCGTCATAGACAATGCTTGTTTAATTTCAAACAGCAAAGGTGCGTGGTTAAACCACATGACAAAGGTTAAGAAAAATGCGAACCAAGTGAAGTGAAGTGTTTTTATCTTCGGATCGGATATCTGCAGTAAATTTACTTTGCCTTGTTCGGCGTTGACAGGGGTCGCCATAATGTCCTCCATAAGGGCCCGTTGTTATATTTGCCGCTAGCATAGGAGAACAAATGGTAAATTAGTTTGATTTCAATCAAGCAAGTAATCATAGTAATCCATTGAAAAATAACGACTATACCACCAAGTGGGTAGACGAAAACTGGCTTGAAACTCGCGAAAATCAACAACAAATACCACCTTAGTGGTAACAAAAATGCGTAAAAACCACCATTGCGAAGCGTTAGGTGTACTCACTCGCCGCTGCCCCTCAATAGTCAATCTTCGGTAGGATCGCGATAAAGAGGAGCATTCAAATGCGTGGATCTTACAACTTACTGGTGAGTACGTTAACCTTCGGCTGGTGCTTTTCAATTTGGACATTGTATGCTTTCGCCGGACTTGGCTGGCAAAGCCAATGGCATCTATCGGCAACTGAACTTAGTATATTACTGGCAAGCCCAATATTTTCAGGCGCCTTAATGCGCTTACCAGCTGGCTTTTTAATAGACCGTTTTTGTCCAAAGAGAATTTGGCAACTCGCATTATTAATGCAGACCCCGCCACTTTGGCTACTGGCATCTGCACAAAGTTATGTTGATCATCTGATGCTTGGTTTATGGCTGGGGGTCGCAGGTGTGTCTTTTACGGTTGGTAGCAAAATCGCAATTCAGAATGTGCATCCCAATAATGCCGCTATCAGTTTAGGGATCTTTGGTATTGGCAATGCTGGTGCCATCATTTCGCTTTTGTTGATTAGCTACCATACTACACTCGGTTTAACAATGCCGTTGCTCTATAAGTCGCTTGCTGTGCTTAATCTTCTTGTTTTGTTGTTTTTCAGTATGTTCAGCACGAAAAACTCAACATCTCCCTCTACGCAGCGAATTGCTCTAAAGGGGCATGTAGAACCTGCAGAAAAAAATAATCCGATAAATCTCTGGACTGAACCAAGGATCTGGCGATTCTCGCTCTATTACTATTTCGTTTTTGGTTGCTTTTTAGCTTTAATGTTATGGCTGCCACATTACTACATGTCCGCATATCAATTGGACAGTGGGTCAGCTTTAGCTTTCACCCTATTTTTTGTCACCACTTCAAGCTTAGTGCGCGGTCTGGGTGGGTGGTTGTCCGCACGTTATGGCGGTAGAAATGTGAGCTGGAGTGTTTTCTGGATTTGTTTGGTGTGCCTATTTTTCTTAAGCTACCCGCCGACCGAACTGACAATTTCCGGCATCGAACATCAAGTCAATCTGCGTATAGAAGTTGGTATTTGGTTATTTACCGCGCTCATTTTTGTGATTGGCATCGCTCAAGGACTCGGAAGAGCCAGTGTCTATAGCTTGCTATATCAATATTACCCAAAACAATTTGGACAGGCATCAGGTCTTGTTTCCGCTGCCGGTGCTGTTGGTGGTTTTACTTTGCCGGTGCTGTTCGGTATATCTCAAGACCTTGTTGGCATCTATAGTGCGTGCTTTATGGTTCTATACGGAGTATTAGCCTGTTGCATGATGTTAATGTTCTTAGCCAATCGCAAAGAACAATTTCAACGTGAATTGGCTAAAGCACGTGCAGACAACTTTTTAATGGAAGACTAATAATGCAAATTACTGATCTATCTGAGGAAATGAAAATCCCTGTGTTACTACGATTGGCTTTTCGACCACTTTTTCTTGGTGCTTCGCTGTTCTCGATAATCGCTATTGCGTTTTGGGGATTATTACTATCAGGCCATGGGATTTGGCAGACAGCTCTACCCCCGGTGTTTTGGCATAGCCATGAAATGCTGTTTGGTTTTACCTCCGCCGTGGTTGCTGGGTTTCTGCTAACTGCGATGCAAAATTGGACAGGCTTACGAGCGCCTCACGGCAAACAACTCCTGTTACTGGTTAGTGTCTGGTTGCTAGCCAGAGTTTTGTTAATTTTGCCAGTAGCAATCCCAATCCAGGTCCTAATGGCCGTCGATTTGGCTTTTTTACCTATAGCGGCGATATTATTAGCAAAACCGATCATCGCTGCGCAGCAATACCGAAATCTATTTTTTATTCCAGTGCTGCTCCTACTGACTCTATGCAATGCTTCAATGTGGGCAGGATTATGGTCAAATCAAGAACAGCTCATCAGTCATGGCAGCACTAGCACTGTGTTTTTGATTACAATGGTGATGGCAATAGTGGGCGGACGAGTGCTGCCAATGTTTACAGCTAATGGCACAAAAACCAAACGGGTTGAATCATTAGTATGGTTAGATCGCTTGAGTCTCGGCATGTTGTGGTTAGTATTTTTTATACACTTCTTGCACTTGCAACAATTAGTACCACCTATTGTGCTGGCAAGTCTGTTTGGGGGGGCAGCACTATTTTCCGCGATTAGGATTGCCCGCTTAAAAATCTGGATCACCTTTGGTACACCGTTGCTATGGTCATTACATTTAGCATATTGGTGCATCCCCCTGGGCATGGCATTATTTGCTGCTCGATACAGCGGCATGACTGTAAGTCATAGTTTGGCTTTGCACTGTCTTACCGTTGGCGGTATGGGCGGCATGATATTAGCGATGATGGCGCGAGTGTCACTGGGTCATACAGGTAGAATGCTGCAACCTCATCCATTGATGAGCAGCGCATTCGCAGCAATGCTCTTAGCCCTTGCCTGTAGAGTATTATTACCGCTAATAAAACCAGAACTTTACGTGACGGCAATAATTTTCACTTCATTGCTTTGGTGCTTCGCATTCGGCTGTTTTGTGTTGATATATTGGCGAATTCTCACGTCTCCGCGAGCCGATGGACATCCTGGATAGATATTTATTCTTCACATATTTACGATAGTCGAATGCGACTTTCTTATGGTACTGTAAAATCGCGAACAAAGATTGTGATTCAGCAGCGGAATATTAATCTAAGTCACGAATACTGAATCTGATTGATAACAAGGAATTAACTATGAATAAAAAAGAACTCATTACAAAAATTGCGACACATTCTGATATCACATTGGCAGACGCAGAACGGGCTTTAAACGCTTTGATAAGTGCTGTAACTGCAGAATTAAATAGCGGCGGAAATGTCAGCTTAGTTGGGTTTGGTACGTTCTCGGTCAAGTCACTTGCGGCACGTACAGGCCGCAATCCCAAAACTGGCGAAGCTTTGAATATTCAGGCTAAGCAGACCCCCGCATTTAAGGCTGGCTCGATTTTAAAAACAGCAATCAACTAACATCTCGCGGCTTCACGATTAGCATCGCTCTGCTTACAAATGCCGAGCGATCTTCACTAATACAAAACGTTGATAAGTAAATTGATTTAATTTGAAGATTCGGAACGAGTTTAACTAACTAGCCGTTGCATCGGCATCAACATGTTTTACATGTGAGCATATCTCCGTTTTATAAAGTTCGAAAGAGTTAAAGCTCCCCTGAAAATAAATATGAATATTGCATTCTGAAGCAAGCTACCTATGAGTGAGTAGTCAAAGTTGCAGTTTGATATGAATCAATCCTTGACTGCATTTTAATGCGCAAACTCCGTCTAACGATTTAAAGTTCTATTCTTCGGAGATTATCAATGCGCCAATTCAACAATGACCAATTCGAATCAGAAAACACCGATAAACCACTTGTGTACGCATGCAGCGGCTGCTCGAATGTTGCGCAGTTAGCAAATGATGTTGCAGTAGTGCTAGATCGAGAGGGCCATGCTGAAATGTCCTGTATTGCAGGAGTCGGCGGTAAAGTAAAATCGTTGGTACATCTGGCTCAGTCAGGTCGCCCGATTTTAGCTATCGATGGTTGTGGTTTAGGTTGTGTGCGTCAAACTCTAAAGCAAGTGGATGTCGTCCCGACTTGGCACCTTGAAGTCACTGATTTTGGCTTTAAAAAGATATCACAACAGGATTGCGACCTTGTCGATGCGTACAAAATGCTACAACACATCCAGTGCAATTTGCTTGCTCCGGCAGAATTTGCCTGCACTAAAGGTTCGCTAAAAATGGACAGACACCATTAGCTAAAGGGTTTTAAGGTGTCTGCATTCGAACACATTTACTTTAAGCCAAAACGGATTAAAGACAGCATATGAGCTAGTTAGAGCAAAGATTGCATTGGCAGCCAACTTTGACTGGAATTTTGAAACTTTGCCAATCATGGCGAAAACCATCAAATAATCGTAACTGATGCCATGGAACATCTCCTACTTTCGCCAAGATCTGCAATGCAAGACAGGCTTGTGATGTTCCGACAACACCGACTACTGGTGCAAAGATTCCGGCCTCTAAACAATTTAAATTTTGTTCTCCAAACATATGACTAACGCAACGATAACAAGGGCCAGACCCTAAGTTTTCAAAACAGCATATTTGCCCCTCAAATCGGATAGCTGAAGCAGAAACTAGTGGGATTTTATATTCGACACAAACATCATTTATCGCCAACCTGGTTGGTAAGTTGTCAGTGCAATCAAGCACTAAGTCATGTGAAGATACAAGACCTGCTAATTCCTGCTCACTTACAAAAGACGGAAAGGTACGGATATCACAGGATGGTTCAAGCAAGCGAAGTCGTTTCGAAGCAATTATCGCCTTGTTCTCACCAATATCGGTCTCTGTATATAAGATCTGCCGCTGCAGATTCGTAACATCGATACTATCACCATCAACCAGTGTAAGGGTTCCGACCCCTGAGCTTGCTAAATAAGGCGCCGCAGCACAGCCAAGCCCTCCCATACCAACAATGAGCACCCGGCTATTTAATAAGCGCTCTTGTCCTGCTAGATCCATAGCAGGCAACATGATGTGCCGACTATAACGTCGGGTTTGCTCTAAACTTTCTAGCTGTTTCATAACCGACAACCTCATTTAAATTAGTTACTTACAATCCACAGCAAATAAAATCCGAGAAACACAAAACAGCTGAAAATCGCTGCGACTAATGGCGAAAATGTCATCCAAAAGACAATAACACTTATCAGCATGAGCATCGTGGCGAATAGTTTTACCTGCCTCGGTATTTCACGATGTTCTTGCCAGCGCAATAAGATTGGTCCAGTCAATGAGTTCTGCCGAAGTTTAATCGCCAACGATGGCCATCCACGCTGCGCAGACCAACCTGCCAACAAAATAAAAGGCACCGTAGGAAGCCCCGGCAACACCACTCCGATTGCCCCCAATAGCAAACTCACCAGAGCTAGTCCCCTGTAGCCGATGTTCCTGAATATCTTTTGTGCTTTAACTTCTGAATTAATGCCCATGACGCTGCGCCTTCAGCCCTAGCCGATTGGCTAATTTGTGCAAATTACTCGGGTCTAAATCCAGCAAACGGGCCGCATGCGCCCAGTTAAATGCGACGTTTTGCAGAGTTTTTTCAATCAATTGACATTGAAACTGTTCTATCGCTAGCTTTAATGGCAGTTGCGGGGTTGCTACGGCAACTTCGTCAAAACTTTGATGTTCTAGTCCAACACCATCACCTGGCAACGCATTATCTGAAATTGGCGAAGTATCAGTTATCCGCTTAGGGTCATTGAATTTGAATGTTTTGCTAGCTGAAAGATCTAAATCAAGCATCGCTGCCGAAATAGTCAAAATTTCATGACGATTCACAGATTGTGATAGTGCCTTGAGGGCCGCCCGACTCATCGCATGCTCTAATTCCCGAATGTTACCAGGCCAACCGTATTGGGTTAACGCCCATTGTGCATCAGTTGATAATCTCAGTGCTCGTACGCCGAGACGAGTACGATTTTGCTCAAGAAAGTGACCTGCTAGGAGCGGAATATCAGTCTTCCGTTCTCTTAAAGCGGGAATTAACAAAGGATAGACCGATAGACGATGAAACAAATCATTACGGAAATTTCCTAGCCGTACCTCTGCTTCTAAATCACGATTCGTCGCCGCAATAATTCGAACTTTTACTTGGCGGTAACTATCTGATCCTAGGCGCTGTATTTCGCCGTTTTG
>JACCEA010115587.1_pt1 | contig 21391 bp, 15 predicted proteins | sample 7449851 | NCBI WGS metagenome assembly JACCEA01 (sample SAMN15323453, study PRJNA562643) | freshwater metagenome | isolation source: river surface water | place: USA:Blue River Watershed | collected 2017-08-18 | reverse complement strand
TATTCCTTTAGTAGAAAATGATACTCCGGAAAATCGTTCTAAAAATAGAAGAACAAGAATTGTTGTTTTACCAAAAATTGATCAATTCTATGATATGATTGAAAAAGAAATGAAGAAACAACAATAAATGTTTATTCGATACTATTTAAGAGCGTCTTTATAAGACGCTTTTTTTTATGCAAAAAAGGCAGGTCTTTCGACCTGCCCATTATGTACCCTCAATATTGTTTTAATAACCAATTAAATATATCAAGAATAACATACTATTGTATGCTTTAATTTATTTCAATAGAATCATTATAGTAAATATATGAAATATTGCAAAAAAACAAAGTTTTTATTCAATATTTTAAGAAAAATTCAACATTAAAGCCATTCCCTTTTATAAAATATCTAAACTCCCTTTTCCTTCTCTTACAACAACTGGCTCATAATCAGACAAATCCACAATAGTTGAACCAATATTATCTCCATATCCACCATCAATCACAATATCGACTAAGTTTTGCCATTTTTCAAAAATCAACTCAGGATCGGTTGTGTACTCAATAACATCATCGTCATCACGAATGGAAGTAGAAACAATAGGATTCCCCAATTGTCTAACTAATTCTAAAATAATATTATTGTCTGGAACCCTGATTCCAACAGTTGTTTTTTTCTTGAATTCTTTTGGTAAATTATTATTTCCAGGTAAAATAAAAGTATAGGGACCAGGCAAAGCTCTTTTTAAAATCTTAAAAGTAGCTGTATCTATTTGTCTGACATAATCCGACAGATTACTCAAATCGTGGCAAATAAACGACCAATTGGCTTTCTCCAATTTAATCCCCTTAATTTTTGCAATTTTTTCTAATGCTCGTGAATTGGTTATATCGCAACCCAAACCATATACTGTGTCTGTAGGATAAATGACTAAACCACCATCACGAAGTACTTTAACTACTTTCGCAATAGCAGCTTCATTAGGCTTATCTTCGTATATTTTAATAAATTGTGCCATCTCGGATTATGTTTTTATTTGAAAGATCGAATTTATACCAGTAAGTTACAGATTTATTAAGTAAAAATAGTACAATTTCTTATAAACTTTTAACTGCTTTTATCCAATCACTTCTAATTTTGCGAAACGCAACAATAATTTCTTAATTCCTCCTACTTCAAACTTAATTTCGGCTTTTTTATCTGCTCCAACTCCTTCTAAGTTTAGAATCTGTCCTTTACCAAAACGTTCATGCATTACTACATTTCCAACCACTAATTGATTGTCAAACAAATTGGTGCTTCCAGAGGAAGTTGAAGTTCCCATTGGCTTTAACTTACGAATAACAGCTTCAGGTTTTGGCTCATTACTAGTAATATACTTAGGAGGTGTACCTGCAACGGGTTTAGCTAATCTTAGTTTTGATTTATCTACATCACCAAAAATATCACTATCAATTTGTGGCTTATAGCGATAATTACTCTCAGCTGGAGTTAAATACTCTAGATACTGACCGTCGATTTCCTCAATAAATCGTGATGGTTCGCTATCTGTTAGTTTTCCCCAACGATAACGAGATTGCGCATAAGTCAAATAAGCTTGATGCTCTGCACGCGTTAAAGCCACATAAAACAATCTTCGTTCTTCTTCTAATTCACTTCGAGTACTCATACTCATTGCAGATGGGAATAAATCTTCTTCCATTCCTACTACAAAGACATGAGGAAACTCCAACCCTTTTGCTAAGTGAATCGTCATTAAAGCCACTCGATCTTCATCGCTAGTATCTTTATCTAAATCGGTGGCTAAGGCAACATCTTCCATAAATTCAGACAATGCACCACGAGCTCCATCAATTTCTTTTTGCCCTTCGGTAAAATCTTTAATACCGTTTAAGAGCTCTTCAATATTCTGAATTTTAGCCATTCCTTCTGGAGTAGCATCTTTTTTTAATTCTTGAACCAAGCCTGTTTTTTTAGCGACATGATCGGTAATATAGAAAGCATCTTGATTTTCATTAATGACTTGAAAACTCTGAATCATTGTCACAAAATCGGCTAATTTTTGTTTAGTTCCCGAATTCAATTTCAAATCAATTTTATCTACATTTTGCATAACTTCCCAAATCGAACGCTTGTAATGATTGGCTGCAATCGTCAACTTTTCGATAGTAGTATCCCCTATTCCTCTCGCAGGATAATTAATCACACGAATCAAAGCTTCTTCATCTTTTGGATTAATTACTAAGCGTAAATAACACAAAACATCTTTGATTTCTTTCCTTTGATAAAAAGACAATCCACCGTAAATACGATACGGAATATCTCTTTTTCTCAAAGCGTCTTCCATTGCTCTAGATTGCGCATTTGTTCTATACAAAATGGCAAAAGCACCGTTATGCAACTGATTTTGCATTTTTTGCTCAAAAATAGTACTTGCTACAAAACGGCCTTCTTCTGCATCGGTCAAACTGCGATGTACTTTTATTTTGGGACCAAAGTCATTGGCTGTCCAAACCACTTTGTCCAACTTGGTTTTATTTTTATCAATTATAGTGTTGGCGGCTTCGACAATATTTCGGGTAGAACGATAATTTTGCTCTAAACGAAAGGTTTTTACCCCTTCATAATCTTTTTGAAAATTCAAAATATTATTGATATTCGCTCCACGGAAAGCATAAATACTTTGCGCGTCATCTCCAACCACACATATATTTTGAAATTTGTCCGATAAAGCTCGAACAATTAAATACTGCGAATGATTAGTATCTTGGTACTCATCAACTAAAATATATCGAAATCTGTTTTGGTATTTAGCCAAAACCTCTGGAAATCTAGTTAGTAACTCATTGGTTTTTAATAATAAATCATCAAAATCCATTGCGCCTGCTTTAAAACAGCGTTCAACGTATTGTTGATAAATTTCTCCCAAGCGTGGTTTTTTCGACATGGCATCGGCTTCCATCAGTTCAGGATTATTAAAATAGGCTTTAACAGTAACCAAACTATTCTTATAACTAGAAATTCGACCCAACACTTGTTTTGGTTTATAAATATCACGATCTAATTGCATTTCTTTAATAATTGAAGAAATCAATCGAGCAGAATCTTGAGAGTCATAAATCGTGAAATTTGAAGGATACCCCAAATGATCCGATTCTGAACGTAATATTCTTGCGAAAACTGAGTGAAAGGTTCCCATCCACAAATTCTTGGCTTCAGAAGATCCAACAATCTGAGAAATTCTATTTTTCATCTCTCGAGCCGCTTTATTGGTAAACGTCAACGATAGAATATTAAAAGCGTCAATTCCTTGATGCATTAAATAGGCAATACGAATGGTAAGAACCCTTGTTTTTCCAGAGCCAGCACCAGCGATAATTATCATTGGTCCATCTTTTTGAAGTACTGGTTCACGTTGGGCTTCGTTAAGCTGATCGATATATTGATGCATGAATGATTTTTATTAAAGATAGGCAAAAATAAGGATTTAAGTAGGAATTCCGAATGGCTACAAACAATTAACTAAATTAAAAAGTAATGGTTTTAATTACAACAAATCATTAAATGAAATAGTAAAATTTTTAATTAAAACATTGTACTAAATAAAGCATTTGAGATCAAGACTAAAATAGATTCGCCATTTGTCCAAAGAAAATGCCACCCATTGAATATCAAAAAAACAACATTAAAAAAACACAATTAATAATAAAAAGCCTATCTTTCATATTAAATTGATTGCCCCCTAAATCTAATTTTAACTAACCTATTAAAAAAATGTTTATGAAAAAAAGTATCGTACGGGATCTGTATCCCGTCATTTTTGCATTGTTTATTTTTTTCTCTGGCTTACTTTATGGACAAGGCCCAATCCCATTTACCATCCAAAACACGTCTACATTTAATGACAACAAGTTATATGTAGCGATTGTTGGAATTGATTACACTACAGGTAATCATGTTTAGGTAAATGCAAAAACCAGTCAAGTACTCCCAATGAATCCTTCCTATAACACAGTGGTAGGACCGACTATTGGAGGAAACACAGGACCAGGATTAAACTCGAAGTATGCCAATTGTTTTGTCAAGCTGAGTGAAATCCCAAACAAGACTTTTACTTTACCACAAATTGCTGGATGTCGTGTTTTTATTTCAAAGGGATCGCAATTGTATTTTTATTTTTTTGGAGCATCAGGAGCAATTAAAGGATACACCTCTCCAAATCCATTGAATGCGACCGATCCAAACCAAGGAATATTGTATGAGATAATAGAAATAACAAATAATCAATATGGTTTCTTTGGAAATCCCTCAAGAGTAGATTCGTACAAATATCCTATGGGATTAGAATTATTTGGTGCTAATGGTTATCAAAAACGTGTTGGCGAACTAATAAAACACGAGGAGATAATTGCTTCGTTTAAAAACAACGTCCCCTCCAAATTTCAAGGCTGTTTAAATAACATTACTGGAGAGATTACTGCACCATCCAAAACACCTGCTTTTGCTGACGGAACTGGAGGAACTGCAGTTGGTTCACAAGCTAATTATTTAAAATCGTATATAGACGCAATTTGGAACAAATACAAAAATGAGGATTTAATATTCTATGCAGGTGATGTAGGAGTATTCAAAGGACGAATCATCGGTGAACAGCTCGAAGTAGTTGGACAATCTGGAGGATTTGTAGGTAGAACTGGTAGGGTACAATACAGACCTTCTACACAAGAAGCACTTGAGGGAAAAGGTGTTTTGGACAGAAGAATAAATGATGGTGATTTAGACCTTGTTATACAAGCTCAATTGACAGCTGCCATAAATCGACATATGGTAAATGTCACAACTCTAAACCCTGGTCAACAAAATTGGTATGATGCTTCTAAATTCTACCAAAGCAATCCAACAAATCATTATGCTAAATTTTGGCATTTACCCGGCATCAGTGTAGACAACTTATCTTATGGTTTTGCATATGATGATGTAGCTGATCAATCCCCATCACTACATTCTCCCAAACCAACAAAAGTTATAGCGAGTTTTGGTGGCTATGCAAGTTCAACTCCAGCAATTCCATCCACTACAGATGTGATAACGATGTATAAGGATTGTAATTACGCTGGTTTTTCTGGCGGATTGCCACTAGGTGAATACAATTTGGCGGCATTAAAAAAGCTAGGAATTGATGAAAATGTAATATCATCAATACGAGTAACTGAAGGCTTTCAAGCAATTCTTTTTCAAGAAGATAATTTTGCAGGTAGTTCAACATTGATAAATGCAAACAACGCTTGTCTGAATACAACATGGAATGACAAAGTAAAATCGATACGAATTATTTCCAACGGAACAGATGCCTTAGGAAATACAACCTATTATTTACAAAACAGATTTAGTGGTTTGTATATGGAAGTAACAGGCGCTAGTACGGCAAATAATGCAAATATTGTCCAAGCCACTCTCAACAATGGAGACCATCAAAAATTCGTCTTTACTCATTTAGGAAATGGAACATACAAAATCATTGCTAAGCATAGTGGTTTATCAATGGATGTAAAAGCCTTTGACAAAGCTAATGGTGCCAATGTTGAACAATATACCTATGGCGGAACCACCAATCAAAAATTTATCTTAGTTCCTACTGGAGATGGTTATTACAAAATTGTCGCAGGTCACAGCGGTAAATTAGTAGAAGTCGCTGCTTTTAGTACAGCGAATGGTGGTAATATCCAACAATGGGAAAGTGTAAAGCATACAATTTCATTTGGAGTTTTAAGGTCCAAATTGTTATTTTTTCCCAACAAATAATTTTCAATTTTTGTTATTTCAGAAAGGATATATTCTTCTGCCGATAATTCATTTTGCGAATAAGCACAAAGTGAAAAAAGAGTAAAAAATAAGGCAAATGTAATTTTCATAATTAATTCAAATTTCTCCATTTCTGTTGGTACATTGCCACTAACTTGTATATAACCGCTAAAAGATTCAAAATACATAACCAGATTTGGTTAAAATAGTTTGGTTTGTAGCTACCCAAATATAAACATTTTAACAAAAAAACATCCAATTTTTCTGAATATTATCTGAGAAATAAATTCCAAAAAAAGCGCTACTACACTCAAACTTATGAGTATGTAGCGCATTGTTCTAATTAAGAATTTGTTTTTAAGGACTATATTGTAAGGGAATTAAAATCACCCATTGAGTTCCATCAATTACTTGATATTATTTTGTAATTTAGGACTAAATTTAAATAACAAAAAATAGAAAACATGAAAAACAATTTTTGGATTTACATGATTATTTCATGTTTGGGATTAACAAGCTGCAAAAAAGAGGGAGACAATTCAAAAGCAATTGAGCAAAAACCTTTACAAGTAACCTGTTACCAAGCAGTGTATGAAAAAGACACAGTTTCGTTAAAACTTAACACCTTAAAAGATGGAACCATCACTGGCAATTTGGTGATGAAAGAATTTGATGCTCCCGTTAAAAATGGAGAAATCATTGGGAAATTTAGTGGAGACACCTTACTGGTTGATTACAGTTATGTTGAAGGTGTAACTGATAAAACAATCTTTAAAAACCCATTGGCTCTACTCAAAAAAGGAAAGGAACTCATCCTCGGTAATGGCAAAATAGAAACGTATTTAGGAAAAACCTATTTCATCAAAGGTCAACCTATCGATTATGAAAACGTAAAATACAAATTCTCTGAAACGGATTGTAAAGAATAATTAGCACAAAAAGGAGATGATTTCTCCTTTTTTTATTTGTAAAAAACGTCGTAGGCAAATCGGACTAACGTGCCAATGACTACCACCAGAAAAAAGATTCGGATAAAACCATTGCCTTTGTTGATGGCCAATTTGGCGCCCAACCATCCACCAAGCGCATTGCTAGCCGCCATAGGAAGCGCGATGGCCCAAATGATTTTACCTTTGAGCATAAACAAGCAAATCGAACCAAAATTGGTCGCTAAGTTGACCATTTTCGCATTCGCAGAAGCGTGCAAAAAATCGAAACCCATAATGGCAATAAACGCCACAACCAAAAAACTTCCGGTGCCCGGACCAATGAATCCGTCGTACAAACCCACCACAAAACTGATGGCAACAGCATTGATTACTTGGCGTTGAGGGGAAATATTTTTTTCTATTTGCTGTCCGAAATTTTTCTTAGCATAAGTATAAATTACCAAAAACGACAGTACGACCAATAAAAGCGGTTTCATAAAATCATTGCTCACATACGTCAGCAAAGTCGAACCCAAAAACGCGGACGGAAATGCCAAAAGCATCATAATTCCGAGTAATTTCCAATTTAAATCCACTTTCTTCAAGTATTGAAAAGCTGCAAAAGAGGTACCACTAAAGGCGGGTACTTTTAAGGTTCCAATTACAGTTGCTACCGGAAGACTGGGCAACAAAATGAGTCCAACGGGGGTCTGTATGAGTCCACCTCCTCCTACTATAGCATCTATAAATCCCGCAGCAAAAGCGGCTAAACAAAGCAAAAGTAAAATGGTAACGTCCATTGAGCGGTGGTTTTGTATTGGTTGCGGCAAAAATAGGAGTATCGAATGATTTTAAGTATCAATTGTGGAAGAAAATTTAAATTTTAACCGTTAGATATAAACATATAAGTCATAACAGTTTTTTAAATTGACTATTTATTTTGAACCATAAAAGACAAATAAGGACATAGAAGTAGCTATCTGTGGAATTTGTTTCTACTACTTAAACGCAAAGTTCGCAAGGGTTTACGTCAAGTTCGCAAAAGAAAGCTATAAAACTTTGTGTGGCTTCGTGGTGTAACTTAACCACTAAGAGCACTAAGATTTACACCAAGTTCACGATGATACTTATAAAACTTTGTGTTGCTTGGTGTCTTCTTTGTGTTCTTAGTGGTGAAAAAATTTAACCGCAAGTGGCGCAAAGTTTAACCAAATTTATAACTGTAAAAATCCGTAGCATCCGTAAAATCCGTGGCTGAATATACCACAAAGTTTAACCGATTACCCAGTCAACCAATTAACCAATAATTCAGCTAAGCAACTAAACAATTCTAATCCAAAAAAGTTTATTTTTGTGCCCCAAACCCAATTATACTTATGGACGCAACAAGAATTATTGAACTAGCTAGTTACACTTTACCCTCGTTAATTACTGGAGTGGTGGCCTATCAATTTTTTAATTTACATACCAAAGACGAGGCGGGACGTCGTCGTTTTTTATTGCATAGAGAAGCTCAAAAAACAGCTTTGCCTATTCGTTTACAAGCTTATGAGCGTATGACTTTATTTTTGGAGCGCATTAGTTTGAATCAGTTATTGATTCGCATTGCTCCGATTTCGACCATAAAAACGGATTATGAGCAATTGATTATCGCGCATATCGAGCAAGAATTTGAACACAATTTAACCCAACAAGTGTATATGTCAGATGAATGTTGGAGCATCATTTTAACAGCTAAAAACGCTACTATCCAAATGATTCGAATGGCAGCTCAAAAAGAAACCGTAGAAAATGCCAATCAAATGCGTGAGTTGATTTTGAATGACTTGTTAGAAAAACAATCGCCTAGTAACGCGGCTTTGGCATTTATCAAACAAGAAGTAAGTGATTTATGGTAATTGCTTTCGGTTAACAACTGTGAGTAGTTGATTGTTATTCAATTACTCACAACTGTTACCTACAACTATTTCTCCACTAATAATCGATTGAGTTGGGATTTTTCGTTCTCGTTCAATACCGGTAAAAGTTCTTCAAAAGTTGTTCTATATTTTGGGTCTTTCAATAATTTACGAATGTTGTCTCTTCCAAATTTAGAAAACTGCCATAAATGATGCGTGGTGGCATTGACCAGATTATGCAATACTTCGGGTTTTATAATCTGAAAACCTATCAAACTCTCTAATGCATTCTGACGCGTGCTCGCTTCAAAATCAAGACTAGAATACTGAATTAGTTCTTTAGACAAAGCGGCAGCATCTGCATTATAATTGGGCGTATTCAAAGCCAAAGCCAACCATAAAACTCTCAAATTATAATCGTTAAAACCTATCCAATTTTTGGTTTGGTCCAAATAACGAATTCGGTCATTCTCGAAACTATTCCACAATTGAAACAAGGCAATTTCTTGCGTTTGATAAGAAGCATCGGTTAGCATGGTTTCATAATCGGCTTTGAAGGCTTCTGGAACTTTAGGAAATAGATTTGCGATTTTCTGTCGGATAGACCAATTCTTTGTCGCCATAGCCAAAGCTAACAACTCTTTTATATCGTCATAGGACTCTTTCCGGAGCTGAAAAATCACACTCTCTTTGACCGTATAATAGACATCCGATTGCAAAACTTTCATCAAAAAATCTTTCTTTTCTGCCAAAGGAATATTTCGATATTGGTCTAGTTCTAGCTGGACTTTTATTGCTGTATTTTTTTTAAGTAAATCATTAGCTTCTAATGTATTGAACTTATAATCCTCAAGCCATACTTTAGAAAATAATTTGGTATCAAAAGCGGCAACTTTTTCAATTTCTACAAAAAAATCATTGGTGTTTACCGTTTGAAAAGCGTGCTTCTTGAGGTAGTTTTTTATTGCTTTTTTAAAAGCCTTATCTCCTATTTTTTGATGCAAAACAAATAAAGCCCAAGCGCCTTTTTCGTAGAAGGTCAAAGAACTCGCTTTTGCATTCAACACTGGAATGGTATCCGTTCGAGAGGCAAATTTGAGCTGCTGTGCTTTCTCGTATAAATAACTATAAAAATAATCTTCTCCATACAACTCCTTCTCAGCCAACAGCGCATAATAGGTCGCGAAACCTTCTTGCAACCAATGATGCTTGCTGCTCTCGGCAGTTACCAAATCACCAAACCACTGATGCGCCAATTCGTGCGCATTGACATTGGTATATTTTCGGTCGTTAAACCCAACTGCATCCACCACATACCGACTCGAAAAAGTCGTTGCCGAAGTGTTCTCCATTCCTGCATATAAAAAATCTCTAACAGGCACCTGCTTGTAATTCCCCCAAGGGTATTTAACACCTATTTCTTTCTCCAAAAAATTAAAAATAGCCTCCGAATGACGATAGGTTGGTTCAAAAAACGCTGCATCTTTAGGTTCATAATACCATTCTAAAGACACGCCAGAATTGGATTGTTGCGTTTTTTTATCAAATTTACCAATAGCCATCATCAACAAGTACGAACTCATAGGCTTTTGCATTCTATAGCGCCAGTAAGTGTTATTGCCATTCGTTATTTTCTCTTTTAAGGTTCCATTGGCAATGACTTGATAGTTTTTATCAAAGACAATTTCCAAGTTAAAAACCACTTTTTCATTCACATCATCAAAACTCGGAAACCAATGACTCGTGTATTTCCCTTGTCCTTGCGTCCAAATTTGCAAATTGGCATTCGCTTCAGAACCTATAAAATACAAGGTTTGCTTGGGTTTGGCTTCATAAGAAAACTGCACCCATTTCTTCCCTTTTTTAAACGGATGAATCAACAACAGTTGTTTTCCATTGGTGGTAAAAGAAACTGGTTTGTCGTTCAATTTCACATCGCTGAACTGCATATTTTGCGCATCAATCTTAATCGTATCGATAGGACGCAACACATCAAACAAGTAAGTAACAGTCCCCGCAATCGTTTTGTCTTTTGGATTTACAAACAATTGTCCGTTAGCTATTTCAAAGTCAACCGATTGCGTTTGTTGTGCAAAAACAAATGAGGTTAAAAAAAGAAAAATATATTTCATCTAAGCAGATTTTCGATAGGATTTGAATTTCAAAGTTACAACAGGACTTCGGCTTTTAAAAATATCCGTCACGAATTCACTAATGAATCACGAATTATTAATATTAATGTTAATGTTGATTGATTAAGGACAAATAAAAAAACAACCACATAGAATCATAGATTAAAGAAAATCAACATAGTAAAAATAGAAATAGCACTATTTCTTACATAGATAAACTATGTGAATAGTAAAACGTCTATTTGTTTCTTTTAAAAAACTATAAATTCTATGATTCTATGTGGTAAAAAATATTTTCACCCAACGGGTTGTAATAGAATTCGAGTAATTTTGATTATAACCTTAAAAAACTAGTGGCAATTGGTGTAATTAGTGGCTACTTTCTTAATTTTACAACTTACAAAAACAAACCCCAAATTGAAAACAAAAGCTTTATTTAACTGGAGCAGCGGCAAAGACTCTGCACTTGCTTTATACAAAACACTACAAAATCCCGCGTTCGAAATCGACTGTCTTTTGACGAGTGTCAACCAAAAATTCCAACGCGTTTCTATGCACGGTCTTCGTGTTGAATTGCTACAATTGCAAGCAGAAAGCATCGGCTTACCGCTAGAAATCGTCGAAATTCCAGAAATGCCTACGATGGAAGTTTACGAAAATGCCTTAGCCACAACTTTAACGCAACTCAAAACCAGAGGTATCACCCACTCGATTTTTGGCGATATTTTCCTTGAAGATTTACGCCAATACCGCGAGGACAAACTCGTCACGATGGACTTGAAAGGCGTGTTTCCGTTATGGAAAATCCCAACAAAAGACCTGATTCAAGAATTTATCGATTTAAGCTTCAAAACCATAGTCGTTTGTGTCAACGAGCGCTATTTGGATAAAAGTTTTGTGGGACGCATCATTGACCAAGATTTCATCAACGATTTACCAGAAAACGTAGATGTTTGCGGCGAAAACGGCGAATTCCACACCTTTACTTTCGATGGCCCTTTGTTCAAACAGCCCATTGATTTTGAAATCGGAGAAGTTGTCTACCGAAAATACGAGAAACCAGCCACCACCGATACGTCCGATACCGCTTGTGACACCAGCGCCTCAGATGCTTTTGACTACGGCTTTTGGTATTGCGATTTAATCCCTAAGTAAGCCTTGTATTAGGAGCGGAAAGATTGGAGCTTTTTGGCCATCAAGGGTCCCGTGATTCGCTATATCTTTGCTTTTCTAAAGAAAAAAAGCAAAGGATGCCGCTACTCCCGGGGCTAAAAGGTTACATCCGTACTTTTTGGGCGAATAACCAAAGTTCGCTTCCTTCTTTCAAAAATTCAATTGGAATGGGCTTTAGCCAAAAATCTATATTGGTTTCAGATAGAGTTTCTAAATCTTTGTAACAATTACGTGATGAGCAAAAACTCCATCAATTCTTTGCGTCTCTGCGGCTTTGCGAGCCAAATTTCACGCAAAGCCGCAAAGTTATTCTCAATATTCAGCCTCTTAGTATGAGATACTTTTATGTGTTAAAACAATTTTACCCAACGAGTTAATTGGTTAAAAAAAAAGAGAACAATAAAGCAAAAGCTCTAGAGTTCTCTTTAAGGTGCCGTCATAATTGAAATTAACCAAAAAATCAAATTATAAACAATTTAAGCTGTAGCCCAAAGTAGTCATTGTGGTAACAATTGTATCCTACTACAAACTGCATCTCTTAGCTTAGATTGTCATAATCGAAAAAGGTTGCGTCAATTATTATATTTTTTTTTAGATTTTATCTTTCTTCGAACAACTTAAGAAGCTGAGTCACTGTATTCCAGTTTCTTATCGTAGCAATCAGGTTTAATTTTTTTTCAATATATTTTTGGTCGAATCTCGTTTTCCCAGCGCCAACAGCGTATTTAATGTAAATTCTGCTGCCATCAATCTGTGCTTCATCAGGTTTCACTTGACTCATTTTTAAATCGTTGATACTGTCACTTTTCAATTCCATCGAAACAAAAGCCACATACAATTTTTTCAAATCCACTTCTTTTTCCTTCAAAAAAGAATTATTAGCAAAACAAGCCTCCAAATCCGATTTTCCTATCACCACCACAGGAACTTCAAGTCCCAGTGTTTTAAATAGTTCTTGCTTAATCGTAAAACCTACTTTTGCAGGATTTTCTTCTTCTGTATCAACAAAAACATTTCCAGACTGAATGTAAGTTTGCACGTTCTTAAAACCAACGGCTTCAAGAGTGGTTTTCAAAACCTCCATTTTAATCATATTATGCCCTGAAACATTGATGCCACGGAGGAGCGCTAAGTGTGTTGTCATTATTTTTTAAATTAAATTTTAACCTTCACCACAACTTTCTTCACTTTCGAAACCACACCAGCTTTTACACAAGGACGGTGCAAATCTTCAGGAAAAAACAAGGTAAACATACCTTCTTCCACTCTCAATAACGAAGTTTCACCTTCATAAAAGGTATAATCCTTTTCTAAGTCCTCTTCCACCATTTTCTGGTTGGTCAAAGGCGTAAATCCCATCAACTCCACTCCACTGATGACGTATTGAATATCAATGTATTTATGGTGACCTTCCAGCACACATTCGGATTCGTCTTTGGTATCATATTCTTGTACAATCGCAAAAACAGCCTCGCCGTCAATATCGTGCTTTCCTGAGGCAATAGCCTTTAAATCGGTGGTAGTTATGAACTCAAAACCTTTAGCCAAACGTTTGGTCAATTGGCTGTATAGTCTGTAATTCTCAATTTTATCAATAACCATATTTCTAGTATTTAGTTTCCAAAGATATTGTGAATTGAAGGAAATTCCTAAACAAACCCATTTCCAAATCTAGAAACAATCTAGTATCTTCGCTTTGCGAAAAAAAAACTGAAAGTAACTCATAACCGACAACTCATAACTCATAACTGATAACTGATAACTGATAACTGATAACTGATAACTGATAACTCAAAAATGTCCAATAACCTCCTAGAAACTCCCATAGAATATTTAAAAGGCGTTGGTCCCACTCGTGGGACATTGCTTCGCAAAGAATTAGGGATTCATAAGTATGGAGATTTGGTCAATTTTTACCCCAATCGCTACATTGACCGTACACGTTATTACAAAATCAATGAATTGCAAGGCACCACCGCCGAGGTACAGATTGTTGGTAAAATCATCCACATCAAAACGGTGGAGTTTGGTAAAAATCAAAAACGTTTGGTGGCTACTTTCGTTGACGAGACTGGACAAATGGATTTGAATTGGTTCCAAGGTCACAAATGGATTAAGGAGAGCTTAAAACTCAATGAAATGTGTGTTGTTTTTGGGAAATGTACCCAATACGGCAGTCAGTTCAGTATAGCGCATCCTGAGATTGAGTTACTGGCTGAACATCAACAAAGCTTGCGTTCGGCTATGCAACCCGTGTATCCATCTACCGAAACTTTGACCAACAGAGGGATTAGCAACAGAGTCATCAACAAAATGATGCAGCAATTGTTTTTGGAAACACAGGCCTTGTTTACCGAGACTTTACCGAAATATTTGCTTGAAGAATTGAAATTGATTCCAAAGAATGCTGCATTATTCAATATTCACTTTCCAAAAAGTAGTGAAGCCCTAGCCAAAGCGCAATTCCGTCTGAAGTTTGAAGAGTTATTCTACATTCAGTTGCAATTGATAACCAAAAATTTGATTCGCAAACACAAAATCAAAGGTCATCCCTTTTCAAAAGTAGGAGAATTGTTCAACGATTTTTATCAAAATCACCTGCCATTCGATTTGACGAATGCACAAAAAAGAGTAATCAAAGAAATCCGAACCGATATGGGTAGCAATGCCCAAATGAACCGTTTGTTGCAAGGAGATGTGGGTTCTGGCAAAACGATTGTAGCTTTTATGAGTATGCTTTTGGCTTTAGACAATGGTTTTCAGGCTTGCTTGATGGCTCCCACAGAGATTTTGGCCAACCAACATTTTATCGGACTTTCAGAATTTGCCACTACCTTAAATATTAATATCAAAATCCTAACAGGTTCTACCAAAACTGCAGCACGTAAAATCATTCACGAAGAACTCGAAAATGGAAGTTTACAAATCTTAATTGGTACTCACGCGCTATTGGAAGACAAAGTGCAGTTTCAAAATTTAGGCCTAGCTGTAATCGACGAGCAACATCGTTTTGGAGTAGAACAAAGGTCTAAATTGTGGATGAAAGGAAGCCTTCCTCAGTCCTTCCAAAGGAAGAAAGCTAATAGCATACTTAAAAAATATCAAACGGCACGCCCATCAACCTATGCCTTGTTAAAAGATTTAAAAAATAAAAACAAAGGGCAAAGCACCCAAGCTGAAGCTATTTTATGGGAATGTTTAAGAAATAAAAATCTAAACCATAAATTCAGAAGACAACATATAATCGATATGTTTATTGCTGATTTTATTTGTTTAGAAAAAAATCTAATCATTGAAGTAGATGGTGGATATCACAATGCTTCAGAACAAAAAGAAGCTGATGAACTAAGAACACAAATTCTAAATGAAATTGGTTTTAAAGTGGTCCGTTTTACTAATGAAGAAATCATTACCAACATTGACCAAGTAATCCATAAAATAAACACCATCTTGAAAAGCCTCCCTTCTGGGGAGGTTGGAGGGGCGCCTATCCCTCCACACGTGTTAGTGATGACCGCTACACCTATTCCTAGAACTTTGGCGATGAGTTTGTATGGCGATTTAGATGTTTCGGTTATTGATGAATTGCCTCCTGGTCGAAAACCCATTCAAACTGTACATCGTTTTGACTCCAACCGTTTGAAAGTTTGGAAATTCATTCGTGATGAAATCGCTTTGGGACGACAAATTTATATTGTGTATCCTTTAATTCAGGAATCCGAAAAAATGGATTTTAAAGATTTGATGGATGGTTACGAGAGTATTTCTAGAGACTTCCCCCTACCCGACTATTCCATTTCGATTTTGCACGGAAAAATGAAACCCGCAGAAAAAGATGCCGAAATGAAACGCTTTGCTGAAGGAAAAACGAATATTATGGTAGCCACTACTGTAATTGAAGTTGGTGTCAATGTGCCGAATGCCAGTGTAATGATTATTGAAAGTGCCGAACGCTTTGGACTCTCTCAACTCCATCAATTGCGTGGTCGTGTGGGACGTGGAGCTGACCAAAGTTATTGCATCTTGATGACTTCTTACAAACTGACCAGCGATAGTAAAATTAGAATGGAAACTATGGTCAATAGCAACGATGGATTTGAAATTGCCGAAGTAGACCTGAAATTACGCGGACCAGGAGATATAATGGGAACCCAACAAAGCGGCGTTTTAAACCTTCAAATTGCGGATTTGGTCAAAGACAAAGACATATTGCTTTTGGCTAGAAATTACGCTTTCAAAGTATTGAATGACGACCCTTCTATGCAAAAACCAGAAAATAACATCCTTAGAATGGTTTTTATGGAACTTACCAAGAAAAAAAATATTTGGAACTATATTAGTTAAATCTATTATTAAATTCTCTTTGTTTTTAAGAATTTATGATTTAAAACGAAACGATTCCAAGTTGTTTTATTAATTTGTATGTACAAATGTTAAATTATTTTTTCTTATTATCGCTTTCTTACAAATGCTTTACTTTTGTTTTTTAACTTTTTTTAAAAACCAATTAAACCATTGATTATTTATGATGTCTCATCTTATTAATTAATAAAAAAGCAAGTTTAAAATTCAATTTATCTTACTTTAGAAGGTTAAAAACAAACTGCTTTCCACACCCAAAGAATTACCAAAAAAAATAAATAACCTTATGAAAATAAAAAACCTTGTTTACACGCTTTTAGTTCTTATCATTGGAGGTTTTATAGCCTACAGAGTAGTTTCTAATTCTAAAAAAGGAGGCGATTCAAAAGACAAAGGAGGAAAAGACAAACCGATGAACGTAAGTGGAATCGTTATTAAAACCCAAGTTTTTAAAAACAATTTATCGCTTTCAGGTTCTATCGAAGCCAATGAACAAGTTGAAATTAGAAGTGAAGTTTCTGGTATTGTAGAAGCCATTTCGTTTCAAGAAGGAAGTTTTGTAAACAAAGGTCAAGTTTTATTCAAAGTCAACGACCAAGAATTAAAAGCCCAACTCATTCAAGCAACAACTAAAGAAGGTCTAGCCGCAGAAAATGCTAGAAGAGCTAAATTGCTTTTGCAAAAAGAAGCCATCAGCCAAGAAGAATATGATGTCGCTAGAGCCGAGCACAAATCAACCCAGGCTCAAGTGCAATTAATTAGAGCTCAAATTGCAAAAACATCAGTAAGAGCTCCTTTTTCTGGTAAAATAGGATTACGTTCCATCTCTCCTGGAACCTACATTACACCTACTACTCTAGTTGCGAATTTGGTTAATATCGGAAAATTAAAAATTACCTTTTCAGTTCCAGAAAAATATGCTTCACAAATCAAGTTAAATACCAACATCGCTTTTTCCGTTTCTGGTACCACTCAAAAATACCACGGTGTTGTTTATGCTATCGAACCTGAAGTGGCCACTGCAACCCGAACTTTACAAGTTAGAGCCATAGCCGATAATAAAGAAGGAAAGCTTTTCCCTGGGACTTTTGCTAATGTCGAATTACCATTAGATGTCATTAACGATGCAATTATTGTCCCTACGGAGGCAATAGTTCCGATTCAAAATGGTAAAAAAGTGTTCATTTCCGAAAAAGGAATGGCAAAAGAAGTAAAAGTAGAAGCTTCTACCAGAACGGATGCTTCCATCTTGATTCTTTCAGGATTAAAAGCTGGAGATACTTTACTAACCACAGGCGTAATGGCGTTGAAAGATGAAACACCTGTAAAAGTTAAAATTAAGTAGTGTTTTTAGTAATTAGTAGCTAGTCATTAGTGATTAGTCATAAACAACTGAAGATTAAAACCAAGAACTAAAGACTAAGGACTTAAATAGAAAAAGAAAAAAATGAGTTTATCCACCATAAGCATAAAAAGACCTGTTCTAACGATAGTTTTGAATTTAACTATCATTTTGTTTGGAGCCATTGGTTACACTTTTCTGGGAGTTCGAGAATTTCCTTCTATCGACCCTGCTCAAGTTTCGGTAAGAACGAATTATACTGGAGCGAATTCAGATATTATCGAATCTCAAATTACTGAACCTTTAGAAAAAGCCATAAACTCTATAGATGGGATTCGAAATGTTACTTCTTCGAGTATTCAAGGAAGTAGTAACATTACTATTGAATTTGATTTGAACAAAGATTTAGAGGAAGCTGCAAATGATGTTCGTGATAAAGTATCACAAGCCGTTCGTAGTTTACCACAAGATATAGATGCTCCTCCTGTAGTTTCTAAAGCGGATGCCAATGGGGAATCCATTATTTCTATGACGGTACAAAGTGATTCTAGAGACGCATTAGAATTAAGTGATTTTGCCGAAAATGTAATTGCGCAACGTCTAGAAACGATTCCTGGCGTAAGTGGCGTTCAAATTTGGGGACAAAAAAGATACGCTATGCGTTTGTGGATTGACCCAGTAAAATTAGCAGCTTATGGGTGTACTGTAGCTGAAGTTCGTACGGCATTAAATAAACAAAATGTAGAATTACCTTCAGGAAAATTAACAGGAAGCAATACTGATTTGACCGTAAAAACAGTTGGAAACCTAACTAAACCTGAAGAATTCAACAACATCATCATTCGAAGTGAAGGCGATAGAATTGTTCGTTTTAGCGATATTGGAAATGCCGAACTAGGCGCTGAAAATTTAGAGACCAAAATGAGTCAATCTGGGCTTCCGTTATTGGGTGTAGCGATAGTTCCGCTACCAGGAGCCAATTATTTAGATATTTCAAAAGAGTTTTATAAAGTCTACAATTCTTTGCAAAAAGATTTACCAAAGGATATCAAATTAAACATTGCCATTGACAGTACGATTTTCGTAAAAAAATCGGTAGTTGAAGTAGCCGAAACTCTTGGTATTTCTATCATTCTAGTAATTTTAATCATTTACTTGTTTTTTAGAGATTGGGCCATTGCCTTCCGTCCGTTGATTGATATTCCCGTTTCCTTAATTGCAACATTCTTTATTATGTGGCTTTTTGGATTTTCGATTAATGTATTGACGTTGTTGGCGATTGTGTTGGCCACAGGATTAGTAGTCGATGATGGAATTGTGGTAACCGAAAATATTTTCAAAAAGGTAGAAGAAGGAATGTCGCCTATTGAAGCAGCAATAAAAGGGTCGAATGAAATCTTTTTTGCGGTAATTTCAATTTCGATTACGTTGGCCGCAGTATTTCTTCCTGTAATATTTTTGGAAGGATTTGTGGGACGATTGTTTAGGGAATTTGGAGTGGTCATTGGTGCAGCAGTACTAATTTCAGCTTTTGTTTCTTTGACTTTGACTCCAATGCTAAATGCCTATTTAATGAAAGGTGGGGTTCAAAAGAAATCCAAATTCTATTTGATGACCGAACCTTATTTTGAAAAATTAAACAGCAACTATGCGGAATCCTTAGGCCGTTTTATGAAAAAGAAATGGTTGAGCTTCCCTATTTTGATTGCTTGTTTTGGATTGATTTACCTTTTCTTTTCGCTTTTGAAAAAAGAAACGGCTCCTTATGATGACAGAAGTGCCATTGTAATGTCAATGACTACTCCAGAAGGCGCTTCTTATGAATATACGGACCGTTTTATGCAGGAAGTCTCTAAAATTGTAGACGATTCTATTCCAGAGAAAAATGTTTCGCTTATCATAACATCACCTGGTTTTGGAGCCTCTACGGTAAACAGCGGACGTGTTCGTATTGCCTTAAAAGCACCAGAAGAAAGGAAGCGTTCTCAAAAGGAAATTGCAGAACAATTAACTAAAATCACCAAACAGTTCCCTGAAGCGAAAACAGCGGTGATTGAGCAACCAACCATTGCAGTGAACCGTCGTGGAGGATTGCCTATTCAATACATTATTCAGGCGCCAAACTTTAAAAAATTAGAAGAGAAAATTCCATTATTTATGGAAGAAGCTGCTAAAGATTCTACTTTTGCGATTACGGATGTGAACCTGAAATTCAACAAACCTGAAGTCACCGTTACAATCGATAGAGAAAAAGCAGAAAGCTTAGGGATTTCGGTTTTGGATATTGCACAAACCTTGCAACTTTCGTTGAGCGGACAACGTTTTGGTTATTTTATGCAAAACGGAAAACAATACCAAGTCATTGGACAATTCAACCAAGAAGACCGTACAAAACCACTTGATATTACCTCTATGTTTGTCAAAAACAACAAAGGAGAATTGATTCAGATGGACAATGTGGTGACCATTCAAGAACAAAGTAATCCACCACAATTGTATCACAACAACCGTTATATGTCGGCCACTGTTTCGGCGGGATTAGCGCCAGGCAAAAGTTTGGGCGAAGGAATTGAAGCTATGAATAGAATCAAAGCCAAAGTTTTGGACGATACGTTTACGACTGACTTAGGTGGTGAATCTCGAGATTTTGTGGAAAGCAGTTCGAATACTTCTTTTGCTTTTGGATTGGCTTTAGTCTTGATATTTTTGATTTTGGCTGCACAATTTGAAAGTTTTATTGACCCGTTTATTATCATTTTGACTGTTCCGATGGCGGTTGCTGGAGCTTTGTTTTCATTGTGGTTGTTCAATCAGACTTGGAATATTTTCAGTCAGATTGGAACTGTAATGTTGATTGGGTTGGTGACCAAAAACGGTATTTTGATTGTAGAATTTGCGAATCAATTACGTGAACAAGGCAAATCAAAATTTGAAGCGATTATGGAAGCTTCTGAAGCGCGTTTGCGTCCTATTTTGATGACGAGTTTGGCGATTTCGTTAGGAGCCTTACCAATTGCTTTGTCACTTGGAGCAGCTTCGACTAGTAGAATTGGTATGGGAGTTGTCATTGTTGGTGGAACCATTTTTTCGTTGGTATTGACTTTATTTGTAATTCCAGCGTTGTATTTGATGTGGTCAAAAGCCAGAAAACATTATCCTGAATTTGACCATATTGCAGAATACGAAGCCGAATCGAAATAATTTTGGCTACGCTTTATGAAAATGAAAGGTGTAGTCTAGCCCCGATTGCTTCGCCAGTTCGCTTCGCTCGTGTGCAGCGGCATCCTTTTTTTATTTTTCTTTTCAAAAATAAAAAAAGATATAGCGGATAGCGGGAGGAATCGTGTTTTGAAAACAGATGTGGTGCTCCTTGAATTAGAAAATTAGAATTTAATTGGTAGTTGAAAATAAGAAATGAGAAAAAATATAATTGCATTTTTGTTATTGCTTGGTAGTGTTCTAGGAAACGCTCAAGAAGTTTTGACGATAAAAGATGCGGTGGCTATAGCCTTGGACAATAATTTTGAAATAAAAATTGCCAACAATAACCTGAACATAGACAAGGTTAATATGTCTGAGGGAAATGCTGGGATGTTGCCTACGATAACGGGTTCGGTGGTGGACAATAATAGGGTTCAAAACAGTTCTCAAACCTTGCAAACGGGGCAAGTAAACTCGCTAAAAAATGCCAAAAACAACAGTTTGAATTATGGTGTGAGTTTGGATTGGACCATTTTTGATGGTCTGAGAATGTTTGCGAGATACGAT
>JACCEA010823774.1_pt1 | contig 21398 bp, 13 predicted proteins | sample 7449851 | NCBI WGS metagenome assembly JACCEA01 (sample SAMN15323453, study PRJNA562643) | freshwater metagenome | isolation source: river surface water | place: USA:Blue River Watershed | collected 2017-08-18 | reverse complement strand
GGTTGATTCGCCAAAGCAATTGATTCAGATTCATAAAATTCCATTTGATTCACAACATTATGATGATGAGCTCGAAAGATATTGCTTGCTTCATTGTTTAAATTGCTGAAAAAGCTGTTATTGAGAGTACTTGCCAAGTAGACGTAAGTGCGTGATATTATTTTTCTTTCTTCTGTGGAATATTTCTTAAAAGCTTCTAAAAGTTGATCCATAGTTCGGCGTGCTTCCTCCTCACAAAATACAAGACTATGTGCAAGATCTTCTTCGAGAGCACCATTCAGCTCCATAGCAATAGAGTTCAAACGGGCACTAATCATCAACAGCGCATTAGCAAAGAAATCAAATCTACGACAACAAAAATCACCCACCGAACTTGCTCGCGCTCTTGAATTTCTGCATGAATATTGTCGCACTGGCGAACGAACGACCTTAATTGTTTCATAACTTTCAGGTGAAGCTGATCGAATGCCTCAGACCGCACCTGACGCTGTTCGTTAATTTGTTTCAAAGGCGGAATCAGCTTCACTGCTGTTATATCTTTATATTGGGTATCTGCATAATCCTGTTATTTTTGAGTTGAGTACTTGAAGTATATCTCAAATGTTAGTGGTACCTGAATCTGTTGTCGGATATCATAATAAGCCTGCAATTCTTCATATAATCCGGCAAAGGAAGCACTTGAATATAAACACTGATGAGACTTTTCCTCCGACCATAACCAAGATTGCAGAAGAGGAATTGTTTGATGCCAGTTATGGAACCTTTCAGCTGCAAAGTAATTTGCGATCCGACAATTGTCATTGATAATGAAATTAGCTGTTTGCCACTCTAAAATAGCTTCTTCCAGCTTTGCAATTTTTCTATGCACTTCGTTGGTGCGTTCTTTGATATTGCCCTCCAATTCTGAAAGGGCTTCGTGTTGATGCTAGATGACAGAAATATTGAAGTTAGTTTCAGATGCATTAATTGCAAAGCACTTTTGGTAGAATGCTCACTTGGAAGCGATCTTTCTTGTGGAAAACCGTTTTGCGAAAAGTTGCTAGCAATTCATCAGAGTCAAATAGTTGCTTTTGGACTATTGAAATAAGTGTTCAAGAAAACCATCCTTTTTAAATTCAATTAACTCTTACTTTCATATTCATCACGACCATATTGCTTCTCGGTGGATTTTGCTATTCGATTTTCTCTTATTAAACTTTCGTTCATACGAGTAAACTTCATTCTCTTTTTAATGGAAGTTCTAGAACGCTTTCTAAAGGATCGCACTTGTTCACCAAGCATTCTCAATTTCTACACCAATACATGATGAACATCGTAAATTTACTATTCATTACATCCAAGATTACTAACTCGCTCGTGCAAAGTAATTTCTTTCGCTTCTTTCATGGTGTAAATGGCGTATCAAAACCTGAAAGATAGAATGAAACAATGCCAAATTCTAAATTCAAATGTGTTCCTTAGGAAGTTTAGATGCATACAAACTTCATAATATGGATACAATTAACGGTTCTCGTGTACTGATTGGCTTAATTAAGGGACCTAAGAATTTATTTCAATAATAAAATGAGACTGGATTTGGGATTCTCTCATTTTATTTGCAAACGACAATACCAGATATATAAGGCCTTATACAGCGTTGATGTAGTTCTGCTGAAATTAGCTCGTGTACAAAATAATATTCCCGTATCTTGAAAACAGCAATATGGAGACTTTAATTACTGCATCGACCCATCTAGTTGGATGTGATAAGGAGGATCTACCTGTCTTGTCACCGGAGAAAATGATCTTTTCCCCACGGATAGTTGAAGTTGGGAGAAGTTCTAATGGACCGCGTGAAACAGACAAAGTGGCTTTGACAATTAGAGACTTTAATGTGGACACTAAGCAAGACACTGTCAACATTTTTCTACATGATGTGGACTCACTATCCGTAAAACAATTGACTAGAAATGCTTTTGGAACGAAGTCATTGCATCCAGTGGTTGCTGCAATGCATCGAGGGGGCACCGCCGAACTCGATCATGTTCTATTCTTGAAGCAAGGAAAGATCTATGCTCTACCACTGGATGGTGGTGAATCTTATGTTGTTTATGAAGAAGATATTTCAATAAACTCTTTTAAATGCTTTTGTGATCATAACAACAACACCTTCTTGTTGTGTGAAATGGACGTGTATCCATCCATGAACCCAGCCCAAACTGCCCAGTATGATGTAGATCAGGTGTCTGGAAAGAATTTGAAGACAAGTGCAATAACGTATGACCAGTTGATGGTGAGATATTGGGACAACTGGAGTGTTTTCAAGAAGCGAAATCATATTTTTAGTATTGCCGTTGAAGTTGACGGAAATGGGCGATTTGCTGCTAATAAAGAATTTTTGCGGGACCTAATGTTTGGTATGGAAACTGATTGTCCAGGCAAATCTCCTGGGAATGGATGTGATGATTACTCCATTTCCCCTGATGGGAGGTATCTCGCAATTTCTTGTCGCAAGGTGTTTGATTCTACAAAACAGCCCAATGACTTTGCATGGACCACAGATACTCCAATATTTTTGGGCGAGTTACGTCCCGAATATTTGTTGGGAAAGAACTTAAATTCTGTTGCCATACCATGGCATCAAGTCTCTAACGCTGATATGCATGCTGGTAATTCATATCCTACTTTTTCTCATGACTCAAGATTTCTTGCTTTTCTTTCTATGCAACGCGCTGGATTTGAATCTGATCGGTATAGAATAAGTGTATTTGATACAGAATCGCACTCTCTGCATGTCCTTACCGAAAATATTGATGTATCTTTTCAATCGATATTGTGGAGCTTAGAAAATGGCGAAAACATTCTGTACTCCACTGGTCAGTATTTTGGGACTATTCGTCTGTTTCGTATTAAGCTCGACTCGGATTGTTCGCGTCTTTTGGAAATCTCTGTAATGCAAGGTGATGAAAGTCGCATCGATCCTGTGGTCGTTTCTAATTATCTATACTTTCAACAATCTTCACTCTTGTCCCCATATGAGTTAAAGCGCATTGAGTTGAAATCGTACATCATCGGTCAAATATTCACAACATTCTCTGTTGATTATTATGGAGCCCACGCGAGAAATCATTCAGACGTGGTGGTTTTAGATCGTCCTGATTGTATTTCGGATATATACTGTGCATTTCCCGGATTTACCAACGGAGATTTCCTTATGCCTTCATTGAATCAACATTCCTTCAAAGGTGCAAAAGGGGAGTATGTTCACGGATGGTATGTTGGTCCTGTGGTTCTTCAGCAGGATGACGATAATCAATATAACGGTCTCCAGAGCGAAAATCTTCCAGAAAAATCTATTCCATTGTTGATTATCATTCATGGAGGTCCTCAATCTGCAATTCTGAATGCATGGAACTACCGATGGAACCTTGCCGCTTTTGCGTCGCAAGGATATGGTGTATTTGCCATCAACTTCCACGGAAGTACCGGATATGGTGAGTCTTTCACCGACAGTATCCGTAATGACTGGGGAGGCAAGCCGTTCGAAGATATAATGATCGGAGTTGACTTCATTCTTTCTCAATACAAATATCTTGATCGCAATCGCGTTGCTGCTTTGGGTGCCTCATATGGTGGTTATATGATCAACTGGATCAATGGACACAGTGATCGATTTAGATGTTTGGTGAATCATGACGGCGTTTTTTCTTTAGTGAGTCAATATTACACTACCGAAGAACTTTGGTTTCCTGGTAAGTTGATTGTCTATCCATGCTGCTTGTTCATGATGAACTCTTTTCTAGAATGGGAATTTGGATTGCCGTGGGAAAAGCCGGATGATTACAGAAGATGGAGTCCAGAATCCCATGTTGCCAATTGGAAAACTCCTACATTGGTCATTCACGGCGGTAAAGATATGAGAGTTCCTGAAACAGAGGGTATTGCCACCTTTACATCCCTACAACGTAGAAATATTCCTTCCAAATTGTTATATTTTCCCGATGAGTGTCACTGGGTATTGAAACCCATTAACAGTGCGTATTGGTACAATACCATTTTTTCTTGGTTAAAACAGTGGCTACATTGTAAGGGCAATTAAATCGTATTTAAGGTGGATTATAAACTTAGATAATGCATTATTTCTAATTTATTTTTATTTAACTTATTGTGCATTGACCATTTCCCATATTTTCTGATAATTCTGCTAAATTAGGGAGTCCTTCCCCGCCTGGCATGCTTGGTAAAAATCCAGAACCCATATTGGGCATTATCGGCATTCCATTTTCATCAAACTTGAGTCCAGGAGCTAAATCCTTTATTATATCTGCTGGGGGTTGACCATATTGTTGCATATCAAACATCAACTCCATCAATCTTTTACGACATTAGCCACATTAAAATTAAGAATTATGCTTTATTCACTAACCCACCTTGGAAAGTTGTCCGGCTCAGTTTCATAGACAGCAAGAATTTTTTGAAACGATTGGTATTGCTTCCCGTAGTTATTATATTCTGAAGTAGTCAAACTTTTTCTTGGAAGGATTAGGGAAGGAAGACAGTTTCAAATAACAAAATCACTAACCGATGTAATGCCAACCATTCGGGAAATTTTTCGCATATTTGTCTGGTAGGTTCATACATTAAGTCTTTTGATAACAATTGCCTCATAACACCATCAATTACTTCATTGTAGTCCTCTTTTTCGCCAAGTGCTTCAAATTGTGCCATCATATCCTCCATCATGCCTTCTCCAACTTCTTCGAGTTTTCCCGGTTCAAATCCTTCCATCCCTTTCTGGGCAGTGGCTATCATTTTCATGGTTGATGCAACTTCTCTATCTCCCAAAGATATACCTTTGATATCATTGGGTCCATCTGGATACAAATTAGACTTCAAATTTGTTTGAAATTGTTTCGCCAAATCGTCAAACAAGTTGTCCACAGATTGAATTCCTTCAGTTGTACCGCTGAGTGATTGTAGCGTTGACTGGAGTACATCACCATATTCGGGATCTTGCAAACTGTCAAGCATTTTGTTCATATGATCCCGTTGACGTTTGGCTTCCATTTCCAAACCGCCGTCGTCAACGCCGTCCAAGGATTGTTGTTCATGGACTTTTTCATTCAACTGTTGCTCCTCGAAATCATCGAGGGCCTGGTCTAGAATAGAATCAAGATCCATTTCCTAGTTTATTCCCTTTTGATTAGATTATGATTGGTAAAATTGTAGGGTAACTTGCACCGCTCAAGTTTCAAAATACATTTTCATGGATAGAATATCCCAATAGTGATTGTTTCTACTTGTTGGTGCTTCAAAAGTCAAAAGGACCACGGCCGGCCGTTGCGCGAAACACGCTTGTCGCCCCAACACCGTCTTGGCTATTCCATAGAACAATATCAATCAACGGCATTTTCTTCCACATTTAGGGATAGAGTGAGTGAGGAGTCTCTTACAACCAAAGCACCTACAAGAGCAGGAGCAGTGCCAGATGGACGATACAGATGACCTGTTCAATCTAGATTTCAACGACATCGATGACATCCTTGCAAACGAAGGTCATACAACCACCTCAGATTTCAGAAGGAATGATGAAAACGACGAAGCGATAGGCTCTCGTGGGGATCTTAATTTGGGTTATGAAAACAATACGCTCTATGAAATTGAACAAAATCACCTTGCATTCAAGGGAGGTTCTGAGGTACCCCATGAAGACGACTCTCAAGAAGAGGAGTTTTTAATTGTTGATCCTATTGCAATCAAACCATCTCAACTACCCTCAGATATCTCTAGATTACCAGAGAGCCAAAGTATCATAATGGTTCAACAAGCAAGTGTTTACTCGAGTACTCCACTTCACAACCAGGAACCAGTTCTTTCAAAGGAAGGTGGTGGTATTGATGAATCAGAACGTCGGGATTCTTCATCCAATGTAATGGATCAAGCTGATAAATTTCCAAAAGCAAACAATATTTCAACTCAGTTGGGAACATTTTCCCTCGAAAGCTTCAATTGGAGTTCTGCAGTTGATATCGATGAAAGTTCAATTGGCGTACATTTGCGACAGCAACTGGGTAGACATTCTCTCCCCAAGTTTGTTTGTAAAGTTCATGGTGTATCTGCAATCCTGAAATCTAAAGCCGTTAATCCAGCATTATTTCTGTTAAAAGTGAGTTTACAGCCTCTTCCTGGAAAGAAAACAATTGTGAGACCTCTTCCCGCCTCGACAAAAATAATCAGCAAATTTGACTCAGGAGATAAGACAAGTGAAAATTATTCTGCGTTTGTTATATCTTTTGGTCATAAATCAGTTCCACTCTTCATGACAGAGGGAGATTTGAGGAGTAAGATCTACAAGGAAGGTGCCTGTTCAAGAGTAACATTTGAACTATTCTACAATGGAGAAACAAATTTGATCGGCATAGGTAGTTACTATTTACCAGGACTCCTTGATATTGTCGGAGGAAATGCAAGAAACGTTTTACCTCTTAAACTGGAACTTATTGATTCACAGTTTATAGCCGAGGCAATAGTTGTTTTAAATGTTGATCACGGAACAAGGTCTCAAAATTTGAATAATCAGCAATCGGATAAATTCAAGTATTCGCGTTCGCTGGAGTCTTCATCTAGCAAATTTTCAACGAACAAATTGGTAAATTTAGAAATTTTGGGTGTATTTAAAAGCACTAACGGTGGTAAGCAAATTCATCTCGATAAATGCAACATAAATGTTGTGTTATCAGGCTCTGGAGAAAGCCATCAGTGCCCTTATAATCTACGATTTACGAAATCGGGCAAACCGATCGGGACGAAAATATGTCTTCGATCTTATTGCGCGTTGATAGATGTGCTTACAATTACAGCTTCTGGGTATGGGAATAAAGACATCGGTTGCCTCCGACTTCCGGTCGCAATAGGGATTGATAATAATCTATCTGGGCAGACAGTTGTATTGAAATTGTGGCCCTCCAGTGGTGATGAAAGAACTTTGATGGAAAATACTGGCTGGAAAATGGTTTTCCAACTTTCATGTTCTGACCATGAGATAGATAATCAACTCCAGATGGATTTAAATAATGCAATTAGTAATGTTGCTGAATATGATCTTGAAACTTCAGCACCTCCGCAACAAATATTTCCATCTCCAATTGATAACAAAATTGAAGACGAGAAAAGAAATTGGATGAATAACACTATTTCTAGTAGTGATCATCTGACAAAAATGCCTTCTTTACTTAGAAGTCAAGATGGTTGCATTTTTGGTTCGATACGAGGTATTGCCAGGCGCAAAAATTCATTCCATTCCACAACTGATATTCTTGAAGATACAATAAATTCAGGGGAATCATTTTTACTTGAAGTTCACTTGATCCCTGATCTGTTAAAATTATCTACAAGGTTTTGTTTTTCATCCTCGTCTTCACAAAATTCCGAGTTTGATGGATTTTCGGCACTCAATTTTGATTGGAGCTTTGCAATTGCGTGGACGTTAATGCAGGTATTTCCAAAACTTTATTGTTGGCCCCATCGAAGTGATAATTTGCATTCATATTTTTGAACAGAGAAAAGTTGCCGTTTTGCGATTTTCCATTTACAAGGAACTTTTAAATGGTGCAAATAAGACTTTGGTTGCTTTCAGTGAGATTGATTTAGCGAGTATAATAATAGCGGAAGGAACAGATTTTGTTGGTTTGTTATCGCTGAAAAAATTACCCAAGTCCCAAACATCACGAAGAATATCAAAATCAGTAATTACATCGGTTGATACGAAATCAACCTTACCCATTGATAGCAATGTGTTTTGCTGCATAATGCTTGGTTTCCGGTTTTCCGCCATTTTCAAGACTTTGGCTAAATCGGAGTTGGTTGAACCAGAGCTAAGCAATTTGAAAGATTCGATCCAATCTCGATGGAAAGATATTTTTACAAAATATTCACTTGACAGTCCAGAAAATCGAAAAGAGATTACCGATTCTCAGTTACAACATGCAAGTAGTCGTATACCTGTACATGTTGCCCTTGGAGATATGGCGATCACTGTCCCGGAGAGCCATTTATCTGGAAGTCGCGACCACTTTTCTGCAGGAACATTAATCCAAAACAGGGTGACTGGTTGTATCAATGTCGTTAATGATAGCTCAACAAGAGTAGAGTTTAGTGGTGACACAATATGTGGCACCAAAGTTAGATGGAACCAAGAGGATCTGTTCGTCTCAATTGACAGTATTGAAAGCAACCTCATTGCAGTTGAAATTAACCTATATCTTATATCCGAAGTGTCATCTCCCATGGAAACCAGTTACTTGAACACCGTCGCAACGAACACAGTTACATCGGAATTTGGTTCTTCAATTTCACAAAAGCAAAGGAAATTGGGGGTTTGCATAGTTCTTTTACCTTTTTCTCTGCTAGTGAAGGGCATTCCTCTCAATTATCAATTGCCAATTCGAGATAGTGAAGGATTTCGGATAGCCTTATTGAGTGTTAGCTTTCAATCCTCATCGATCCCGACATCTCCTGAAACCGTTCCTATCAATCAGTCGCAAAAGCAACAATATAGTAGGAATTACATTTGCATCGAGTATCTTGAAGGTAATATCTCTAATAATACCCTTGCTGCTTCAACCCAACTAGATCAAGAACATGTTCGCCACAAGGAAGTTTTCTTCGAATCCGCACTGTCCATCACCTCAGAATCTTCCTCCTTAGGCAACCAATATGTGAGTCGAACTGGATATTTGACAACTGTTTCAACTCAAAATTGGCACCTTTCGAGTCGATTATCATTACCATTAAATATTTTGAGTTTTGTAGACAGTATAGTGAATGACGACATTTCCCTCTGCATCATTTGCAAGGATGCTGGAGGTATAGATTGTCATGAATTAGGCAGAGCACGTATTTCGTTGCCAAGTGGATTTTTTCGCTCAAGTGGAAGATCATTTGAACAATGGATCACGTTTCATCATTATTCGAGTGCGGATGGTAAAAATTCTTTTTCAGGAAGAGTTAAAATTCGACTTACTTTGAAGGACCAAGTTAATTCCTTCCCGACCTACGAAGAAGGCAGTGGATTGGGTATGATTGTTTGTAGGTTTGTTGGAATTAATAGTGGTAGAAATGGACAAAATGATGAGTTTAGCGAAAAAGTAGTTCAAGCACAAATTTTCTCTCAAGTTATTCCTGTTTCCACATCCCTGCAACCCACTTCAAATCTCGTGAATGATGAAGAGCATTATATTGATGTGGACTCTACAATTTGCCAACCTATTCGTTATGGATCCGTTTTTCATAGATTTTCTGCTGGTGGTGAACTGGGTGGTAATGCCAGTGTTTACAATGGCACTGGTCATATTACGATAAATCTTAGAAGCGAAACAGCGACGTGCAATTACTGTGCTACTGTTCCAATTATGAAATTGGTACCCAAAGGCTCCAGTCAAAGCGAGACCCCTGATGGCTTTGAAATGTTATCCATACCTACGCTAGATTTGTCTCTTTCTAGAAAATCTCGAGGACTAAACAATGTGCAACTCGTTTCAAAGACAGTAATAGATAAAAACAGAATTATCGACGAAGGGAAAACTGATCCCTTTGCAAATTCCTCAGTTCGACTTCATCCAAAATTGCGATTTGAAGGTTGTTTTGTTCCTTTTGTGGATGGAATTATTTTAGTGCAGACAAACACTTTGGCATGGATTGGAAAGCCCCCAATTCATTATCAAAGTGGTGCCGGCCATGGTTGTACAACAAAACTTTCAGTCCGATTCTCAATGGGGTATCCATCTCCAGTTTTCGCACATTCAGTTGTAGACGCTCTTGATTCTGGAGATTTGAACCGTAGTCCGAATGATTATGGAGTGGCCGCATTGTTCGTCAGCACATTTGAGCTTCTTCGACAAGAAAAGGATGTCCTGAAAATGAAGGAAGTTGATTCTTCTGAATATAGAAGTATGCTACCTATGTTTGTCCAAGTCAGCCATCCTGACATGGAATCTTCCTTTGCAAAAAGTATCGATCCACATTTTACACCCGATGATGATCGATTGTGTGGATTCTTTTACACCGCACCACTCTACTCTGAAGCCATGAGGAGTTGCGCAACTGGCTCTATTGAGAAGAATGAAAAGATGCGATGGAAAGTAGTTCAAATCGATTTATATCATAAGAAAATGGCCAATTCTGTGGGTCGGCTTGAAATAAAGGTTTGCTTTAAGATGACTAATTTTCCCCGCTTTGTTATGGAACCCATTCGAAAGATTTTTTTTGGTGAAATATCCACGGTTGATAATGCTAGACTAGAGTTGGGCCTAAAGCAAGCATTTTTATTGGCTGACGTAGATAAGTCAAACTTTGTATCTGCTAGTGAGGTGAGAATAATAATGCAGCTTTATAATCGATTGTGAATTTATTTTCAAATTAGTTACTGACAGTTATCCAACAAGCGGATGAATTTAAAACAAAGTCATGTACTGCAGGAAGTAAAAATTTGCTGAAGTTAGCACCAAATGGATCCGAAACTACAATTGGCTTCGGTAATGCGTCACGTCTTTTGATGTCTTTGGCATCAGGAGGTCATAAAGGAAATGGTAGCTTAACAGACTTACAAAATTGTGACGCGGAACAAGATAATCTAGGTTCCTATGACATCGTTAAAGATTTATTCAACCGCTTAGATGTTGATGGAGATGGTGCAATTTCTTGGTGGGAATGGAAAAGTGTCTTGACAGCTTCACTAAGTAATAGAGAAGGAAATAATCCATCGAAGTTCATCGACCCTATTGACCCTCTTCTTATTTCCGCATTTGCCGCGTCAGAAGCTTTAGCGGTGACAAATTGTAGCATTAATGCTTCATCAAATCAGAAATTTTTTGAAGAGATAAAGGAGGAAGATGTCGAAATGTTTCTCAAGACCCTTGGACACAATGCAGTTTTATCAAGAACCATTATTCCAGGTGGATTCGACCAACTACCTGTACAACATGGTTTTATCCCGGTGGATGAAGACGCAGTTTTGAATGACGGCGGTAAATCAAAAGTGGCATTCAGATTGAATCATTTGGTGCAGTCCTTGCGGTTAAGTAATACTTTGTTGTCCAAACGATTAGAAGATGCTTTATTAGTTTCCCATCAATTGGAATTATCGTCCGAGAAGATTTCAACTGATGTGACGACTCAAAAAGAAATTCTTGATGAATTCCGACGTCAACAGAATATTATTCGCCTTCAGGATCAAGTGCAGCTCCTTGACAAACAATCTTCTACTTATCTTCATCAATTAGAGGCTGCTAAGGCGAGAGGTGATAAGTTAGCTATGTCACTGCTTGAGCAGCAGTCATCTTTGAACATTTTAAAGCAACGTAAAATCATGGAAGCTCAACTTCGCAAGCAGCAACAAGAGGTATTATTAAAAGAAATTAACGAGAGAAATATTCTCTTGACTGAAAAGATAATTCGCAAAAAGAGAAGATTTAGGGCAATGGTTGTGCTCAAGATGTTTTTTTTGAACGTGGTAAAACCGAAACTGTTGGAAGCCAGACGCTTAAGATGTGGCCGAAAAATTGTCCATGTCATAGAATCATCTCGTCTTCGGAAACGCTACAATCAATCTCGTTCAAATTTATTTTTTTGTGCAACAACATTACAGAGGATTTACAGAGGTTACAGAGCAAGGAAGTCCTTACAGCAATCTCACCAAGCAGCAATAATTATCCAATGTTGTATTAGATGCAGCATTGCCAGATTCAAATTGAAAACTCGTAAAGCAAAAAAAGAAAAGGTCATATACTTATTACAAAGAAACTTGGCAAATGTTGTGTTAAAAAATTGGAGGTCTTGGAAAGCATTTCGCCAAAATTGTGCATCGACAATTATCGCTCGTACATTTCATCGAAAATTACTAAATAAGCGTTTTGCAATTCGCAAAAACTTCATTGATCAACAAAAATTTCTTCAAGAACAGGAGCGTTTATTTCAAGAACAACAACGTCAATTGCAGGAGATGGCGAGAATTCAAGCGGAGAAAGAGAATAACGCGGCTGGAGTTCTTCAACGGCAATTCCGACAAATGTTAGATTTTTCTTATTTATTTCTTGAACGATTGGTTTATCGTGTATCTCAGGGTCCATAAGGAGCATGCGAGGGAGCTTCGCCGCCATGCATTGGCAGTTGAAAAATTTATACAAGAAAGGTCAGTTTTGTTTCGGTTGAAGACTAGACCATCGCTAGACAATATCCAATCTGGATCTGATTGTGTTCGAAGAGATGTTTCTGTGGAGAAGCGAAAAAGTAAGTTTAACAAAGGCTTTAGACCTTTCTTCTTGGAGGCCAAACATGTTGATTGTGAAGAGCGAAAATCTGATGTTGATGCTGAATTCGATTGTTTCAAAAATTTTTGGATTGTTGAGCCAAGAAACGTTGAAACTATCGTAGAGAGTAAAGATTTTTCATCTCCTAATACATTGATGGTGAATGTAGATAAAGAGAAAATTTCCCAAACCATAAGTCCTGCGACATCCAACGACGTGAATCTCTTAGTTGAGAAAGAAAATACCCATGTTGTTGATGTCATTGGCTCTGAAATACCAGACCAAGTTGGAGCGCCGGCTCTTGGTGATGCTACTGTAGTTGACAATGGGAATGCAGATTGTGATTCAAAACTACCAGAGTCTATTTATGAGACGAAATTACTGAAAGCAGAAACAGTTCGAAAGCCAATTGGGCCTAGCTCATTCGGTCGAGTTGAAGCAGTCGATGATCAAACTCGTGTGATGGAAGTTATTTACCTTCCTCTGGTTGATATTGCATGCGATTTTCAGAATTTGCCTGAATTTGACAGAAGAAATGTTGCGTTTGATCATCCAGATATCCTGTGGTATAGTCGAGATGAGCCTCCTCCAGAGCCAGAACCTGAGCCAGAACCTGAGCCAGAACCTCAACCTGATTTGGCTTTACCGATTCAATTGGAATCCACAAACCTTATCCCCCCTGACCTTGAACCATCTCCTGAAGAGTGTACTCCAATTACCATTCCTGAAGCGTTGATGGACCATGAGGTCAATGATAGTGTAGTTGTAACCGCACTTTTAGAACCAGTCCCAGCATATGAAGTACCGGAAGAAATCCCAGAGGAAGAAAGTATCCAAAGCATGGGAGATGATGAGGATGCGGTTTATATCCCTCCTTTGGAACGTGCTCATCGTGGGTATCACATTACCTACTCTGTTGATGGTGATGAAATTGACTCTATGCACGGGAAAGTTATGATATCCGATGTAGAAGCAGGATTGATTGGTGTTAATTTTCCAGAGCTCCAATTATCTGTCGAAAATGTACTGTCTCAATTTCCAATAGAAAGTTCGGTTACTACTGGTGGTTCAAAGAGACTAATTCTTCCAACAGTATCAGCAGATGATTCCTCAGAGCAAATCCGGGATAAATGTTCTCATTTTGCAGATATCCTTTCTGATCATCAACCAGGAGAATTATTATGGGTTAAATATGAGCATCCTTACATTATCTGGTATAATAAAAATGGGGATGTGCTCATGGAAAGAGATGAAACCCAAGCCAGCAAAAATCTTAACATTAAGAAGAGTAAATCACCACAACCTAAGTCTACATTGTTGGTGAAGTCTCCTGGAAAGCATCGAGGTAGTGAAGAAAGTGAAGAGATGTTAGATCATCCGAAAAGTAGTAACCTCAATACACCCTTGTTCCAATCTCGGCTTGCATTAAATGGATCTGGGAGTGACTACGATCGAGTTTTGATGGAAGAATCTCCTCACAAAAAGTGAATGGTAATAATGCCGTAGATATGTTAATTTGTTTCAAGATCTGTAAGATTTGTATATATAAAGAATAATCCATCAAATTGAATGCTATTAATTTGTGTTTAACTCTTTTATCTATTCAAAGGGTGGTGATTTAGGAGCAACTTTGTCGATGCAGACGAACACAAATAAAACACTGTTGCCACTATCTACTTCAATAATGTACTCATGAACCTCTACTGATGCAAACAAACTAAGCAAGTCTAACAAAAACTTTAACAAATCTTTCCTGCGCTGTTCAAATGCAAATATCATTGATCCTCCGGGACGTATTAGTGTGTTAACTGTCAATAATAAATCGGGGAAATGGTCTGCGTGGTAAAACACATCTCCCATAATAATGAAGTCTACTCTCGGTAAATTTTCATGTTGGAACTGATCAATTATATCAGTGCCCCAAAGTGATGCAAGGAATTTAAAGCTAACATCCCTATTTTCAATTAATGCGTCAGCAACACATTGTCTGGTAAAATTAGTTGAAACTTCATCAATTTCTTGCAGTATTAGGTTAATGTTAGAACCTTTGACTACAGGAAATATTGCAGCAACTACAATTGCTGCTAATCCACATCCTGCACCGAGCTCTAAACATGAATAGGATACTGATCTACCAAACAATCTGTCCCAACATGAGGAATCCATGCGATCAAGGAAGTGAGCTAACACTACTTCTGCATCCCAAATAGTAGAAGACACATTTTCACAGGATTGCGAAAGCAAAATATCACCAAATGAAAATGAAAAACAACGTTGTGGATAGTACATCAGGAGAGGATCGCATAGTGTCAGCTCGCTTCTAAAATCTCTCCAACTATCATTTGCGATTCGCAGAGATTCAAAATGCATCGATACGGAGCGACTAATATTACTCGATGGAGGCGTACTTTGAACATTCTTTTGTTGCGTTTTCCTTCTTCGTGACGCTGGATTAGGGAGTTTTGTCGGTAATTGATCCGCAGTGTCAATTTTCAACTCTTGGGTATCATGTTGGCGCTTACTTGCGACATTTTTGTAATCACGTAGATCATCAAAATCAAATCCTACCCCACACAATGCCAGACCTATTCCAGAACAAGCTAAGGATGCACGTTCTCTAATCCATTTAATAAGTGTTACTTTATCAACAAACTGGAAGAATTTCGTACTTACCGTTCCCCAGTCAATGCAATTTTGTACAAAATGAAGTCATCCCGCTCCTCAATAGACAGACAAGATTCTCTAACTGCAGTTGCCTAAGTGCAAACAATAAATAATTATCAAATTAAACCCCATTCGTTGACTTACAACTAGAATACGAACCATTCTCCTGAGAAATCTATCACCCACTAATTCAATAGCAAGCGCTTTTATACCTAAAGCAGTATTTATTTCAACTAATTCCACTTGAGTTCGAAGTAAGGTGCACTTGTCGCTCAAACCCAATCCTGTTTCACGATTATCGCGATGGGCGAAGCCATTGTACGATAGTTTTTTACCAACCAATCTGTTAATTATCAATCAGTTTGCGGAAGTGGTAACATATCTCTGCTATGTACCTTGAAAAAGATTGACGTATAAAAGCGACGTCAACATCAATATCACCAAGGTGGACGCCAGTTCTAACTGGAAAGAGATAAATATAACGTCTCCAAGTTGTCGAAAATATAGGGTGAAATTTCCTGGATACTCGTTGACAATCCCACACTCGCAATTTACCTCGTAATGGAGAATTTGGAAGAGTAAATGCAAATGACGTCGTCTGTTTATCAAGTTTTTCTTGTAGTCTCTTTCTCTTGTTCGAGATTAACGTTTCTTCAATATCGCATATCTTCTTCATTTCATCTTCACTGGTATAATGCTCATCATTGCATAAGGCATCATCAAACCGATTAATTCTTCGCTCAATCATGTCCATAATCTGGTTGGATTTGTCACCTAGATCGTGACAGTGGAACGATATGACTTGGGACATTGCTGATACATCTTTATCCGTTCTCCCTGCAGCAACTACTTTGCGCCTTAGCAAGAACTCCACGTCATCCTCAACCGTCCGGATAATGGTAGAATCGCTTCCTTTTTGTTGCTGATAGCCATTATACTTAGAACCATCGTACCCAATTGTTAATGCATAAGTACAACGAGAAGAATATTTTTGGTCTCTTGAATTGAATTCCCCGCTTTCCACACTGACTTGGTGCAAGGATTGGAGATTCGTCCATGAAAAACAATCATCTCCGACTATAAATGGAGGTATCGTATTGGCCTCCTCACCGATGAATGGGAAGTTTCTTTGCAATTTGGATTGTAGAGTATTCGACCAGAACTGACGGACTGCTTCCCAATCTCGCTCGTTGAAAAACTGAATGTGGCTATTGCGAGAGGGACACTCATTACATTTCCATGCCATCAGGAAAGATACATCATCTTGCTTGCATAACAACCCGCCTTCCATTTCGAGTCTTACTAGTATACTGGTATTGTAAATTGGAAATGCAAAAATGTCAAAAAGCAAATCCATGTGGAGCAATACCAGATGGCGCCATCTGGAATATGGAATAGGGGGTGCTGCGTCCTCTTATTTTATTCTCAGGTCGGTGTCAGCAGCAGCAGTGTGTTGATGAGCCCCGCTTAGGCCTTATTAGGCCTTAGTGGTAAGCATATTATTGGTACTCTCTGTGCTGCTGCTGTGCTCTGCTGCTGCTGCTGCTTGGGCGTGTTTTGGTTGGCTTTCTGGATTTGCTGGTATTTATTGTATAAATTGTATTCTTTATAAATGGTATTGTATGTGTAAGTGTGAAGTATACAGTACCTCAGAGTGAAATTTTCTTAAGACACGAATAATTTGTGCATATTACGTTGGTTATGGAGGAATTGGGAGAGAGAAAAAATAGTATCCTTGGAGGAGATGATATCCAGCCTGTTCATTTGCGCAAACCTCCTGCACAACGAAAGATAAGACCGTACGACTTTTGGAGGAGTATTGGAAGTCCCAAGTTTGTTGTCGCGCCAATGGTAGATAACTCTGATTTGGCATTCCGCATGCAAACACGTAATTATGGTGCCACCTTAGCTTATACTCAAATGCTGAACTCAAACAGTTTTGTAAACTCAAAAGAATGCAGATCAAATTTGTTTCAAACTTGCGATGAGGATCGCCCACTGTTTGCTCAATTAGCTGGTTGCGAACCAACTATGATTCTGAAAGCTGCCAAGTTTGTGGAAGATCGTTGTGACGCTGTCGATATGAACTTTGGTTGTCCACAAGGCATCGCAAAGCGAGGACGTTATGGTGCATTCTTAATGGAAGAACTTGAATTGCTTGATGATATTGTGCGAACTTTGGTGGAAGGATTAAACATACCTGTAACATGTAAGACAAGGATTTATCATGACTTTGATCGAACTATCAGACTATGTGAAACTCTTTATAATGCTGGTGCATATGCATTGACAATCCATGGTCGTACGAGAGAGGAGAAAGGTCAATTTATTTGCAAGCCTGATTGGGACACACTTAAAAGAATTAAAGATCATTTTCGGCGAAAGGATATTCCGATTCCCATCATAGCCAATGGTGGAATCGAAACAATGGATGACGTCATGAGATGCCTTGAGTACACAGGTTGCGATGCAGTGATGACTAGTGAAGGCATCTTGGAAAACCCATCATTGTTTAGCCGGAACATAACCACAGACGGCATCAGAGTGAATCAAATCTATCTAGCAGGTATGCTTGTTGGCCTTGCATTCTCTTATGTAACTTATTTGGTGGGTATATAGATGAATACTTGGATTATTGCGAAAAGTATCCAGTTTATCATATGAAGTGTATTCGATCACACATTTTGAAAATGCTATACCGCTATATTACGGTGCATGAAGATTTGAGAAATAAGTGTGGACTTTGTAACACTATCACTGATTTTCGGGATTTTGTCAAAGCAGTTCGATTGAGAGTGGAACACGAAAATTCTTTAGAGGAACAAATTGACATGAAATATCCAGATAGAAAGGATAAATATTGGATTTCTTGGTACAATCGTCATCGTTATGACGTAAATGAAAATGGAGAGACTGCAGAGCGTAGAGCCATCACTGATCCTGATCATGTTCTCAATTTAAAAGATAGCTTTATTCGCGGTGGCGATGATCAATGGGAAGGTGGCGATTGTGGGGGAATTTTCTCTGCATTGAATATGTTTGGTGATACATGTGGAGATGATTCATCATCGAGTGACTTATTTTAAGGTTATAAATCTGGTTGATCTATTACAGCTTCGCAAACATATTTTTTTTCCTTCAACAAACAAAGTGACCTTAAAGTATCACAACCATGTTCTCGCTGATCGATCAAAACATACTTATAAGAACTACTTCCACTTACCACACGAAATACAGTATCTTTAATCTTATTCTTGACTGTATGAGTGAGATCTAGACAAGCTATTCTCTCCCAGGTGGCAATGGCTCAGGACAAAGCTCCGGATGGATGACCATTTGCTCGCCAATCTTAGAACCTTTCTTTACAATCTTGTACGAAAGATAGGCAAAAATTGCAAAAGAGATAGACAAAGCAATCAAAAAGTGAGTTTGCAGATGTTTCAGAGCCTTTTCGAGTGGACTGATGGACAGCTGGTTGTCCAAGGACGGAACTAAGTGACCTTGTCCAAAGTAGGCAGGAATCAAATGCAAAGGAATAACAGGAGGCAATAGCACAATCAAGGCGGAAAAAACAAGCATCAAAAGTACAAATGCTTTTGTGATGTTGTTCGTAATTACCTCCTGCGAAGTTCGAAGGCTGAATGGCGTACCGCCATTAGGATCCGGACGGTACCTGCCCAGCATTAGATCAATTGCATCCTGTTTCACACCATCTGTCAAGTTATTGATATAATAACGCATAACTGAATTAACACCATCATTCATCATTCCCTTGATTGTACGCTTTCCAGTTTTTGTAAAATCGGTTTTCAAAGCACCGGTACCGGCATAACCCATGCTCATCGCATCAGCATTATTGGTCCACATAGTTTTGAATATCTTTTCGAAGGATTTCCACGGAGTATCCATAATATGATTGCCATTAAACTCGATTGTCTTCTCTTTCCCAACTTGCAGAACTAATGATCTTCGGGCGAATAAAGACTGGACAACATTTGTTCGGTCCAAATTGTCCATACAGTTCGTTCTGATCACTCCACTTTGCCAAGAAGTAACTTGACCATTTGCAGACTTACTGAAGTACTTTTGTTGCCTGAAGGCATCATCCACCAACATCACTAGTTTGGACAAATTCTTCCACTTTCCTTTCTGCTTACATTCGTGGTGGAAGTCAAACCAAACGTATTGGATGGTGTGGTTTGGCTGTTGTATATATGGGCGGACAGAGTCTATCACATCTTTGTAAGCAACACCCAAACGACCTTGATCTTTCTTGTTGTCAATAAGATTGATGAGAATGACGCTAGCAGCTCCAGCATTGTCGCTATATTTATCCATTACTTCTTGTAAGTGTTTTGTGCAACAATCCACTGACTTCGCACTGTCAGTATCAATGAAAACTGCTGGGTCATAACGCATATGAACAGGAGAGATCCATTTCAAAGGGATTGAACCACGAATTTGCACAAAAGATGTAATCTTTCCATCTGGAAATATAAGTATTTGTTCAGTTTCTACGAAATTTGCAGTAAATCCGTTGTCATCAATTCCACGTTTTGTGAAGCGGCAACCTTGACGGTATTTCGATCGTCGAGAGATGAAAACCAAAGTTAACTTGACATCTTCTATTGTGCACTCTTGGCGCAATTCAATGAATGCTGACATGAATGGAACTATCCAATCATCAGCTTGGTGAAGTACTAAGTCTTCAATCAAATCACGATTCCAGAAAAAGCGTAAATCTGCTCGTGCCCATAAAGAATCCTGTCCTGAAACCTTATTTAAGGATAACTTTGCAATGCGTTGTTGAGAGAGAGTTATATCTGATGTTAAAGAGAAGTAGAAATGGTGTTCAGAAAGTGCCAAATTGAGTAATTGTAAATAGCGATCTTCATCTCGTTGCTTATTGTCTGACAAAGCTCGACCATTTCGAAAAAGAGGAACTACTACAATTTTCTTGGCCTTACGAATATTCATTAATGGAATGGATACATATGGCTCGGACTCAACCACCAAAGCAATATAGGAACCGCTCAACAAATCATAGAAGCCAAAAATAGCTTCAAATGGTAATACTTGCAACGATGGTCCTAGGTCAGCTGGAGGTTGGCTCTTATTAATTCTCTCGAATACTCGCGTTCCTGTATCTTTGCTCTGAGAAATCAGCAAGCAATGAGAGCCTACAGCTACTCCCCCATTAACAGGAGAACCATTTGCAGGCGCTGGGGTTACAGCTGCTGCGGTTGGTGCGTCTAAATTTTCAAGAACAGCTTTGTTATCATAAATTCTCAGCACTCTACCCTTCCCCATATTTGAAATACCAAACACAACGGTGTTGAATTGGATAATGTATTATACCACAGAATTGGGAATTCCTTGAAATATAAGAGGCAATCTTCTCTGATTTGCTTTTTACAGTCAGTATATTGTTGGTACAACTACTCCATACTCAACGACACTATAATATTGTAAACCATACAACATAAAGAAAAGGATTTGTGCCAATGTTCATTTGGGATTGTCTGGTCACATTTAGGAGGCTGGTCTGTTTTATCCCTGAATTTTTCTTTTGTTGCCCCGGGGCTTTTCTTTTGGGTGGTCGCGCGGGAACCCTGCCGACATACTTACTTAGGCATTATTTATTGGTATTATTAGAAGGCCTTATTAGCGCCCCTTCACAGCCAAAATGAGTAATGAATTTTAGTGCGTATCCGATATTGGAGAATGAAGAGAGTAAGAATAAACCAAGTCCATATCCATAAAAACTAATTGACATTCTCTCTTTTGAAATATTTTCAAATCGTTTTTGTAAGTCAGTTGGTAAAGAAGATTTGTACTCTCTTATCCAATATGGCCTTGTATAGCATAGCTATTTATCAATTAAAAGTATTACATAGATCAACAGTATTATATCGTAAGATAGAACAATATAAGGCCCAAGTTACTGTTCAGAGAATCTGCATCAACTACACAAGTATATCCACTTCCTCGTGTAAAACTTCCATATACGAATAAATTGATGACGCACGAAAAAAAAATGTTATTTCTTTGCATCTATCAACAAAATAGAACTATCACCTCAATATTGAACATGTTTGTGGTGGATACATACCAACATGATAATGCAGTTGATTTACTATCGATATGAAGTTATCCTATGCAGTTATCTCCACCTGTCGCATTTATCGCTTTTCGGCGTCCAGGAGTTGCCGGGCCTATCGTGTATCTACTATGTGCTGAAGGGTGATAATGCAAATAAAACTGTTCTCATCTCCACCAACCGAAAATGTAAATATTAGGAAGTAAAATATGAATCACAACAAGCCACCACAAGAGTAATTCTGATGATAATGCGGATCATCAATTTTTTCTTTAATTCACCACCAAACGCTACGATATCTATCCAGATTTCAGTTTAGGCATTTGCGAAAGGTTTAGGGGTCCGCGATT
>JACCEA012511002.1_pt1 | contig 21403 bp, 15 predicted proteins | sample 7449851 | NCBI WGS metagenome assembly JACCEA01 (sample SAMN15323453, study PRJNA562643) | freshwater metagenome | isolation source: river surface water | place: USA:Blue River Watershed | collected 2017-08-18 | reverse complement strand
TGCTGCCAATGCCGGCCCACCCGTTCCAGCGTGCTTTTCAGCGCTTTCGGGGCGCTGCGCTGCAGGGATTCGAACAGATCCTGATCGAGTTCGGCGCTGTACATGCTGCGGGCCCGCTCGACCAGATTGTGCGCCTCGTCGACCAGCACCGCCACGCGCCACTCGTTGAGCAGGGTCAGGTTGTAGAGCAGCGCACCGAGGTCGAAGTAGTAGTTGTAATCCCCGACCACCAGATCCGCCCAGCGACACAGTTCCTGACTCAGGTAATAGGGACAGACGCCATGTGTGAGCGCGATACGCCGCACTTCCTGCTGCGGCAACCAGGCCTGCAGCAAGGCTTCCTCACGGGCGGCCGGCAAGCGGTCGTAGAAGCCCTTGGCCAACGGGCAGGATTCGCCATGGCAGGTTTTGTCCGGGTATTCGCAGGATTTCTCGCGCGCGGTGTGTTCCAGCACCCGCAGCTCCAGCGCTGACTGTCGCAGGCTGTGCAGGGCATCCAGCGCCAGACGGCGACCGGGCGTCTTGGCCGTGAGGAAGAACAGCCGGTCAAGTTGCTGTGCCGGCATCGCCTTGAGCTGCGGAAACAGGGTAGCGAGCGTCTTGCCGATGCCGGTGGTGGCCTGTGCCAGCAGGGTTTCGCCGTCGCGCGCCGCACGAAACACGGCTTCAGCCAGTTGCCGCTGGCCATGCCGGAAGGCCGGGTAGGGGAATTCCAGTTGTTCAAGGCTGCGGTCACGGGCAATGCGGTGCGCGCTTTCCTGCCTGGCCCAGGCAATGAAGCGGCTGCATTGCAGCTCGAAAAAGGCCTTCAGGCTGGCCGCGCTGAAGCGCTCGCGCAGCACACTTTCCTTCTGCGTGACCACGTTGAAATACACCAGCGCCAGATCGATTTCGTCCAGCTGCAGCTGCTGGCACAGCAACCAGCCGTAAACCTTGAGTTGTGCCCAGTGCAGCAGGCGGTGGTTGTGCGGAATGCGCGAGAGGTCGCCGCGGTGGGTTTTGATCTCCTCCAGCAGGCGCGCCTGCGGGTCGTAACCGTCGGCCCGCCCGCTGACGGTCAGCCCCGGATATTCGCCGCTCAGCGGCAACTCGGCGAGGTAATCGGGGCCGCGCCGGGCCACCACCGTCTGATGGCCGGCAATGCCTTCCTGCGCGCTGGGTGCCGGGGTGAAGCGCAAGTCGAGGTCGCCTTCGCGCGCCGTGAACTCGCAGAGGGCGCGCACCGCCACGCGGTAACTCATGCAGTGCTCCACTGCACATAGCAGACTTCGACCGGTAGACCGTGTAGCGCGCAGAATGCCAGCCAGCGCTTCTGGTTGTCCTGCAGACGGTCGCCCGGGCCCTTGACCTCGATCATGCGGTAACGGCGTTGCTGCGGATAAAACTGGATCAGATCCGGCATGCCGGCACGGTTGGCGCGGATATCGTCGAGCAGGCGTTCAAAACAGACCTTGAGGTGCGCCGCCGGAATGCACAGCAACGCCAGTTCCAGCAGCGTCTCATCGAGCAATTCCCAATACACAAAAGGCGACTGCAGACCGTACTTGTCGGCAAAGTGCCGGCGCATGATCGCCGGATAGGATCCGTCGTCCAGTGCTGCAAAGCAGGCGGCAAAGATTTCCGCGCGCCGCTCTTTGAATTCGCCACTGTGCAAATCGGCCGGCCCGCTCTGGAACGGGTGAAAGAAGGCCCCCGGCAGCGGCGCAAAGATCGCCGGCCAGCAGAGCAGGCCGAACAGGCTGCACAACAGGGTGTTTTCCACGTAATACACCGGCGCATCGGCTTGCTGGAAGTGCTCGCGCACGGCGAACTCGACGCTGTGTTGCGCCGGCATCGGCAGTTGCAGGTCGATTCGCGCTTCAACCACCGGCGGCGTGCGCTGTGCCGGTGGCAGCCCGAGCTGGCGCGTCAGCCGCGGCAGCGCACGGTACAAGCGTTGCAACAACTCGGCATCGGTCGAGGCCGTGCTCAGTTGCACGGCCAGTGCATGGGCGGCTGCGAACTCGCCGGTTTTTTCCAGAATGCGCACGCGCCGCCAACTGGCCTCGGCTTGCGCGCAGCCCTGATACAGGCTCAGTGCTGCCGCCAGATCGCCCTGTTGTTCCAGATGCTGCGCAATCTGTAGCCGGAGCCGGGCATGGCGGGTCAGCAGGTAGGGGTTGTCGCTGGCAAAAGCATCCAGCGCGGCCAGCAGTGGCGGTAGTTCTGCACCCGCTGCGAACGACTCGCGTAATTGGTACAGATGGAGATAACCCTGCAGGTCCTCCCGCTGCCGGAAGGCCCGCGACTGCGGACTGATCGCGACGCTTTCGTAGCGGTAGATGCCCAGTTCTGCCAGCACGAACTCCGACCAGTCCTGGGCCAGATTGCCGAAAAACAACAGGCGCAAGCGGTCACACAGGCCCTGAATGGTCAGGCTCAAGACCTGCTCCGGCAGATCCGGACACCAGTCGGCAAAGCAGCGGGCTGCCGGCTCCGCTTCGCACAGCAGGGCTTGCAGTTCGGGTTTCTTCAAACGTCGCCGGCCCTGGGCTGCGGGCAGCAAGTCCAGCAGTTCGTCCTTGCGCAGCAGGGCGCTGATGGCCTCGGCATCCAGCGCGGCCTGATCGCTCAGCCAGCCACGTTCGAGCAAGGAGCGGGCCGCGGCAATGGGGTCGCCAATCTCCGCATACTGCAGTTTGCTGGCACGGAAATGCTCGCCCTTGCGCATCACCATACGGACCAGCAGGGCCTGAGCCGCCTGCTCACAGCGCTGGAAGTCGGCCAGAAAGGCCAACTCTTCGGCATTCAGCAGATCGGCATAGCGCTCGCCGACCCAGTTCAGGGCCGTGTGGAAGTTGCGCAGGTAATACAACGCCGGGTCGTCGGGGGCTGGCATGGCTTGCTGATCTGTATGCATATCCAGTATTGTCCGTGGCCTTGGCGCATTATTCAACCCGTCAGCGCCAGCGCAGAACGCCGGTATCCGGTACCGATTGTTTACCTGTACGGGCAAACACCATCGCTCAATTGCCGGCAGCTACTTATGATGGCGCGCTGAGCCGGGATTCGCCGGTTTATCCAAGAGGAAGTGGCTTGATGCGCGATGCCAACCCGTTGCAGCCCGGATTCATGATCGTCCATGGCAATCGCCTGGACGATCTGCGCGCGTTGGCCGTGAACTGGATGAAAGGCTATCCGCTGGCACCGCTGGAAAACGAAGTAGTGCTGGTGCAGAGCAACGGCATTGCCCAGTGGCTCAAGCTGGCCCTGGCCGAAGATCAGGGTTGCGGGATCGCCGCGGCGCTGGACGTGCAATTGCCGGCACGCTTTCTGTGGCATACCTACCGCAAGGTGATTGGCGACGCAGCGACCCCCGAACAGTCACCGCTGGATAAAGACGCCCTGACCTGGCGCCTGATGCGCCTACTGCCGACCCTGCTCGGGCAGCCAGCATTTGCCAGCCTGCAACGCTTCCTCGCCAATGACGATGACCAGCGCAAACTGCACCAGTTGGCCGCACGGCTGGCAGACCTGTTCGACCAGTATCAGGTCTACCGCGCGGACTGGCTGGAAGACTGGGCCGCCGATCGCGACTGCTTGCGGACGATCAACGCGGCGCCCGCACCGCTGGAGGATGCCAACCGCTGGCAAGCGCAGCTCTGGCGCGCTGTGCTGGCCGATGTCGGCAGCGACGCGCTGCAGCAGAGCCGCTCCGGCGTGCATCGGGCGTTTCTCGAGCGCCTGCAGGCCCTCACAGAGCGCCCGTCCGGCCTTGCGCGACGGGTGGTGGTGTTCGGTATTTCCTCGCTGCCAGCGCAGACGCTGGAAGCTCTGGCGGCGCTGGCCAAATTCAGTCAGGTGTTGCTCTGCGTGCACAACCCGTGTCGCCACCACTGGATCGACATCGTGGCCGACAAGGACCTGCTGCGGCATGCCTACCGGCGCCAGACCCACCGGCAGCCGCCAGCCTTGTCTGCCGCTGCCGAGCTGGGTCAGCCGTTGCTGGCTGCCTGGGGCAAGCAGGGTCGCGACTACATCAACCTGCTCGACAGTTACGACGATCCGGCCAGCTATCAGGGCCTGTTCAGCGGGGTCAACGGGGGGCGTATAGACCTGTTCAGCGACGAACCCGCCGCCAGTCTGTTGACCCAGTTGCAGAACGACATCCTCGAACTGCGTCCGCTGGGCGAAAGTCGCGCGTTTTGGCCGGCCGTTGACCCTGCGAGCGATCACTCCGTGCGCTTTCACATCGCCCACAGCCCGCAGCGCGAAGTGGAGATCCTGCATGATCAGCTGCTCGCCCGCTTCAGCGCCGATGCCACGCTGACGCCGCGCGAGGTGATCGTCATGGTGCCGGATATCAACGCCTATGCCCCGCATATTCAGGCGGTGTTCGGCCAACTGGATCGTCAGGATCCGCGCTTTATTCCCTTTACCCTGGCCGATCAGGGCCGGCGTGCCCGCGAGCCGTTGCTGATCGCGCTGGAGCACCTGCTGCGCTTGCCCCACAGCCGCTTCGCCGTCAGCGATATTCTCGATCTGCTCGACGTACCGGCGCTACGGGCGCGCTTTGGCATCGGCGAAACCGATCTGCCCACCCTGCAGCGCTGGATCGAAGGCGCCGGTATCCGCTGGGGACTGGACGGCGCCCAGCGGCAATCGCTGGATTTGCCTGCGGATCTTGAGCAGAACACCTGGCGCTTCGGCCTGCGCCGCATGCTGCTGGGCTACGCCGCCGGCAAAGCGCTGGCACTGCACGGCATCGAACCCTATGACGAGGTGGCCGGGCTGGAGGCCGCACTGGCCGGCCCTTTGCTCAACCTGCTGGAATACCTGGAAGTGGCGCGGCTGGATCTGCTGCAGGCGGCCAGCCCGGGCGTCTGGGTAGAGCGCTTGCGCGCATTGCTGAACGTCTTCTTCAAAGCGCAAAACGATGCCGATGAGTTACTGCTCAATCAGTTGCTGCTGGGGCTCGAAGATTGGCTGGAAACCTGCAATCAGGCCGGTTTCAGCGAGCCGCTGGCGCTGAATGTGGTGCACGAGGTCTGGCTGGCCGGCATGGAGCAGGGCGGTTTGTCGCAACGCTTCCTCGCCGGCGCGGTGAACTTCTGCACCCTGATGCCCATGCGCGCCATTCCGTTTCGCCTGGTCTGCCTGCTGGGCATGAACGACGGCGACTATCCCCGTCAGCAATCCCACGTCGATTTCGACCTGATGCGCCATGACTACCGGCCGGGTGATCGTTCACGGCGCGAGGATGACCGCTATCTGCTGCTCGAAGCCTTGCTCTCGGCGCGCGAGCAGCTGTATGTGAGCTGGGTCGGCCGCAATATCCGCGACAACAGCGAGCGCGTGCCGTCGGTGTTGATTGCCCAGTTGCGCGACCATCTCGATGCGGGCTGGCAACCAGCCGCGGGGCAAGGGCTGCTCGCCGCCCTGACCCGCGAACATCCGCTGCAGCCATTCAGCCGCGCCTATTTCGCTGGCGAAGCCGGGCTTGACGGGCTGTTTACCTACTCCCATGAATGGCGCGCTGTACACCTGCCGGGGGCCATCGCACCAACCACTGCGAAGCTGCCGGCGCTGTCTCAGGAGGTGCCGCTGAACCTTGCGCAACTCACGCACTTCCTGCGCCAACCGGTCGAAGCCTTCTTTGAGCAGCGTCTGAAAGTGCATTTTGATCATCAGGCACTGACCAGCCTCGACGAGGAACCTTTTGCCCTGGATGGGCTGGAGAACTGGCAATACCAGGACGAGCTGAGCCAGATACTCAAACGCTGGGTGGAAGATCAGTACGACCCGAATCACCTCACTGCCGCGCTGGATAGCCAGGTGCAACGACTGCAGCGCGAAGGCAAATTACCGCTGGCCGGTTTTGCCGGGCTGTCCGCCGCCACGCTCACCGGGGCCATGCCCGATCTGCTTGAACGCTACCACCGGTTACTGCAGGCGTGGCCGCAGCAGGTGCCCGGACAGATCGAAGTGAAGCTGCCGGCCGCGGGAGCTGCTCCGGGATTCACCGACTGGCTGGGCGGCTTGCGCCGCAACGCCACCGGTGAACTGGCATATCTGCAGCTGGACAGCAAAAAGCTCGACAGCGACCAGGGGTTACGCTGGCACAACCTGATCCGCCCATGGCTGCGGCATCTGGCATTGCAGCTGGGGCAGGAGCCGTGCACGACGATTCTGGTCAGCCTCAGCGGGGATCTGCACTTTCCACCGATAGCCAAGCCACGCGCGACTGAACTGCTGCAGAACCTCCTGATTTGCTGGGCCGAGGGCATGTGTGAACCCTTGCCGATCGCCTGCAAGAGCGCTTTTGCCTGGCTGGACAAGGGCGCCGATGATGCAGAAAAAGCGCTGGAGGCCGCACAAAAGGAATACGAAGGCGGCTTTGAGCACACAGGCGAAGTACAGGGCTCGACCGCCTTGCGCCGCGCTTATGCCGACTTCGAAGCACTCACCGCAGACGATCGTTTTACCGCGTTGGCCGGGCAACTCTACGGCGCGCTGCATCAGCAGCTTTCCGCCGGCAACTCAGGGAGTGAGGCATGAAGCCGCTGAATCTGGATCCGCTGCGTTTTCCGCTGCACGGCAGTCGCCTGATCGAGGCCAGTGCCGGCACCGGCAAGACCTTCACCATTGCCTTGCTCTATGTGCGGCTGGTGCTGGGTCACGGCGGTGACAATGGCTTCGTGCGTCCGCTGGATCCGCCGCAGATTCTGGTGGTGACTTTTACCGATGCCGCGACCCAGGAACTGCGCGACCGTATCCGGCTGCGCCTGAGTGAAGCCGCGCGCTGTTTTGCGCAACCCGACACCCCGCACGATCCGCTGCTGGAGCAGTTGCGCGCCGAGTATGCACCGCAGCAGTGGCCGGCCTGCGCGCGACGCCTGCAACTGGCGGTCGAGTGGATGGACGAGGCGGCTGTGTCGACCATCCACGGATGGTGCTACCGCATGCTGCGCGAGCATGCCTTTGACAGCGGCAGCCTGTTTACCCAGACGCTGGAAACCGATCAGCGCGAATTGCTCGCCGAGGTGCTGCGCGATTACTGGCGCCGGCACTATTACCCCTTGAGCAGTGCACAGACGCAGGTGGTTGCCGGCTATTTCAAGAGCCCGCAGGCACTGGGCAAAGCGCTCTCCGGATTGCTCAGCCGGCGCGACGCCCGTTTCATGCTTGGCACTCAAGCCATGCCCGCAGTCACCGAACTGGATGCTGCTATTGCGCAAGCGGTCGCGTTCCATACCCGGCATGCCGCGCTCGATACGCACGCCCGCGCCGCCTGGCAAGCGGGGCGGCAGCAGATCGAGGCATTGCTGCTGGGGGTGCGTGACAAACTCAACGGTACCTCCTACAAAAATGCCAGGGACGATGCGGTTTTCTATGGCTGGCTGGAGGCGCTTGCGCTGTGGAGTGAAGGCGCAGCGGCACCGAAAAACCTGAAAAACTTCGCCACCCTCAAGCTCAACGGCAAGGCAGAAGCCCCGCAGCACCCGGCTTTCGCGGCCATTGCAGCGCTGCTGGAGCATGCGGGTGAGTGCCCGGATATCCGCCCCCGGCTGCTCGTACATGCATTGCATGAGGTGCGTGAGCGGTTTGATGCTGAAAAGCGCCGGCGCGCTGAAATCGGTTTTGATGACTTGCTCAACCGCCTCGACGCGGCGCTGCACAGTCCGGCCGGCACCCAGCTGGCGCAGACCCTGCGCCGGCAATACCCGGTAGCCCTGATCGATGAATTTCAGGATACCGATCCGGTGCAGTACCGGATTTTCGAAAGCATCTACCGGATCGCTGAGCAGCGAACCGATTGCGGCCTGTTGATGATCGGTGACCCCAAGCAGGCGATCTATTCGTTTCGCGGCGCCGACATCTTTACCTATCTGGCCGCCCGGCAGGCCACCCTTGGCCGGCACTACACACTGGGCACCAATTTCCGCTCGACCGCCGCCATGGTGGCCGCGGTTAACCGCTGCTTCGGATTTGCCGAGCAACACCCGCGTGGCGCATTCCGCTTTGCCGATGCACAGCAGGGCAACCCGCTGCCGTTCCTGCCAGTGGGCGTCAAAGGTCGCGAGGGGCTGCTGCAGATTGCCGGCCGGGATCAACCGGCGCTGACCTTCTGGCACCTGCCGGCAGAGCCGTTGCTGAACAAGCACAGTTACCTGCAACAGATGTCCGAAGCCGCCGCCTCGGCGATCCAGTCCTGGCTCGATCCGCAGGCCATGCCACCCTCAGGCTTGCGCCTGTCTTCGGGTGAATGGGTACCTTTGCAGCCGGCCGATATCGCCATTCTGGTGCGTAACAGGGATGAAGCCGACGCCATCCGCAAAGCGCTGGGACGGCGCCGGCTGGCCAGCGTGTATCTGTCCGACCGTGACTCGGTGTTCGCCAGCGATGAAGCCCGCGATCTGTTGTTCATTCTGCGTGCCTGCGCCCAGCCGGCAACCGATCGGCTGCTGCGTGCCGCACTGGCGACACACAGTATCGGTCTTGGCTGGGCGGAACTGGAGCAACTCAACCACGACGAATTGCATTGGGAACAGCAGGTATTGCGCTTTCGCGACTACCGGCAGCTCTGGCAACAGCAGGGCGTGTTGCCGATGCTGCGCAGGTTGCTGGCGGATTTTCAGGTGCCGGCCCGGCTGCTGCAGAACCCTCAGGGTGAGCGCAGCCTGACCAACCTGCTGCATCTGGCCGAATGGCTGCAGCGCTGCGCCAGCGAGCTGGACGGTGAAAATACGCTGATCCGGCATCTGGCCGAGCAGATCGAAGACGCCAGCGAAGAGGAAATCCTGCGTCTGGAAAGCGATGCCAAGCTGATCAAGGTTGTCACCGTACACAAGTCCAAGGGACTGGAGTATCCGCTGGTCCTGTTGCCGTTCGTGTGCGCCGCGAGGGAAATCGATGGCAAGAGCAAGACGCCACCGATGTACCACGCAGCCGATACAGGCCAGCTGATGATTGACCTGAGCGCCGGCGATGAGATCAAACCTGCCCGGGAAAGGGCCAATGACGAGCGTCTGAGCGAAGAAATGCGCCTGCTGTATGTGGCCCTGACCCGTGCGCGCTATGCCACCTGGCTGGGTATGGCACCGGTGGGTGATACGCGCAACAAGCAGGGTAAAACCCAGCTGGACAAGAGTGGACTGGGTTACCTGCTGGCCGGCGGTGCGGAGATCAACAGCGCACAGATCGCTACCTGGACGGCGGCGCTGGCTGAAGGTTGCAGCGAAATCGTCAGCCAGCCGGCGCCAGCCGTCAGCACTGACTGTTACCAGACACCGAGCCTGCCGGAACCGGCGGCGGCCTTGTTGCCCCGGCACAAACCGGCGAAGCCCTGGTGGATTGCCAGTTATTCGGCATTGGCGTTTACCGACAGTGCAGCCGCGCTGAGCCCTGCGCAGGAACCTGCCAGCGCGCTGGAAGCCAACCTCAAGGAAGAAGCCGGTGAGACCGCAGACGCCGAGGGTGCGGACATTCACGGCTTTCCCCGTGGTGCCGGGCCCGGCACCTTTCTGCATGGTTTGCTGGAGTGGGCGGGCAGGGAGGGGTTCGCCCGCGTGGCAAAAGACCCTGGGCTGCTGGAAAGCACGATTGCCCGCCGCTGCAACCTGCGCGACTGGGAACGCTGGATCAACCCGCTGACAACCTGGCTCAGCAGCTATCTGCAGGCGCCGCTGGACTTTGCCGGCCAGCAGGTCAGTCTGGCGCATCTGACGACCTATCAGGTGGAAATGGAGTTCTGGTTCGCCAGTCAGACCGTCAGCCTGCAGCGCCTCGACAGCCTGATACAGCAGTTCACCGCGCAAGCCAGGCCGCGGCCGGCACTGCAGCCCGGCCAGTTGAACGGCATGTTCAAGGGCTTTATCGATCTGACGTTCGAGTATCAGGGGCGCTATTACGTGGCGGACTACAAGTCCAACTGGCTGGGGCCGGAGGATGCCTGCTATGACGCCGCGAGCATGGTCGCCACCATCCTCGACAACCGCTATGACCTGCAGTTCTGCCTGTACCTGCTGGCCTTGCACCGCCAGCTCAAGCTGCGTCTGCCCGACTACGACTACGACCGGCACATGGGCGGGGCCGTGTACCTGTTCCTGCGAGGGCATCAGGCCGGCAGTCAGGGGGTGTATTTCGAAAAGCCGCCGCGTGAATTGATCGAGCAGATGGATGCATTGTTCAAGGGCCAGCCAATGGGTATCCGCGCATGACACAGACGCTTAAACAGCTGGGTGAGCGCCTGCAGTCCACAGACCGCCCGGCACTGACGGCAGATTGCAGCAGCGCCGACCTGTTGCATCAACTGGACTTCTGGGTCAGCCGCGGCTGGCTGCGGGCGCTGGATCGTGCCTTCGCCGCTTTTGTCCTGGAACAGGAGCCGCAGGCACAACCTGCGGTGTTGCTGGCGGCGGCGCTGGTGAGTTTCCAGCTCGGCCGCGGGCATTCCTGTCTGGATTTGCAGCTGACACTGGAGGCGCCGGATGCGGCCCTGAAGCAATCCCATGAAACCATCCAACCTGGCCCGGCGCTCACCTGGCTGCTGGCCACACTGGATCTGGCCAGCTGGCAGCAGGCATTGCGCCAGTGCCGTTTGGTGGACGATCAGGACAACCCACAGCGTTCGCCGCAGCGGCCACTGGTATTGGCCGGTCAGCGTCTGTACCTGCGGCGTTACTGGAACTACGAGCGCAGCATCGCCGCTGCACTGGCTCAGCGCCTGCGCCAGCCAGCTGAAGCACCGGCTGATCTGGCCCAGCGGCTTGCGGAGCTGTTCCCCGAAGCGTTGCTGGTGGACGGCGAACGCCACACCGACTGGCAAAAACTGGCTTGTGCACTGGCCGCGCGCGGCAACTTCAGCGTAATCACTGGCGGGCCCGGCACCGGCAAGACCACCTCGGTGGTGCGCTTGCTCGGGCTGCTGCAAACCCCGGCGGTTGAAGGCGGCAAACCCTTGCGTATGCGTCTGGCCGCACCCACCGGCAAAGCGGCGGCGCGGCTGTCGGAATCGATTGGCCGGGCCGTCAGCGAATTGCCGGTGAGCGATGCGGTACGCCAGGCCATTCCCACTGAGGTTTCAACCCTGCACCGCCTGCTCGGCAGCCGGCCGGACACCCGTCACTTCACCCATCATGCGGGCAACCTTCTGGCGCTGGATGTGCTGGTGGTCGACGAAGCCTCGATGATCGATCTGGAGATGATGGCCTGCCTGCTCGAAGCCCTGCCGCCGACCGCGCGCCTGATCATGCTCGGCGACAAGGATCAGCTGGCATCGGTGGACGCCGGCGCTGTTCTGGGCGATCTGTGTGGTGCTGCGGAAGCCGGTCACTACAGCGACGCCACCACGGCCTGGCTGAGTGATGTCACTGGCGAAACTGTGCAGGCTGAAGGCCTGCAAGGGGCGGTCGGGCAGGGTGATCCGCTGGCCCAGCAGACGGTGATGCTGCGCTACTCGCGGCGCTTTGACGCCAATCGCGGCATCGGTCGTCTGGCCCGGCTGGTCAATCAGAAGCAAGCAACCCAGGCCCGCGCGCTGCTGGAAGAGCAGACGCAACAGCTGTTCAACCTCAAACTGGCCCGGGACAAGGACAGCGCCCTGACCCGGCTGATTGTCGACGGTCACCCGACAGCTGAAGCCGCGCCACCGGGCTACCGGCAGTATCTCGAACTCCTGCAGCGGCAGAGGCCGTCCGCCGACACGCCGTGGAATAGCCCGGCCTGGGCGCAGTGGGCCGGGCAGGTGCTGGCCGCCTTCGATGCCTTTCGCGTGCTCTGCGCCCTGCGTCTGGGGCCCTGGGGTGTGGAAGGGCTGAACCAGCGGATTTCCAGCGAACTGCTGCGCCAGCAGCTGATCAGCAGCGATCACGGCTGGTATGAGGGGCGCCCGGTACTGGTCACGCGCAACGATTACAGCCTCGGCTTGATGAACGGTGACATCGGCATCGCGCTACTCGTGCCAACGCCCGAGGGGCCGCCAAAGCTGCGCGTGGCCTTCCCGCGTAATGACGGCAGTGGTGGCGTGCGTTTTGTCCTGCCGACCCGCCTGGCCGAGGTGGAAACTGTTTTCGCCATGACCGTGCACAAGTCGCAGGGTTCGGAGTTCATCCACACCGCGCTGGTGCTGCCCGATGCGCCAAACCCGGTGCTGACCAAGGAGCTGCTGTACACCGGCATCACCCGCGCCAAACACTGGTTCAGTCTGGTGGAGAGCGGGGCCGGCGTGTTCGAGGGTGCGGTGGGCAAGAACGTGCAACGGACCAGCGGACTGGCGTTGCAGTTGCAAAAGGCCTTGGCACAGACGGCTAACAAAACAGCTCAGGACTAACCTGATCAACGGTAAAGATGAAACTTCACGGTCGCACAGATAGTTGCTTGATATTGCCAAAGCATTTTCACCCAGCGAGTGCGTGCTTGAGCCCCAAAATCCGGGCGAAAAAAACCCCGCTTAAAGCGGGGTTTGGGGCTTTTCAAAGTGCAGATTCAGCGTTCGAGAATTTGCTTGACGGTGGTTTTCTCCACCTGCTGATCGCGCCCCTCGCTGTCTTCAAAACGGTACATCCCGGATTTCTCATCAAGCTTGGGCTTGCTGCTGGTAGTAATCAGCTGGCCGTCGGTAGTTGAGATGATGTACTCACTGGAGCAGGCGGTCAGGCTGAAGATACAGACGATCGCTATTAACAGTTTATGCATGGTGATTTCCCGAAAGATTGAATGAGCCGTCGTTAAACTAACCATTTGCATGCGACTTGCCAATTAAAAGTGCGGCTTATGCAGGTCGCTGCATGCGCAACAAATTATCCGCCGTGATACTGAAATAATCTGCTGCACCACCGCCACGCAATAGCGGTTCGGCGGCGGCGGTGTCATACACACCCTCCTTGAGCAGAGCACGGGCGATGTGTACCGCGACTACTTCGCCCAGGATCAACCAGGTCGGGATCAGGCTCTTATCGGAACGCTGCAACTGGACGATTTGCGTCAGCCGGCACTCGAATGACACCGGGCTTTGCAGCACACGCGGCACGCCAATAAGTCTGCAAGGTGCAGCAGTCAGGCCGCTCAGGGCAAATTCATCGACTTCTGCGGCCACCGCCGCGCTGCTCTGATTCATCGCCTCGGCCAGCGGACGGGTGACCAGATTCCAGGCAAATTCACCAGTCTGCTCGATGTTGCTCAGGCTGTCCTTGCGACCGACGCTGGCGAAACCGATGATCGGCGGCACATAGTTGAAGGCGTTGAAGAAGCTGTACGGCGCCAGATTCAGCCTGCCCTGAGCATCGCACGAAGAAATCCAGCCAATCGGCCGCGGGCCGATGATCGCATTGAACGGGTCATGGGCCAGGCCGTGGCCTTGCGCCGGTTCGTAATAGTGCATGTCTGCAGACATTGTTCATAACTCCACTGGCTAAGGTGTAACTGTCTGTGTTGCGGCTTCGTGTTGCGACTCGCCGGGCGTTACCATGCGCGCCTTGCTGTCCGCCAACAGTCATTTTCTCAGGAGAACCCAGTGTCCGCTGATTTTATACGCAGAGCCCTTTGCTCTGTGTCATTGCTGGTCACCCTTGGTGCTTCGTCTGTTGCGCTGGCTTGTCCGCAAGGGCAGAGCAAAGTCTGCCTGATTTCCTGCTTTTGTGTCCCCGGTACGCCAGAGCAGGTTGGCCCGTTGTATGACCGCCTCAGTCAGATGGCGGCCTCCGGCCTGCAGCTCTGGCTGGAAAAGTCCCACCGTACGGCGGCCGCTGGCACGCTGCAGCGCATCCCGCTGGATATTCGCGCCCAGCTGGAGCCTTACTACAGCCTGCAAGTGCTCGATTCGGTGCGCTTCAAGGTGGGCGATGACGCAGAGCTGAACGCGGCCAACACCATGCTGCAAAACCCCGACGTGAACGCGGTGACCATGCTCGACATCATCGTCTTTCGCCATGAAGCAGACGCGCAGAACAACGTCGCCCTGTGGGCCCACGAGCTCAAGCATGTCGAGCAATACCTGCAATGGGGCGCGGCTGAATTCGCCCTGCGCTATGTGCGCGACTACACCCAGGTGGAGGCGCCGGCTTATGGCATGCAAAGCCAGATCAGCCGGGAGTTGCGGGTGCCGTCAGGCCTGGGCGGGTAGTCGCCGGCTGACTAGAGTAGGTTTCTCAGCAGCACATACAGGCCGGTGCCGAGCAAAATGCTTAGCAGCGCATTACGACTGAACCACTGCACGCTTGCCACCAACAACACGGCCGCCAGTTCCGGCCAGGGGCTGGCCGGATTCTCACCCATGGCCGCCAGAGTCGAATTCACCAGCAGCAGGGTCATGATCGCCAGCGGCAGGAATTCGCCCAATCGATGCACCAGCGGGTGCTTTTGCAGCCACTGACCGGCGAAGAAGGGCAGCGCACGCAGGGCAAAGGTGACCAGCCCCATCGCCACGATGACGCTGACGACATACAGATTGTCAGTCATCCGCATGTCCCCGCTCGTGTCGAAACTGCAGAATGATGGCCGCTGCCACGCTCAGGCCAATGGAAATCACCATGGCGTGCTGTGCCGACAACGGGTAAGCAATGGCGAAGGCGACCAGCGCTACCCACAGTGGCGCGGCACTCTTGCGGGCGCGCCACTGTTCGACAGTCAGCACGCAGAACAAGGCGATCAGCGCAAAATCCAGCCCTGCCAGATTCAGCTTTGCCTGCACCCCCAGCACGGCGCCGAGCAGGGTGCCCAGTACCCACCAGCCTTGATTGAGCAGGGCCACCAGCACCATCTTGCTGTCACTGGTTCCGGCCGGCAGGGTGGTAATCACCGAATAGGTTTCATCGGTCAGGCCAAATATCAGGTACCAGCGGTGTAACGTGCGTTGCGGCAAACGGTTCAACAGTGAAAGACCATAGAAGACATGCCGTGAATTGATGATCAACGTCGCCAGCACAATCGTCCCCAGCGACATGCCGGCCGCCAGCATCGGAATCATCATGTACTGCGCCGCGCCGGCAAACACCAGCAAACTGGCGCACACAGCCAGCCACCACTCACCACCGGCCTGGACAAACAGAAAGCCGAATACCGTTCCCAAGGGGATGTAGCCCATGGCGACGGGAGTAGTGAGTGCAAGTGCCGAGATGGACTTGTTTGAAGCTTGTGGGGGCACGTTCGAGAATCACTTGTTGGAGTGGAGGGAGGAATCCTGATGCTTGGAATGGCTTCCAGTTTCCGGAATAACCGCAGACCTGTGCAACACGCATTCTCTACCTGGCTGTAACCACTAACAACTCGCTCACCTTGGTTGTATACGCAGGGCTTAGCATCTCCCGGCGCATGCTCCAGCCCGGATTGGGCTGCACAGTGGCAGGGTGCAGGGTGTCGCGGCCCCATTTGTTGTTGATCTGATCGAGCACGCGCATCAGACGGTCGACCCGCACCGGCTGCTGGGGGGCGAAAAGGTCGATGGTGTATTCATTGCGCTGGCACAGACCCAGCAACAGCACCTGAGCCTTGGCGTAGGCAAAACCGGGGCGATACAGCCGGGCCATGCACTGCTGAGCGGCCTGGCTGATCAGGCGTGTGTCATCGGTCGGGTAGGGCAGCTGACAAAGTCCGCCATTGGCATAACGCGCTTCATCCGGATTGAACATGCCGGTGCGAAGACTGACCCTGACCTGCTGGCACACCGAGTGTTGTTGGCGCAGTTTCTCGGCTGCGCGGGTAGCGAAAGCCGCCACCGCCTCCTGAATATCTGACAGCTCTCGCAAGCGCTTACCGAAGGAGCGACTGCAACAGATTTCCTGTTTCGGCGGAGCGCAGTCTTCCAGTGCCAGGCAGGCTGTGCCGCGCAGTTCACGGGCGGTTTTCTCGATCACCACATTGAAGCGCTTGCGCAGCGTCCAGGCATCAGTTTGCGCCAGGTCCCAGGCGGTCCTGATCTGTGTGGCTTCCAGGTGCATCTGCATGCGCGGGCCGATACCCCAAACCTCCCCGACGGGTACGACCTTGAGCAATTTGTCGCGCCGCTGCGGGTCGCGCAGGTCGACCACGCCACCGGTTTGCTTCTGCCAGCGCTTGGCGGCGTGATTGGCCAGTTTGGCCAGAGTCTTGGTGCCGGCAATACCGATGCCAACCGGAATACCGGTCTTCTGCTGGACTTCGGCGCGCACCGAGCGACCCAGTGCTTCCAGCGGTTCGGGCAGGCCACTGACATCGGCGAAGGCTTCATCGATGCTGTACACCTCAAGGACCGGGAAGCGTGCCTCCAGGATGCTCATCACGCGCTCGCTCATGTCGCCGTAGAGGGCGTAGTTGCTGCTGAACACGACGATGCCATGCCGTTTTAGGTCGTGACGGATTTCGTGGTACAGCGCGCCCATCTTGACGAACGGTTTGGCATCGGCAGAGCGGGCGATCACGCAGCCGTCGTTATTACTCAGCACAACAATCGGCGTACGCAACAAGTCGGGGCGAAAGACCCGCTCGCAACTGGCATAGAAACTGTTGCAGTCGATTAGGGCAAAGGCTGGTTCAGGCATGCGTGCGATGCCCGTGAATGCTGTGGGTGACCACGCCCCATACCAGCAGTTCGTCGCCTTCGACGATGTAACGCGGGGCATAGCGCGAATTTTCCGAGCACAGGATGATCTGCTGGCCATCGCGACACAGGCGTTTGACGAATACCTCTCCATTGATACTGGCGACGATCACATCACCGGTCTGTGCCGGCAAGGCGCGGCTGACCACCAGCAGGTCTTCATCAAAAATCCCGGCTCCCTGCATGCTGTCCCCGCACACCCGCACGATGTAGGTGTGTGGCGCCTGAATGTCGAGCAATTCATCAAGCGAAATCATCTGCTCCATGTGATCCAGCGCCGGGCTGGGAAAGCCGGCTGGTACCTTGGCATCAAAGAGCCGCAGGAGCATTGGGGATGGTTGAATGTGACCGAGCCGCGTAACGTTGCGCATGGATAAATCCGAATACTGGTTATATATACAGTATACGTCTGGCACTTGTGAGTACAAGTCAAAAGAAGATAGGCGAACGGTTATCTGGCTTGTCGCGATAGTCTGAGCAGCTTTTAGCGACGTACCAGGTACGGTGCAGGCTGCAAATCGCGGTCAATTGATCCACAGCATTGAAAGGCCGGGAGCGGGTGATTAGACTTCCACCCGCATTCCTCTATGCCACTTCCACAGGACTCACTCCCCATGATCAAGAAATGCCTGTTTCCGGCCGCCGGTTACGGTACCCGCTTCCTGCCTGCAACCAAGGCCATGCCCAAGGAAATGCTGCCGGTGGTCAACAAGCCGCTGATCCAGTACGGCGTGGAAGAGGCTCTTGAGGCGGGGTTGAAGGAAATTGCCATGGTCACCGGGCGTGGCAAGCGTGCGCTGGAAGACCACTTCGACATCAGTTACGAGCTTGAGCATCAGATCAAGGGCACCGACAAGGAAAAATATCTGGTCGGGATTCGCCGTCTGATCGACGAGTGCTCGTTCTCCTATACCCGCCAGGTAGAAATGAAGGGCTTGGGGCATGCCATCCTGTCCGGCCGCCCGCTGATCGGTGATGAACCCTTTGCCGTGGTACTAGCCGACGACCTGTGTTTCAACATCGACGGCGACGGCGTCCTGCAACAGATGGTCAAGCTGTATAACCAGTTCCGCTGCTCGATCGTGGCGATTCAGGAAGTGCCGGCCGACGAGGTTTCCAAGTACGGTGTGATTTCGGGCGAAATGATCCGCGACGACATCTACCGGGTGAACAGCATGGTGGAAAAACCCAAGCCCGAAGATGCCCCGTCGAATCTAGCCATCATCGGCCGCTACATCCTCACGCCGGATATCTTCAACCTGATCGAACAGACTGAGCCGGGCAAGGGCGGAGAAATCCAGATCACCGACGCCCTGATGAAGCAGGCGCAGGACGGTTGCGTGATTGCCTACAAGTTCAAGGGCAAGCGCTTTGACTGTGGTGGTGCCGAAGGCTACATCGAGGCCACCAATTTCTGCTACGAGAAGTTCTACAAGACCGGCAAGGCGTTCTGACCGCGCTCTGCTCGAGCAAAGCCACCTGCGGGTGGCTTTTGTTTTTGTACGCTCAGGGAATCGGCATGGCCTCCGACCCCGGCCCCAGCGGCTGGCCATAACTGAACTCGACATAGTTGCCCGCCGGATCACGCAGACCGCAGTAATAGCCCACCGGGTAAGGTTCATCCCGAGGTGGCCAGATCAGGCATCCTGCCTGCTCGGCTTGCAGTGCAATGGCATCGACGGCCTCCCGGCTTTCCAGCGCAAAACCGAAGTGGCTGTAATCATTGGCAGGCAGGTTACGGTCAACCCCGCCGGGCATGATGACGAAGATGAACTCATGCTCCTTGCCCGGCTCACACATCCAGACTATTTTCGAGCCCTTGCCGGCGCGCTCATGAATCACCCGCATGCCGCAAAAGCGTCCGTAGAAGTCGATACAGGCCTGCAAGTCAGGCACATGCAGCGCCAGATGGGTTAGGGTAGGGCGCATACTCTCACCTCTCACACTGTCTGATTTTCCACACAACCTTGATCCGCATGCATGGTCGGGTCAATTCAGGAGCCAGTATATGAGCTATGACGTTGACCTGTTCGTGATTGGCGCCGGTTCCGGCGGTGTGCGCGCGGCACGCTTTGCTGCAGGCTTCGGTGCGCGGGTCGCAGTAGCCGAAAGCCGCTATCTGGGCGGAACCTGCGTGAATGTCGGCTGTGTACCGAAGAAGCTTCTGGTGTACGCCGCCCATGCCCATGAGGAATTTGCTCAGGCCGAGAGCTTTGGTTGGTCGCAGCAACAAGCGGTATTCGACTGGTCGACCCTGATTGCCAACAAGAATCGGGAGATTACGCGGCTTAACGGCATCTATCGCACCCTGCTGGTGAACAGCGGGGTCAGCGTGCTCACCGGTCATGCACGCCTGATTGATGCGCATACGGTGGAAGTCGAAGGCCAGCGGTATACGGCCAAACATATCCTGATTGCCACTGGCGGCTGGCCGCAGGTGCCGGATATTCCGGGCAAGGAACTGGCGATCACCTCCAATGAGGCGTTCTTTCTGCCGGCGCTGCCCAAGCGCGTTCTGGTGGTGGGCGGTGGCTATATTGCGGTGGAGTTCGCCTCGATATTCCACGGGCTGGGTGCACAGACCACACTGCTTTATCGTGGTGAACTGTTCCTGCGCGGTTTTGATCAGGCTGTACGCCATCACCTGCGTGACGAGATGTTGAAAAAGGCCCTGGATCTGCAATTCAACAGCGATATCACCCGTCTGCAAAAACAAGCCGACGGCAGTCTGCTGGCGACCTTGCAGGATGGCCGGGTACTGGAGACTGACTGTGTGTTCTACGCCACCGGACGCCGGCCGATGCTCGACAATCTGGGACTGGAAAATGTTGCTATCACACTCGACAAGCGCGGCTATGTGGAGGTCGATGAGCACTATCGCAGCAGTGAGCCTTCCATTCTGGCGATTGGCGATGTGATCGGCCGGGTCCAGCTGACGCCCGTCGCACTGGCTGAAGGCATGGCTGTGGCGCGGCAACTGTTCCGTCCGGAGGAATATCGCCCGGTGGATTATCAGCTGATTCCGACGGCGGTCTTCAGCCTGCCCAATATTGGCACGGTCGGCCTGAGTGAAGAGCAGGCAAGGGCGGCGGGGCATGTGGTGAAGGTGTTCGAAAGCCGCTTTCGCCCGATGAAACTGACGCTCGGCGACAGTCAGGAAAAAACCTTGATGAAACTGGTCGTGGATTCACAAACCGATCGCGTGCTGGGCTGCCACATGGTCGGGCCGGAGGCTGCGGAGATCATCCAGGGGCTGGCGGTTGCCATTCGCGCCGGTGCCACCAAGCAGGTGTTTGACGAAACACTGGGGATTCACCCGAGTGCAGCAGAAGAGTTCGTGACCATGCGCACGCCGGTGTCGGCTTAGTCACACCGATGAAGGAGGGCTGCATGCCGGCAGCCCTCGGGCACGTCAGTGGGCGGCGTGCTCGGCAGCCACCGGAGCGTCTTGTTCGACGTTGACCTGAACGTCAACTGCGCCGGCTTTTTCGAACACCAGCGTCAATGGAAAGCTCTCGCCAGCCACCAGAGGTTTCTTCAGACCAAACAGCATCACATGATTACCACCGGGAGCAAAAACAGCCTGGCCGCCGGCCGGGACTGCGACGGAGTCGATCTGCTGCATTTTCATCACCTCACCCAGCATCACATGGGTATGCAGCTCAGCCTTTTCAGCGATCGGGCTACTCACCGACACCAGGGCATCCGCATCAGCGCTTTGGCTGTGAATGACAAAGTAGGCTGCACCCGCCGGAGCATTGGGCGGCAGTTCTCGTGACCACGGATGGTCTATCTGCAAAGCCCCCACTTTGAAATCATGAGCCATGGCGAGCGTACAGAACGCTGTGAGCAGGAAAGCAGTCAGAAAGCGCATCGGGAAAATCCTCTCTTGATAAGTTGACCCGCTGAAGTCTACCTATCAGGAATTGCCGCTGACAGTGCTGAAAACAGCTGGGCTGTGATCCATCCCAAGGCATTGTCTGACAATCAACGGATTAACTATCCGATGATTGCCAGTATTTGGATTATTTACGTCAAATAAGCCGATCCGACTTCGAATCATTTGTCAGGCTGTTCTATGATCAAGTCACGCACAGAACGCATCCATGTGGTCTTGCTTTTTCCGGTTCTTCTCGCTCAATAACACCAATGAATGGCAGGAGTTGCTGAATGAATTATTTTGTCACTGGTGGCACCGGATTTATCGGTCGCTTCCTCGTGCCCAAGTTGCTGGATCGTGGCGGCAAGGTCTTCATGCTGGTTCGCCCGGGCTCCATGGGCAAGATCGATGAACTGCGGGCCCTGTGGGGCGTATCCGATGGTCAGCTGATAGCCGTCAGCGGTGACTTGCTCAAACCCCGTCTGGGTGTGGCAAAAAAGGATATGGACGCGCTGACCGGCAAGATCAATCACTTCTTCCATCTGGCGGCAGTTTACGACATGGAAGCCGACGCCGAGTCGCAGATCAAGGCCAACGTACAGGGCACCCGACATGCGCTGGCATGCGCAAAAGCCATGCAGGCCGGGTGCTTTCAGCACATCAGCTCGGTTGCCGCCGCAGGCCTTTACGACGGCACCTTCAGCGAAGACATGTTCGATGAAGCCGAAGGCCTCGACCATCCCTATTTCCGAACCAAACACGATGCGGAAAAGGTCGTGCGTGCCGAGAAAACCATGCCATGGCGCATCTACCGTCCGGGCATGGTGGTGGGCGATTCGCGAACGGGGGAGATGGACAAGGTTGATGGCCCGTACTACTTCTTCGACTCGATCCGGCGTATCAGCAAGACGGTGCCTTCCTGGGTGCCGGCGATCATGGTCAAGGGCGGCGAGCTGAATATCGTCCCGGTC
>JACCEA012447201.1_pt1 | contig 21405 bp, 21 predicted proteins | sample 7449851 | NCBI WGS metagenome assembly JACCEA01 (sample SAMN15323453, study PRJNA562643) | freshwater metagenome | isolation source: river surface water | place: USA:Blue River Watershed | collected 2017-08-18 | reverse complement strand
GATCAAGCCGACGAATTAGAGATTGCTAGCAAGCCAGCCACACTGTCATGGGGCTGGGTATTGAGCTTTGCTACGCTCATTATTTTTGCCTTAGGGCAATGGAGTCTTTGGCTCGTTACGAGTTGGCAAGCAAGTTGGTTGCAAGGCTCACTGGTGACTTTATTGACAGGATTAGTAAGCGTGCTCTCAATTCGTTTTGGTTATACAGAATGGCGCCATTGGCAAGTGATGAAGCAGCGTCGCAAGTGGCGCGAGCAAGCACAAAAGCTGACCAACACGTTGCAGTTTGGTGAAGCACAATGGTTATGCCAGCAAATTTGTCAGCAACTGCCTGCAAAAGAACTGCAAGCAGTCATTGCCCAGTTTCAACAAAGCATTCAGCCTGAACATAGTGATGCTGAACAGCTCAAATTGTTTGAAACCATCGTGCTAAGTCAGGCTGATGAACTTGTGAACCAGCGCATTTCGCAAGCTTCGATACAAACTGGCGTCGCAGTCGCCTTGAGCCCATTTGCTTTGGCCGATTTAATTTTAGTGCTCTGGCGGGCCTCGCGCATGGTTCGAGAAATCGCGCAGGTGTATGGCGATAAACCGGGGCTCTGGCGGCGTTTGGGCTTGTTGAAGAAATTTGTCGAAACTTTATTTTGGACTGGCGCTTCAGAAGTCGCGATTGATGTCAGTAGCGATTTTATGGGGGCCGAATTGTCGAGTAAAATTTCCGCGCGGGCAGGACAGGGCTTGTTGGCCGGGTTAATGGTGGCGCGCTTAGGGCGCTTCGTGCAACAACAACTCAGGCCTTTGCCGCTCGCATTACCTCCTGTTAATTCGGTGAAAGGCCTACTGGCAGCCATTTTGAAAAAATTGCAGGGCTCTGCAAACTAAAATTTACATTTTAACTGCTCTGATCATTGTAGCGCTGAAGGCAAGCAGACTGTCAGATGTCTGTATGCCTTGTTCTAGATATAACTATTTTGTTTAGATGAAAACAAATTCTTCTAAGACTTAGTAGCTATGAGCAGTCAATTTTCAAAGCAAGAAACCCAATGTATCCATGCTGGTAAAGTGAAAGACACCCAATTTGGTTCTTTAGCCACGCCTTTATTTCAAACATCGACCTTTATTTTCGACAATGCGGAACAAGGCGCTGCGCGTTTTGCTGGTGAAGCTGAAGGGTTCATTTACACTCGCCTAGGCAACCCAACGACTAGAGAGCTTGAACTCAAAGTTGCAGCCTTAGAGGGCATGGCTGATGCAGCCGCGACCGCAACGGGCATGGGCGCAGTGGCGGCTGCAACTATGGCATTTTTAGCGCATGGCGATCATCTGATTGCCAGTAAAGCAATTTATGGCTGTAGTTTTGCGCTATTTAATCACCAGTTTGCGCGCTACGGCATTGAGGTCAGCTTTGTCGATATGACGGATCATCAAGCTGTCCGTGCAGCATTGCGTCCGAATACCAAAATGCTGTTTGCCGAGACTCCGATTAATCCCAATTTAGTGGTGTTGGATCTCGCGTTTATCGGCGATTTTTGCCAGCAGAACCAATTGATTTCGGTGATTGACAACACCTTTTTGACACCATTGTTACAGCGTCCTGCCGATTTTGGCATTGATATTGTCATCCATAGTGCGACCAAATATTTAAATGGGCATGGCGATGTCGTGGCAGGCATTATTGTGTCAGATGTCGAACGTATTCAGACCATCAAGCTCACGACTTTAAAGGACATGGGCGCGACGATTAGCCCTCATGATGCCTGGTTAATCATCCGTGGTTTAAAAACTTTATCTGTACGGATGGAGCGTCACTGTGCGAATGCGCAAAAAGTGGCGGAATATTTAGCAGCCCATCCGGCGGTTGCTCAGGTTTATTATCCAGGTCTTCCGAGTCATCCTGGGCATCGGTTCATTGGAAATCAAATGAAAGCCGCTGGTGGCGTTTTGGCTTTTGAACTCAATGGTTCTCTCGACGATGGCCGTTTCTTTATCAACCAATGTCAGTTATTGAGTCTTGCGGTCAGTTTGGGGGATGCAGAGTCACTGATCCAACATCCGGCCTCTATGACGCACAGCCCATACACAGCTGAGGAGCGCAGAGCCGCAGGCATTAGTGACGGGTTAATCCGTATTTCGGTTGGCCTTGAACATGTAGACGACATTATTGCCGATTTAGAACAAGCGCTTGTAAAGATGCGTAAACAGCAATCAAGTTGATTAGATTCAATTAGTTAGCTTGTTAATCTCTTAAAGTGTAAATCAAATATTACAAATAGCTTGCGAGTGCGTAATTTGATTTCTCGATAAGAGATTAACAGGCCGAACTCAATCATCTAGGATCGGCGCAATAGATGCTCGGCACTTTGCCCAAGGCACAAACAAATTCAACAGGTAGTTTCATGACAACGTACGTCTCAAAAACCTCAGATGAGCATGGTTTTATTGCTTGGTCAGCTGAAGAAAACGCGATTTGGAGTGAGCTGATCACTCGGCAGTTATCCTGCATTCAAGGCAAGGCTTGCGATGAATATTTACAAGGCCTCGAGCGCTTAAATCTGCCAACGGATCGCATTCCCCAACTGGAAGAAGTGAACAAAGTTTTGCGGGAAACCACGGGCTGGGAATGTGCGGAAGTGCCTGCGCTCATTAGTTTCGATCGATTTTTTGAATTATTAGCCAATAAAAAATTCCCTGTTGCTACCTTTATCCGTAGCCGTGAAGAATTTGATTACTTGCAAGAGCCAGATATTTTCCACGAAATTTTTGGTCACTGTGCCATGTTAACCAACCCCGATTTTGCCGAATTTACCCATGCCTATGGCAAATTAGGCTTAGCCGCAAGCAAACAGGATCGGGTGTTCTTGGCTCGTTTGTATTGGTTTACGATTGAGTTTGGTCTGTTAGAAACTGAGCAAGGTTTGCGGATCTATGGCGGTGGCATTTTATCTTCGCCCGGCGAAACTCAATATGCGATGCATTCTGAAGTCCCTGAGCGCAAAATGTTAGATGTTGTTGATGTACTGCGCACCCCTTATCGGATTGATATTATGCAGCCTTTGTATTTCAAAATTCGCAGCATCCGTCAGTTATTTGAGATTGCCCAACTCGATTTGATGGCTTGTGTTGAAGAGGCCAAATCTTTAGGTTTACATGCACCTAAATTTCCGCCGAAAGAGAAAAAAGCCAGTTAATCCTTCATGATCCACTCACCATAAGTGGATCTTCTATTGCTATAAGAGAAAGAGTAATGACAGAACTAGCCGTGATGAAATGTGAAGCTTGCCGAGCTGATGCTCCGCGTGTTTCTGATGACGAGTTACCTGAATTAATGCGCCAAATTCCTGATTGGACGCCAGTGGTTCGTGATGGAATTTTGCAATTAGAGCGCAGTTACAAATTTAAAAATTTTAAACTCGCTTGGGCATTTCATCAAAAAGTTGCGGAGTTGGCAGAAGAAGAAGGTCACCATCCGGCATTATTATTAGAATGGGGTAAGTTGACTGTGACTTGGTGGTCGCATTCAATCAAAGGTCTGCACAAAAACGACTTTATCTGTGCCGCTAAAACTGATCAGTTATTGGCGAAATAGGCAAACCCTTTTCGGGTGAATTTATAGATAAAAATTCACTAAGCTATTGAAAAAGCTGCAATTGCAGCTTTTTTTGTTTGAAATGTTAGCGTTTTCATTTATTTGTTCATAAAAGTTTACAAAAATCACTGGTCTAGCTCGGTGGCTTTACCGTATTATTGGCGAAATGGCTGAGATAGGGTAAAGACAGCAATGCGTTTAGAAATTCATTGTCAAGATCGCGTCGGTATCGCCCAAGATGTGCTGAACATTCTGGTGCATTTTCAAATTGATTTGCGCGGTATCGAAGTAGATCCGGCATTAGGGCGGATGTATGTTGCATTTCCAACTGTTGATTTTGAGCGTTTTCAGGAATTAATGGCCAAAATTCGTCGGATCACCGGGGTCGACGATGTGAAAACCACCGCTTTTATGCCCTCCGAACGCGAACATAACGAACTTTCCACATTATTAAAAACATTGCCTGATGGCGTAATTGCTGTAGATACCAAGGCCAATGTGACCATTATTAATGATGCTGCCTTGCAAGCGATTGCAATGCCCTTAGAGGATATTCAAGGGCAATCGCTGGTGCCTGTGGTGAAAGGATTTAACATTGCACGTTGGTTAGAAAGTGACGATGTCCTCGCCCAGACTCGCAAAATTGAGATCCATGGCAAACGTTTTATTGCAGATATTTTGCCAGTGATGGTGCCAGATGAGTCTGGGCATGAGATTTTGGCAGGCGCGGTCATTAACTTGAAATCTGAAAGTCGACTTGGTGAACAAATGGTGGTGTTCAAAAAGGGCGACCAAGAGAGCTTCAATAGCATTCAGGCGTCAAGCAACGTCATGCGGCGTGTGGTGCGTGAAGCGAAAAAAATGGCACAGCTGGATGCACCCATTTTAATTGTGGGTGAAACAGGGACTGGCAAAGAGATTTTGGCACGAGCCTGTCATATGGCGAGTAGTCGGGCTGGTAAACCTTTTTTAGCGGTGAATTGTGCGGCTTTGCCAGATAATGTTGCTGAGTCAGAATTATTTGGCATTGGTCCCAATGCCTTTCCGGGCAGCCATGAAGGCAAAAAGGGCATTTTTGAACAAGCCAATAAAGGCACTGTTTTTCTCGATGAAATTGGCGAGATGTCCCGCGAAATTCAGACAAAGTTATTAAGATTTTTGCAAGATGGTAGTTTTAGACGGGTTGCTGACGAAAACGAAGTTCGTGTCGACGTCCGCGTGATTTGTACGACGCAAAAAGACTTACCGGGCATGGTGCAAGATGGCCGTTTTCGCGAGGACTTATACTACCGCTTAAATGTCTTAACGCTGGCATTGCCACCACTTCGCGACCGCAAACAAGATATTGTGCCTTTAGCTGAGTTATTTATTAATCGCTTGTCGGCAAGGTTAGGCCGAAAACCGCCGAGGTTGACCGAGGCTTGTGCCCAATTCATGCAGCAATACCCATGGCCCGGCAATGTGCGACAATTGGAAAATGCCTTGTATCGAGCAGTCACGTTGTTAGAAGGGGCGGAGCTTGATACCGATCAGCTGCAATTACCTAATTACACCAATGACTTTGGATACCTTGAAAAAGATTTTGACGGCACTCTCGATGAAGCAGTGAAACACTTTGAAGCGAACTTACTGCGCAAACTGTTTCCTGCCTACCCAAGTTCACGGCAACTCGCTAAAAAACTTGGGCTTAGTCATACCGCGGTGGCAAATAAGCTTAGGGAATACGGCATCAATCGCAAGAGCGTAAAAATTTAGTTACGCATTGTTTTTCTAGCTTTACTGAAAAAAGGTCACTAGTGAGCAGCAGTGACCTTTTTTTATCGAGTTTAAGCAAATTTTCAATTTTGTAATCAAATTTGTACAAAACATAGGTTTTGTGCCCCAGCATCCTTGTTGCGCTGAGGGCTTTTGTATTTTTTCCATCTGCACCAAGATAGCCAAAATTAAGAACCCTTATCTATTTTGGAGTTACCCATGTTTGATCCAATTAACCCGTTAGGGACCGATGGTTTCGAGTTTGTTGAATACACTGCAGCCGATGCCGAAGGGATTGCCAATTTAAAGCAATTGTTTAGTGCATTAGGATTTTCAGAAGTGGCTAAACACCGTTCTAAAGAAGCGTGGTTATACAAACAAGGTGATATCAACTTTATCGTTAATGCCGAACCAAATTCACAAGCCGAACAATTCGCTCGCGAGCACGGCCCAAGTGTTTGTGCGATGGCCTTTCGGGTCAAAGACGCTGCTGCAGCGCTTAAGCACGCACTAGCAAACGGCGCCACTGAATATAAAAACCAAATTGGCCCGATGGAATTGAACATCCCTGCAGTCTATGGCATTGGCAGCAGCTTGCTGTATTTTGTCGACCGCTACGGTGCAAGCTCGGTTTATGACATCGATTTCAAATTTTATGACAACTGGCAAGCCACTATTGCAGAACACAGTGTTGGTTTAGATGTGCTGGACCACCTCACGCATAACGTGCGCCGCGGCAATATGAATGTATGGTCAGGTTTTTATGAGCGCATCGGCAATTTCCGCGAAATTCGCTACTTTGATATCGAAGGCAAATTAACAGGTTTAGTTTCACGGGCGATGACAGCACCATGCGGCAAAATCCGTATTCCAATCAATGAATCTTCTGATGACAAATCACAAATTGAAGAATTCATTCGTGAGTATAAAGGCGAGGGCATCCAGCATATCGCTTTAACGACTGAGAATATCTACGAAACCGTGCGCACCCTGCGCGCTCGGGGTATGGACTTTATGCCAACGCCTGACACTTACTACAATAAAGTAGACACACGTGTGCAAGGTCATGGCGAAGATTTGGCGCAGCTGCGAGAACTGCGTATTCTGATTGACGGTGCACCAGAAAAAGATGGCATCCTGTTACAGATTTTCACCAAAACAGTGATTGGTCCCGTGTTTTTTGAAATTATCCAACGCAAAGGCAATCAAGGCTTTGGCGAAGGCAACTTCAAAGCATTGTTCGAGTCAATTGAAGAAGATCAAATTCGTCGTGGAGTGTTAGCCGATGCGTAAATGGGCTTCGTTTCCGTTAAAAGAAGGCGATATTTCGCGCCAAGCGCATGCGGATTTTCCAGAGCAAGCGATTTACGAGCGTGAAACTGGCCGCAGTGGTTTCTTTGGGCCTGCCACTCATTTCCATCACACCCATGCGCCAACCGGCTGGAGTGATTGGCAAGGGCCATTAAAGCCACGTTTATTCAACTTTAATGAAATTCAGCTCGACCAAATGCCATCGCCTTGGCAAGTGCCGCTGCTGTTGCACAATGCGCATTGTAAAATGCGTACTTGGCGTTTAACCGAATCGATGCAATATTTGGTGCGTAACGCCGACGGTGATGATTTGCTGTTTATCCATGAAGGTGCTGCTGAGCTTTATTGTGATTATGGACACATGACTCTGCGCGATGGTGATTATGTGGTGATCCCACGTTCAACCAACTGGCGTTTAGTAATTACAGCCCCAATTTTCGTATTGCTGATTGAAGCGACCAATGATGCTTACCAATTACCGGAAAAAGGATTGGTTGGCAATCATGCGATTTTTGATCCAGCGATGCTGGACACCCCTAAAATCGATGATGCTTTTAAAGCGCAATACAGCGAAAACACGACACAAGTGCATGTGAAACGCCATGGCCAAGTGTCGATTATCACTTACCCATTTAACCCATTAGATGCGGTTGGTTGGCATGGTGATCTTGCTGTGATGCGCATCAACTGGCGTGATATTCGGCCTTTGATGAGTCACCGCTATCACTTACCGCCATCTGCGCACACGACATTTGTGGCCAGCCGTTTTGTGGTTTGCACCTTTGTGCCAAGACCTATTGAGAGTGATCCTGGTGCACTGAAAGTGCCGTTTTATCACAACAACGACGACTATGATGAAGTGTTGTTCTATCACGCCGGCGATTTCTTTAGCCGTGATAATATCGAGCGAGGCATGGTGACTTTCCACCCTGCGGGTTTCACGCATGGCCCACATCCAAAAGCGTTCCAAGCGGGTCGTGAATATCGCAAGAAATTTACCGATGAAGTCGCAGTGATGTTGGATACTCGGGATGCGTTAGAGATGGGTGAAGCGGCGCTAGCCACTGAAAATCCAGAATATGTAAATAGTTGGCAGGTTAAGGCCTAAGCGGACTGTCAGAATAGGAATAGATAATGAAGTTAGCTAGCTTAAAAAATGGCCGTCGCGACGGACAGCTGGTGGTTGTCAGCAAAGATTTAACGCAAGCGGTGCGTGTTGCCAACATCGCTAATACGTTGCAACAAGCGTTAGATGATTGGGATTTGATTGCACCTCAGTTACAAGATATTTATCAACAATTGAATGCAGGGCAACTGGCGGGCGCTTTCGCTTTTGACCAGCAAGCTTGTGAATCACCGCTGCCACGCGCTTATCAATGGGCTGATGGCAGTGCTTATGTCAATCACGTTGAATTAGTCCGTCGTGCGCGCAATTCAGAGATGCCACCCAGCTTTTGGACTGATCCACTGATGTACCAAGGTGGTTCTGATGACTTTATTGGTCCACGCGATGAAATTGAAGTGGTCAGCGAAGAATACGGGATTGACTTTGAAGGCGAAGTCGCTGTGATCACGGGTGATGTGGCGATGGCTTGTACGCCTGAGCAAGCACGAAGCCAAATTCGCTTAGTGATGCTAGTGAATGATGTGTCCTTACGTGGTTTAATTCCTAACGAATTAGCCAAAGGCTTTGGTTTCTTCCAAAGTAAACCTGCTTCAGCCTTTAGCCCAGTAGCGGTTACTCCAGATGAACTTGGCGCCGATTGGCAAGATGCCAAAGTCCATTTACCATTGCTGTCGCATTTGAATGGCCAATTATTTGGTAAACCCAATGCTGGCATTGACATGACCTTCGATTTTGGTCAGTTGGTTGCTCATGCAGCCAAAACGCGCAACTTGGGCGCAGGCGCCATTATCGGCTCAGGAACGGTTTCGAACAAGCAAGGAACTGATTACGGCACTTCAATTAGTGAAGGCGGTGTTGGTTATTCTTGTATCGCAGAAATTCGCATGATTGAAACGATCCGCGACGGTAAACCTAGCACTTCGTTCATGAAGTTTGGTGATACCATTCGGTTAGAAATGCTGGATAGTCATGGCAATTCAGTCTTTGGTGCGATTGAACAAAAAGTCGTGCAATACCTGCCTCGCTGATTCAATGAATTGAAAAAGCCAGCACTTGCTGGCTTTTTTGTATGGAGATTTCAATGAAATTATTTAGTTACTGGCGTTCTTCGGCTGCTTTTCGCGTGCGAATTGCGTTGCAATTAAAGAAAATTCCAACAGAGATGAGTTTTGTCCACCTGTTAAAAGATGGTGGACAGCAGCGGCAAGCGAGTTATCAGGCGCTGAATCCAGCCAAATTGGTACCGATGCTGCAAGACGAAGAGCTTTGTTTGAATCAATCGTTGGCTATCATTGATTATTTGGAGGCCAAGTTTCCAAGCCCTGCATTGTTGCCAAGTGAATTAGAACAAGCGGTCAAGGTTCGTGCTTTTGCCTTGGATATTGCTTGTGATATTCATCCGCTGAACAATTTAAGAGTGTTACAGTACCTCACAGGAACGCTTGGAGTTACCGAAGAAGAAAAGGTGGCATGGATCCATCACTGGCTGCAACTGGGCTTTGCCGGCTTAGAGCAACGCCTAGAAAACCACGCTGGCCGTTGTTGTTTCGGCGATAGCATCACTTTGGCCGATGTTTGTTTGGTACCTCAAGTTTATAATGCGCTAAGGTTTCAGTTAGATATGGCTGATTATCCGGTCATTATGCGAATCTATAATTATTTGATGACTTTAGAAGCATTTCAACTGGCGGCACCTGAGCAACAACTCGATGCGCAAAGTTAGGGTATTTTTTACCAACTATCATCGCTAAAAAACAAAACTCAGCCCCCACTGCGCTAGGGCTATTCTGGCGCAGTCCACTCAGTGGGCAGTATGATGGTAAATTCGGTCCGACCAGGCTCTGACTGCACCGTAATACTGCCACCGTGTTGTTTAATGATGCTGTGACAAATTGAAAGCCCTAAGCCTGTGCCTTCGCCCACATCTTTAGTGGTAAAGAACGGGTCAAATATAAAGGGCAAATGTTCTTTGGCGATACCACAGCCAGAGTCGACTAAAGAAAGGTAGATATAATCGGCATTTTTACTGGTACTAATTTGCAAAGTGCCATCATGATCGCCAATTGCATGGCTGGCATTGACGAATAAATTCATCAACACTTGGGAGATGGCAGAGGGTTGTGCTGTTAACCAATAATCATCCTCAGCTAAATTCAGTTCGACTTTGACATGATGTTTGAGTTCATTTCGCGCAAGTCGCAGCGTGGCTTGGATCAATTGATGTAATTCCGTCCGTTGCCAATTGCTTTGATCCGGGTGAGAAAAACGGCGTAAATCGAGCACTAAATCACGAACGCGCTGCGCGCCTTCGATGGAGTCACGCAATAAATCAGCACTATCAGTGAGTAAAAAATTTAAATCTTCTTGTGCCAGTAGGTCGTTTAGCTGCTTTTGCAACGGTTCACGTTCAACATCCGTGGTTGCCATGGACAGTTGTTGTTGCAATTGGATGTAACGGGCAAATATTCCTAAATACACTTCAAAACTATTCAGATTGCTGAGTATAAAACCAATCGGATTATTGAGCTCATGGGCGATGCCAGCGACCAATTGCCCCAATGAAGCCATCCGATCCGCTTGTTGCCTAGCATGCTGTAAATTGTCTGCCGTTGTCGATTTAATCATGTTACTGATATCCATGAAATTTCAATGGTTTGTTGCATAATTTAACGAAGCCTCGAGTTGGATCATCAGAATGCAAAATTCTCGCAAAAATCACTTGCGCATTAAATAGTTTGGCGCCTATGGTTAGCATGAACAACAGGAGCTGCAATGTCGAAGACTATTTTACTGGTTGATGATGAAGTAGGGATTTTACGAGCTTTAACTCGGGTCCTGCAACGGGCGGGTTATCGGGTACTGACTGCAGAAAACGGCGAGGCTGGTTTGTTAGCCCTTGTCGGTCAACAGGTTGCATTGGTTATTTCAGATTTTCGGATGCCAGGCATGAAAGGCTCTGAGTTTTTACAACAAGTTAAAGTGCTTTATCCCAACACCATCGGCATCATTTTAAGCGGATATGCCGATAGAGAAGCCTTACTAGAGTGTATGAATAGTGGTGCCGCATGGCGTTTTTTGCAGAAACCATGGAATGATCAACAATTGTTGGAAGAAATTGAGTTGGCACTTGCTGAGCGCGATCGCCGTTTTTCTGAATCTCAGCGCACCAATCTATTAATGTCTTCAGATGAAGCTCTAATCGAACTGACTGCCGCAGGACGGGTTTCTCGCTTCAATAGTGCCGCTACCCATGTGTTAGGACTTCATCCTTCAGAATTGCGCGATAAAGTGCTTGCTGAATTATTCGATGATATTAATCCGATTGAATTGGCGACGTTTTTTCACAAAAAAGATCATGACATCGTGTTGCATAATCAGCGGTCGCATTCAGTGAGTTTGAGTCATCGCATTTCAGATATTTATCATTATTTGCTGCGAGTGACGCCTGTCCAGGAATTACGAAATGAAGTATTTAGTGCAACCAATCAGGTTTTAGATCAATCTGAGCTGCGTAGTCGTATTGAGGATCTTCTGCTCACTAACCGTATTCATTTTGCTGTGATAGAGCTGTCAATCCATAACTTTCAGCGTTTTAGCGATACCCTTTCCGAAGTCTTGTTGGATTCACTGTTATTGAAGTGCGCAGAATTATTGTTAAAGCAACTGCCTGCGAAAGCTGATTTTGCTTATGTTTCTGCCGATCGCTTTAATTTAGTGTTGCCCGATTACCGCAGTGAAGCTGATTTACAATTACAAATAGATCAATTGACGTCCACCTTTTTGCAGCCGATTGAAATTGGTGCTGAGCGTTTCCAAGTTAATTTCTGTGTCGGTTATGCGCTATCACCCGAGGATGGTGATACCGCAAAACAACTGATGCATCATGCCGGAGTTGCCTCTCGTCAGAATGAAAGTAATCCGAAGGCATTCTATTTACGCTTCGATCCTGCCATGGTTGCTTTGAAACGACAGCACTTTGAAATTAGTAATTCTTTAGTTGCCGCGATGGAAGAGCAACAATTCCAATTATATTTTCAGCCAAAAATTGATTTAGTGACGGGCCGTTGTGAGGAAGCTGAGGCCTTGATCCGCTGGCATCATCCGAAGTTAGGGTGGGTGTCACCAGGGGTTTTTATCCCCATCGCGGAAAAAGATGGGCAAATTATGGCCTTGGGGCAGTGGGTGGTCGAACGCTGCTTGCAACAATTAGCGGTTTGGCGTGAGCAAGGCCTTCATTTGAAACGTTTGGCAATTAATTGGTCAGGTCGACAACTGCAAGACTCTCGGTTAGCACAGCAGCTAAGTCAACTGATCAATCATTATCAGCTCGATGCGGCCAGCATTGAATTGGAAATTACCGAAACATTCTTGATGGCTGATATTCAAAACAGTGCGATATTGTTAAGTCATCTCAAAAATCAGGGGTGTCACCTGGCGATGGATGACTTCGGGACCGGTTATTCTTCGTTAGCTTATCTTGCCAAATTGCCCGTTGATGTTCTTAAATTAGATCGTTCTTTATTACTGGATTTAGAAGACTCGCCCCAATGTGCTAGCATGGTTCGGCATATGATTCGGATGGCGCATGAGCTTGATTTACAAGTTGTGGCCGAAGGCATCGAAAGTGAAGGGCAGGTGAAGTTATTGCGTGAGATGTCTTGTGATTTAGTCCAAGGGTTTGTCTTTAGTACGGCGCTCGACGCAACTGCGTTTAGCAAATTTATTGAACAGCAGCCTGCAGTCGCTCAATTGGAGCTACTTCTTAATGCCTGAAACGCTACCGAATTTACGAGCCTTGATTGTTGAGCCAGAACAAGCTTATTTGGCTGCGATTAAAAGATTGTTACAACGCAGTTTAAGTAATTGGGAATGTCGCTTTTGCAGTGATAGTTCTGAAGCAATGCAATTATTGCAGCAGGGGTTTAATCCCCATTTGATCATCACCGACAGCCTCGAAAATGATATTGCTCATGGCGATGAGTTTTTAGGATATGTGCAACATAGCAGTCCATCCGCGGTACGAGTGTTGATGAGTGCTGAAAATTCAGTCAATATCTTACTGGCTACCACGCAAACAGCGCACATGGTCATTGGTAAACCTTTCACTGACTCCCAATTTTTAGTCATTTTTGGTCGGGTAGAGCGGTTAGTCTACGGGCCTTTTACTGCGCATAGTCGCTATCAAATTGGTTTAATCCAAAACTTGCCAGTAGCGAAAAATAACTATCAATCGATTATGGCGCTGCTCAATAACCCTGAGACGCCAACTCGTGAGTTGGCGCGGGCGTTGTCTCGTGAAGCCACGATCGCTGCCAAATTATTGCAAATAGCCAACTCTGACTATTTAGGTTTTAGTAGGCAAGTATTTGATTTAAATGATGTCATTGTTCGATTAGGTCGGGAAATGATCAAAGCAGTGCTGCTTTCCGTGCAGATGCATAGTCAATATGAGGGCCGTATCAATCCGCAATTACATCAACAATTACTAGATCATTCTTTTCAGTTGGCAATGACTGTGAACCAGCTTGCAAAAACCCAATATAAAACAGATCCAACTTTGGCAGATAAAGCATTTTTTGCAGGTTTGCTGCAGGTGTTAGGCCCACTCGTTTTATTATCAACGCAACCCCCAGAGGAACAATCTCTGACCAACGAAGATATGTTCCAAGATGGCATTGCCGATCATTGTTTAATTAGTGCTTACCTGATGACGTTGTGGGGCTTTGATGAAGATGTATGCCAAGCCGTGTTATATCGACTCAATTTGGCTGAAGTGGCAAATCCGACCTTGTTGCAAACCCTATTGCATCTAGCCAGTTACATCTTAATGTATCAAGAAGCTGAGCCTGGCGAGTCTTTGAGTGAACCTTGTTGGTCTGCGCTTGCGAAATTTGAGTTAACTGATTCTTTCTTGCAGGGGAGCCATGCAGTTCAATGAGTTTTAAATTCGTGATCCCTAAACGCTGGTTTAACCGTCTCTTGGTGATCGTTGGGATGTTAGGGCTTATTAGCCATGCTTTGATTAGCTGCTATTTTGCTTTTCAAGGACAACAATATCCAATACCGATGGTTTTTACTCTGCTAGCGCCACTCGGATGTTTAGCGTGGGGACTTATCCCCAGCTTACAATTACAGAAAGAACAAAACACTGAACAGTATTTAGATTGTTAAGTTAGTTAAGTTTTGGTCTGCAAATTGCTCATTGAATCATCTTGTTATCGTCTCGGCATCAGCATGGCTTCGACCTGAATACTTTCGATGCCAGAATTTTTAAAGTTAAAATGAATGAGGCCTCGTTTACGTTCAGTAAAGTGATAGCGAGCACCATCAACCAGCAACATATAATCGCCCAGCCTTTGCGGTTTTTGTTCAGCTTCCTGCAGAAGTTCGATTTGATGAGTGCCTAACTGCCAACGAAACCCAGTTAATGGTTTATCACTGAAATCGGTGACCCATACTTGATTTTTGTCGTTTAATACTATGGCAAGGGTAAACCGTTTTGGCACTTCATCCACTTGCATTTGATGCTGTCCAAGCTTAAAAACAGCCCCTTCAGTACCCATCAAGTATGAAAAGCCGAATTCAACCGTTTGCGTTTGCCCCTCCGCAAAAGTGATTTGTGCTTTTCCTGCGTAGTCAAATTGAGCTGCAGCCCCAAAACTTATCAGGTTAAACAGCAAGCCAATGATCAATTGAGATTTAAAATTCATGCACTAATCCTTCACCATGGATGCTTTCAGAGCACTAATTTGCGCTCACTTTTAATTTCATACCGGGTTTGAGCACTTGGGATTTAGTTAAATTATTCCATTTAATTAAATCTGCAATTTTAACTTTGTGCTTTCGAGCAATTTTATCCAATGAATCACCACTTTTTACTTCGTAAAGTTTAGTTTTATTGGAGGGCTGTTTTATAGCAGTTGTCTTTTTCTGACTCAGTGATTTGGCTGTTGGGATCTGTAAAATTTGCCCAGGTTTTAGTTCACTGCCAGCACTGAGCCGATTGGCAATCCGTAATTGCTCCGAATCGATTTTCAGTTTTTTGCTGATGGTCCACAGATTATCACCAGCACGTACTTTGTAGGTTGTGGCTGTTGCTTTATTTGATGTTTTTTCGGTTGGGATCTGCAGGGTTTTTCCCACAGTCAACGCATCACTGCTGAGTTTATTTTGCCGCTTCAATTGATTGATGGAAACGCCAAACTTCGCAGCGATGGATCCTAAAGAATCTCCTTTCTTCACTTTATAAGTTTGGCCTGCCGCTAACTTTTGCACTGTTAATGTCGTCGAACCTTGATTAAATACAGACAGTTTTGCAAGCGGGATCGCGAGTTGATGTGGGCCATCCGGAGAGGTTGCATGGTGCTTAAAACCGGTATTAAAGCGCTTTAATTCGCCCAATGAAATTTCAGCCACCTTGGCTGCTTGCGACAAATCGACAGGCCCTTTAATTTTGGCAATTGCAAATTTGGGTTGATTGGCGATGGGAGTCAAAGTGACTTTGTGTCGGCTTGGATTTTTAACAATATCGATGAGAGCCAGCCATTTAGGCACTGTTCGGGTAAATTTTGTCGGAATATTTAATGAATAAAAATCTGTCGGTTTGCCGCGAGCTTTATTGCGCAAGATCGCCGATTGGATCCTTGCTTCTCCTGAGTTATAAGCTGCGACCGCATTAATCCAGTCATTCTCAAGATTGTCATGGAGATATTGTAAAAGATCTAAAACTGCTTCAGTGGAAGCAATTGCGTCATTTCTTCCGTCATACCAATAGTTAATTTTCAGGCCAAAATTTTTCGCAGTTTGTGGCGCCATTTGCCAAAGTCCTGAGACGCCACGGCCTTGTATTTTTGGATTGTATGCACTTTCAACGATGGGAATTAATGCCAGCTCAACGGGCATGCCTCGTTGCTCTAAGCGTTTTACCACATAGTAAAAAAATGGATCAGCATTTAAGGCAACTTGATTTAAAAACTTTTGTTGACGGCTATAGAAGGCTCGTTCTGCCGCAATTTCTGGCCTGTCCGGCACATTGATTGAGATTTGTTGCTGGATCCTTAGCCAAACATCTGGCAGGGCCGTTAAATTTGCCGGTTCCAGCGGGGTTGGCAAAGAGGAATCTATTGCGGTTTCAGCATCGCTGACGCGCTGATGGAATTCAGGATCAGAACTTGTGACTGGGGCTTGCGGCTTTTGCTCTTGCGCAGTTTTAGGCGTCACACAACTAGTGAGCAGCAACACAAAGCAAAGCAGACAAAATCTCAACATGCAATAATCCTAATTTTGAAATCCTGAAATTGAAAACTGACAGTTCAATTTAAGTCATATGGCTTAAAAAGAGCTGGCAAGAATAAAGAACTTTGCGATGAATGCAAGTTTTCCGCTAAAAGTTATTCTTCCAATTGCGTAAAAAAGTGAATAAGCCAATCGCACTTTCGTGCTGCCAACGTTGCTGTAACTCTTTGATTTCGCAACGCAAAAAAGGATTGTATGTCCGCTCGGCTGCCAAAGTGACCGGCAAGCTGGGTAACTGCTTTTGGCGAAGATGCTCGACCTTGGCTTGTTGTTCGATAACCGCGATGTTGTCAGGTTCAATCACTCGCGCAAATTTTAAATTTGCCAGCGTATATTCATGAGTAGGGCACAACAGCGTGTTTTCCGGCAATTGATTGATGAGCTGCAAAGAGCTGAACATTTGTTCTGGGCTCCCCTCAAAAAGTCGACCACATCCCGCGCTAAACAAAGTATCACCACAGCATAAAACAGGCTGTCCGCTTTTGGGGGTGAATAGGTAAATCAGATGATTGAGAGTATGGCCAGGGACATGAAATACTTGCAGAGTGACATCTGAAAATACTGAGAATTGCTCGCCGCCTCGACAGGCAGTGCCAGCAAGGCGCTCCCCTTGAAATGGCAATGCAGGCACAAGAATTTCTGCATTAGGCCAATTCTGCTTCAAATCTGCAAGGCCATTGATATGATCACCATGTTGGTGGGTAATCAACACTTTACTCAGTTGGAGCTGGTGGGTTGTTAAATAATCTTGCAGCTCAGAACTAGTGCCGGGGTCAACGGCAATAACATTAGGATGATCGGCTTGGCGAATCAGCCAAATATAGTTATCCTGCAGTATCGGAATAGCGATAGCCTCTAACATAAGCAACTCCTGTTAACCTTATGAAATTTCGAGTATACCTTGGAGTAATGACATGAAACCAGCCTTGAGTCGTCAGCCATTGTTACAGGCGCCCAAAAGCTGGCGTGATTTTCGCCAAGGCGAGGCACTGGCGCGACAAATCGAAAATCAATTTAATTTATGGTGGCCGAGGATTTTTGGTTATCACCTGCTTAAAGTGGGAAATTTGAGTTGCGAGTTAGAAACTGGAGCCTGCAGTATCCGCCACCAAATCCGATTATCAACCCAAGCAAATTTAGCCACTGTGATTGCAGATCCCGATGATTTACCTTTTGTACAACATGCAGTCGACGCAGTTTTATTGGCACATTGTTTAGAATTTGCGCAAGATCCACATCATGTGATCCGTGAAGCGCATCGAGTGTTGATGCCTGATGGCTATTTGTTGTTAAGTGGCTTTAATCCCTATAGCGCAATGGGATTACTGACACTGTGGCCAGGTTTACATCGTCAATTACCTTGGAGCGGGCGATTTTTTTCCATCGCAAGAATCACTGATTGGTTGCATTTGCTTGGCTTCGAAATATTGGATGAACATCGATTGTTTTGTACCTCAATGCTCAGTGAGCAAGTTGGTTCTTCTTCGTTTCGCCACTTTGCCGAGCAGCATCTGAATTGGCTGGGCGCTGCTTATGTTATTGTTGCTCGCAAGCGCACTTTGCCATTGACGCCCATTAAACCGAAATGGCAATTAACCAATCAATTTAATCCGAGCGTCAAAGGGGTGAGTGCGCGGCAAAGCGATTGGCAGACTTAGCGATATCGATGAGTTTAAGTCTTGAAGTTTTGCTGCAGCCAGCGATCTAGTGCATTGGCAAATCGTTGGCGGTCGCGCTGATCCAGAGTTGCTGGACCACCTAATTGCACTCCCGCGCCACGCAGCTCTTCCATCATATTGCGCAGCGTCAAACGTTCTTGAATGGTTTCGTGAGTCAACACATCGCCGCGTGGGGTGATGACTTGGCAACCTTTAGCAACAACTTGCGCTGCAAGTGGAATGTCTTGGCTGATCAATAAATCCTGCGCTTGGATTGACTCACTGATCCGTTGATCAGCAATATCAAAGCCGGCTGAAACTCGGATACATTTTATTTTCGGGCTTGTAGGTAACGGAATTGTGTGATTTGACACAAAATTTAAGAAAATTCCGGTTCGGCTACTGGCCCTGATTAACATCTCTCGACAAACTTTCGGGCATGCATCGGCGTCAATCCAAATTTGCAAACTAATGTCCTCTTAAGGCGTAATTTGAAAGCGAAGACCAGCGCTCTCGCGGTGACATTGAGCTGTATGCTGCTCGAGATAAGCGGTTGCTACCACTTGATTTAAGGTCATAAACAGCAAATCATCGCGTGGGTTTTCTGGTTGCTCAGCCTCAGTGAACCCTAGTTTTCGATAGGCTCTTTGCGCAATATCGTTATGCTTGAACACATACAGCGAAAAATCCAAACGCTTATTGAAAAAATTTGCCTGCAAAAGCAATGCCTGCATGAGTATAGCCGCAAGGCCTTGCTGGCGGTATTTTGGAAAAATCAGTAATCGAGCCAAATGATGTCGGCCAAAACGATCACAAATTTGACCAAAACCAACCGCTTGCTGGTTTTGGCAAAAAATGAAACTTTGGGTGTTTTGTAGCATCAATTTTTGCAGAAACTGATGTTTGGTCAACGGCCATAAATACCCTTCACCACCCCAAAGTGTCACCTCTGCCAGATTGGCAAAATGCTGACGGAGTGCCAAACATTCATCAATACTCGCTTCGCGCAATTGATAGTGAGCGTTAGCCATGCATTGCAAGCCGCACTATTTGGTAAATGCCCGGAAACAGTAAAAACAGACAAAAAGTGACATTTAACTGCCAACAGACACGATAAAAAAGTTGCTGGTAATAAAATGGCTCACGGCGGATCCAAAACAACATGTATGTTGCGATGGCAGTCGGCAGACCATAGATGGTGTTTAACTCTCCAGCCAGGAAGCCACTCCAAGTTGCGACGACACCGACGAGCGATAACAACAACCAAGACATCACCATGCCTTTGCCACGATTTGCATCCATAGATATTCCTTAACTGTTTACCACATTAAATCATCAGGGATCTTGAAGTCAGCGTATGGATCATCTTCAGGTGCACTTTCATCTTGTTGATTTTGCAAAATGATTGCTTCAGGCAGCCGTTGCATTACCTTTTCCGCGACTTGGATCGGTATTAAATGATAATGCTCGGCTAATTTTGCGATTGCAATCAGACCTTTGACTAATTGTTGCTGGATAGTCGGTGTGACGTAAATGCGTTTGACCAACTGGCCGTCAGTAAAGTTAAAGGCTAGTTCGCCTTTATACGCGATACTATTGAGCTCAATAATTTGTTTAACTTGGGCTGCGAGCGCTTTCTTCTCAGCTTCGAGTTTCTTTTGCAAATTGAGTTCTCGGTCGCGTTCAATTTGCGCTTGGCGAGTTTGTTCAGCCAATATTTTCGATTCGGCAGTGACTTTGCCTTGTTTACCGGCCTGAACCCGTTCTTTATGTTGTTCTTTCTTGATATTTTTTAACTTTTTAGCATCGCCAAGGCCTGCTTTTAGTAGTTGTTCTGCCAGTGACTTCGACATGAGTCTCTCCTTTACTACGTGTATAAAGCTATTGTTCCATGAAGCAGTGCGCTTTGCCAAGCTGGATGGCGTTGGCAAAAGCTGACGAGGGGGGCCTTTTTGGGTTATCATATGCACGTATTCATTAGCAAAGAGCAACCATGGCCCATTTTCAAGAACTTGCTTTAGATCCGCGTTTATTGCGTTCTATTCAACATCTCGGTTTCACCAGTCCAACGCCAATCCAAGCCGAAGCTATTCCGGCGGTGATGGTTGGCAAAGATTTAATCGTGTCGTCAAAAACTGGCTCAGGCAAGACGTTGGCTTATCTGTTACCCATGATGCAACGGTTGTTGAAAAGTCGGCCATTATCGGCGCAAGACCCGCGTGCAGTGATTTTAGCGCCAACGCGGGAATTGGCCTCGCAAATCTATGCACAATTGCGATTATTTGTCGCAAACACGCGGCTCACCAGTGCTTTTATTGTTGGTGGTGAGAATTTTAATGATCAAGAGAAGATCCTCAAACGCCAGCCCAATATTATTGTGGCAACGCCTGGTCGCTTGGCTGACCACCTTGAACATAAAACGTTTTTCTTACAAGGGTTAGAGATGCTGATCCTTGATGAAGCCGATCGGATGTTGGATTTAGGCTTTATGCCTCAGCTGCATGCAATTCATGGTGCGGCCTCACATCGCCTGCGGCAAACATTGATGTTTTCCGCAACCTTAGACCATGCCGAAGTTAATGAATTGGCCTTATCGTTGTTGAAAAGTCCGCATCGGGTTGCGCTTGGCGCAGGTTACGATCCGCACAAAGATATTACGCAAACCTGTTACTTTGCCGATCATCTGACACATAAAGAAGCATTGTTGCTGCATTTCCTACAGACTGAAACTATTAAACAATTGATTATTTTCACCGCGACGCGGGAAGATACCGATCGTTTAGCAACTGTGGTGCAAAATGCCGGTTTTGCCGCAACTGGCTTAAATGGCAAATTAACTCAGGCGCAACGAAATTCAGTGATGCATGCATTTGCCACTCACAAATATCAGGTGTTAGTCACTACGGATGTGGCATCCAGAGGCTTAGATTTATTACAAGTATCCCACGTGATTAACTTTGATTTACCTAAACATGCCGAAGAGTATGTGCACCGAATTGGTCGCACAGGACGGGCAGGGCAACAAGGGGTTGCAATTTCACTGGTGGGGCCAAAAGATTGGGCTGCGCTGCAAGGTATCGAACAGTTTTTACGTCGTCCGTTAGAGTTTGGCAAAGTTGAAGGCTTACCAGCTAAGTTCAATGGCCAAATTGCGGTGAAAGCCAAAGTGAAAACGAAAGTTGAACCGAAAAAAGGTCAGGTGAAAGCAGCGACAAAACCCAAAGTTTTACAGCAAGACGGACTTGATGTTGTGAAGAAAAAAGCCCCGAAATTTTTTGAAGGGGGCGATGATGGCTCAGCGCCGATGAAAAAAAAGCAAAAATAATCTGATTTGCTTGTTTTTTATTCATAAAATGGTGCTACACTCGAATTGCCAAGTGCTCGAAAAACAAACGGGTTTGTTGGCAACATTTTGTTTGTAAAGGTATCTTTTTCAAGCAATCGGAACGGTCCATTGGCAGCTAATTTTATTTACTGTCAAACAGCTTTATGTATTGACGTCAATATTCGGTTCACTGATAATGGGGTCGTAATATGTACTAGCTCAAACGTGGCCGGTAATATTTAAGTCGCCGTTTATTGGCAAATATAGTTAAAGTAAGAGAATGTTATGTCACAATTAATTTCCGGTACCGTTAAGTGGTTCAACGAAGATAAAGGTTTTGGTTTCATCG
>JACCEA010944028.1_pt1 | contig 21428 bp, 15 predicted proteins | sample 7449851 | NCBI WGS metagenome assembly JACCEA01 (sample SAMN15323453, study PRJNA562643) | freshwater metagenome | isolation source: river surface water | place: USA:Blue River Watershed | collected 2017-08-18 | reverse complement strand
CTGGAGGATATGCAGGGCCATTGGCTGCTACAACAAACTCTTCGCTTGCAGGAGTTGCTGGAACATTAGCTTCTAAAGTTACAAATGCAAATACAGATTCTTATTTATTTGGTGTTATTGGAGATGTATTACGTGATTCTGGCGTTGGATCATCAACTATTCCAGACAGAACTGGTGGAGTTATGGGATACAATGGTTCAAATGCTTTTGGAATTTTAGGATATAGAAATTCTAATGGACAAACTTATGGTGGTTATTTCAGTAATGGAGGAACAGGTACAACAGCTACAGGAACAGGAAAAAATTCAAGTGAAGTTCAAGCGAATAATGGAATTGGAATTGGAGTTAATGGTAATTTCATGGGAGGTTATGTAAAAGGAGACCAATACGGCTTAATGACTAAAGGGGATGAATTCGGAATGTATGTTGCAGGAAACACCTTAACAAATAAACCAATTGTTCAATTAACAGAAGGAGCATCAAACAGAATTGCAACTTATGCAACAACTTCAACTTCTGTTGATGTTACTACAAGAGGAAAAGGAAAATTAAACAATGGAGAAACTTTTGTCCCATTTGATAAAAACTTTTCTCAAACTGCTACAATTTCTGAAGAAGAATTAAATATCACAATTACACCTATGGGAGCAACAAATGGTGTTTATATAAGCAAAATTACTTCAACTGGATTCTTTGTTAAAGAAAACTTAAACGGAAAAAGTAATGCAAATTTTAGCTGGATGGCAGTTGGTACACAAAAAGGATATGAAAACGGGGTTAAATTATCAAATGAAATTTTAGCTAATGATTATGACAAAAACATGAATGAAGTAATGTTTAATGAAGCAGACACTAAAAACGAAGCTAAACCAATTATGTTCGATGGCACTAAAGTTAAATTTGAAAGATACAATGAACCTGTAGAAAATCAAAATAAATCAATTATAGTTAAAAAAAGAGAGCGAGCTATCATTGAAACTGAAAAACCAAAAACAGAAGTTAAAAAATAAATACCATACTGAATAATAAAAAGCCCAACAAATTTGTTGGGCTTTTTTTTGTCAATACATTAATGAATAAAAATATCATATTAAGTAAACCAATATCATTTGATTTTAAAAACCACATTGAAATCAAGACAGAAACCAATTAAATTTAATCTAACCTTCACCCCTATTCTTATCGCTTTGGATAGTTTAAAAAAATAATACAACAAAATGGAAATTTGAATAACATCTAAAACGAATTTTTAAGGCATAAAAATAATGACATAAATTCTAAAGTTTTATTCTGATTGTTAATGAATAATCAAAATCACATCTAAAAAATCTACACAAAACAATTTAGTAAATTTTACAATTTATTTAACAAGTGTTTAATTATAATATTATAAACATGACAAAAAACTAGCCAAAAATTTGTGTTTTTTAACGACCAATGATGTATTTCATCGATAATTAACGTCTTGTATCGAATATTTTAAACATTTCAAACATGATTTGTTTAAATTTTATATATTGCTCAACGAAATTAAATAATTATTTCATAATATAAAATTAACAATACAATTTTCAACTAATTATTAAACAATAACTAAAAAACACAAAAAAAACTACTAACAAAATGTACAAAACGATTTACCTCCCGGAATCTAAACTTCAAACAAATTTCAAAAAACACATTATTAACAAAGTTACTTTACTACTATTATTTCTTTTTTTTAATTTCACAACTACAACGTTTGCGCAAACTACAGATACGTATACAGCATCTGGCTCATGGACTGTTCCCGCAGGAGTTACCTCAGTTACCGTAGAAATATGGGGCGCTGGTGGTGGTGGTGGTGGTTCAAACACTAGTGGATCTGGTGGATCTGGTGGAGGATCTGGTGCTTATGTAACTCGAACAGTTACAGTAACACCTGGTGCTTATGCATTTACAATAGGTACAGGAGGTACTGCTGGTGCTGCTACTGGAGGGACAGGAGGAAACGGAGGGAATTCTTCAGTAACTATTGGAGGATTTACTTTAGCCGCTAATGGTGGTAACGGAGGAGTTGGAAATGCTGGAGCTGTTGGAAATGGTGGAACCGCAAGTGGTGGAACTACAAATACAAATGGAAATCCTGGAGGTGCTGGAGGTGCTTCTGGAGGTAACGGAGGAAGTTCTCCAAATGGAGGTACTGGAGGAGCAGGAAACATAAATGCAGCAGGATCAGTAGGAAGTACACCAGGTGCCGGTGGTGGTGGTGGTGAACGAGGTGGAGGAAACCAAGCTGGAGGTGCCGGAGCACGTGGAGAAATACGTTTTACTTACATAGTACCAGGTAGCTATTGTACACCTACAAATACAGGTTCAACATCATATTATATTACAAATGTTACCTCAACTGGAGGTGTGGCTAATTTTAATAATAACTCAGCAGGATTTGCCGCATATTCAAATTTTTCTGCTCAATTTGTTAGTCAATATCCAGGAGCTAGTTTTTCTTTATCTGCAACTCATCCAACAAGTACGTATGGATATAATGTATGGATAGATTGGAATAATGACACCGATTTTGATGACGCTGGAGAAAATGTTCTTTCTACAACTTATCTTTCTACTCCTGCAACTTTAGGAAACGTAACTATTCCATTAGGTCAAGCAACAGGAAATTACAGAATGCGTATTAGAAATGCTTACTTAAGTAATCCCGCTCCTGCATGTGGTTCATTTGGCTATGGAGAAGCAGAAGACTATACAGTTCGAGTTTTAGCACCACCAGCATGTAGTGGTACACCTGTAGCAGGTACAACAACTACTTCACCAGTTTCAGGAAATCCAGGCTCAACATATGTTGTTTCAGCAACTGGATTCACCAACGCAACTGGACTAACATTTCAATGGCAATACAGTACAACTGGTAGTGGTGGACCTTGGACCAACCAAGGTGCCGCAACAGCAACTTATTCAAATTATACTGCAACTGCACCTGCCTTAGGCATTACAACTCATTGGCGTTTAGTAGTTACTTGTACGGCTAGTTCACAAAGTGCAAATTCAGCAACAGCATCATTCACATCTGTTTCTACACAAAATATCCCTGCAACCGGGAATAACTCAGTAACTTGTGGAACCAATATCGTTTTATATGATAATGGAGGCGTTTCAACCGACTATGCAAATAGCTCAAATGGATATACTGTTTTAGATGCAGGTCTTGGTGCAACAATAAACATTTCTGGTAATTATACTACAGAAAGTGTTGATTATATTAGAATTTATAACGGAACAGGAACAACTGGCACATTATTGGCAACTTATTCTGGAACTGGATCAATAAACTATACTGGGACAGTTGGACAAACTTTAACAGTTCAATTTACATCTGATAGTTCTGTTGTGTATTCAGGTTTTGCTCTTTCTATTACCTACAGTGGAGTATGTTATCCTGCTTGTAGCGGTACACCAACCGGTGGAACTACAGTAGCAACACCAGCATCAGCTTCGCCTGGATCAAGTTATACTGTTTCAGCATCAGGTTATACTGGAGCAACAGGTCTAACATTTCAATGGCAATATAGCACAAATGGTGGAGGAACTTGGACAAATCAAGGTGTAGCTACCGGAACTTACGCTAATTATATTGCTACAGCTCCTGCTTTAGGAACAACAGTATTATGGCATTTAATTGTAACTTGTACGGCAAGTGGCCAAAGTGCAACTTCATCAAATGGTACTTTTAATTCCGTTTCAACACAAAATATCCCAACAACAGGTAACAATACAGTTAGTTGTGGGACTAACATAGTTTTATATGATAATGGTGGCGTTTCTGGAGACTATGCTAATAGTTCATCTGGTTATACAGTTATAGAAGCTGGTCTAGCATCAACAATTACAATATCAGGTAATTACATTACAGAAAACGGACTTGACTACATAAGAATTTACAACGGGACTGGTACTGCAGGAACTTTATTAGCTTCATATACAGGAACTGGGACAATCAACTATACAGGAACTGCAGGACAAACACTAACGGTTCAATTTTACACTGATAGTTCAACTATTTATTCTGGTTTTAATCTATCTGTATCGTATACTGGAATTTGTTATCCTGCTTGTAGTGGAACTCCAACAGCAGGCACAGTAACAACAACACCAAACACAACTTGGCCTGGAAACCCATACACAGTTAGCGCATCAGGTTATACACAAGCATTAAACTTAACTTACCAGTGGCAATACAGTACTACTGGAAGTGGAGGACCATGGATTAATGCTGGAGTAGCATCAAGTACTTATTCAGATTATAATGCTACTGCTCCTGCAAGTGGAGTTGTCTTATGGCACTTAATAGTAACGTGTACAAATAGTGCATCAAGTAGCACTTCATCAAATGGTACTTTTACGACTATGGTGGTGAGTGATGTCCTAACAGGATGTCCTAACGTTGTATCTGGCGGATTAGGTTTAAATGGCGCCGATCCAGCTCCTTTAAACTGTAGTACAGGAAGTTGTGTAGACTTAGAAGCTACTTATTTAGATTTAGGAAATACAACAAACTATATCGTTGAACCAATTGCATACAATCCACCACGTGCATTTGACGGATTAGCAAATCCGGTAAGTGTGAATGTTGATGATGTTTGGTCACCAATTGTTAATTTACCTTTTAGTTTCTGTTTTTATGGGAATACATACAATCAATGTGTTATCGGATCTAATGGAATTTTAAGTTTTAATACTGCTTTAGCAGGAACTTCGAGTGGATATAGTTTTAACAACAACATTCCAATTAGTGGAAATTCCGTTTTAAGAGAAAATTCAATTTTTGGTGTTTTCCATGATATAAATCCTGGAGTTGGAACTTTAAAACAAGTTGGTTGGGAATTAATTACTTTACCTACAGGATGTAGAGCCTTAGTAGCATCTTGGTCAAATGTACCAATGTTCGATGAAAATGCCATTTTATACACAGGTATGATGGTTCTTTATGAAAACTCAAACGTTATTGAAGTTTACATCAAAGAAAAAAACATTGATAACTTTGGAGCAGGAACATGGAACGATGGAAATGCAATTGTTGGAATTCAGAACGCTACAGGAACTATTGCATCAGTTCCGCCAGGAAGAAACGGATTAGACCCAAACTGGTCATCTGTAAATGAAGCATGGCGTTTTGTTCCGTCTGGAACTTCAATCGCTTCAATAAAATGGTACGAAGGTGCTGGAACTACAGGTCCAGTTGTAGGAACAACTCCTGTAATTAATGTTTGCCCAGCTGCAACTACAACATATACCGCAGAAATCACGTATACTTTATGTAATGGATCAACAATAAAAGAAGTTGATCAAACACTAGTTACTGTATCTGCAAACAAAACATGGAATGGTTCTTCTGGAACAAACTGGAATACAGCCGCTAACTGGACACCATCTGGTGTACCTACAGCTACAGAAGGAATCGTAATTCCTAATACTACTAACAAACCAATTGTTTCTGGTGGAACTGCTGCCGTAGCATGTAGTATTAATATTCAAAATGGAGGATTATTAACTATCAATCCTGCCAACACTATCACAGTTACTAATTCAGTTACTGTAGCCGCAGGAGGAAATATGATTGTTGAAAACACTGGTAGTTTAGTCCAAATAAATAACGTGGTGAATAGCGGTAACATTCAATATAAAAGAACAGCAAATGTTAGACGACAAGACTATGTATATTGGTCTTCACCAGTTGCTAATTTCTCAAATAGTGCCGTGTCACCTGGTACAAGTTTAGGATACCAATACAAATGGATTCCTACAATCGCAACAAACACTAATGGATTTGGAAATTGGACATTTGCTAATGAAACTATGGTTATTGGTAAAGGATATTGTTTAAGAGCACCTGATTCTTATTCTCTTTCAACAATAACTCCTTACACTGCAACATTTGTTGGTGTACCAAATAACGGAAATCTTTCAATTCCAATTAGTCGAGGAACATACAATACAGCTGGAACCTATTCTACTGGTACTTCATCAACTCTAGGAACAAGAGATGACGACAACTGGAATTTAGTTGGAAATCCATATCCTTCAGCTATTCATGCTATTGATTTCTTAACTTTAAATCCAAATATTGCTGGTTTCGTTAACATATGGACGCACGGTACTTTGCCTTCAAGCGCAATAGTAGATCCGTTTTATGCAGATTACGCATACAACTATACTCCAACTGATTATATCACTTATAACTCACTGGGAGCATCAGCAGGACCTGGCGTATTTAATGGAAGAATTGCTGGTGGTCAAGGTTTCTTTGTATCCATGATTCATGGTGGAGCTACAACTCAAAACTTGATCTTTAATAATACTTTAAGAAACAGCAGCTACAACAATACTGTATTTTACAAAACTGCTGACGAACATAAAAAAGCAGAAGAATTAGAAAAACACAGAATTTGGTTCGATTTAGTTACGCCTTCTGGAACAAACATAAGATCTTTATTAGGATATGTTGAAAACGCAACAAATGAAAATGACAGATTATTTGATGCTTTCTCTAATGAAAAATCAACGTTCAATATTTTCTCTTTTGTTGATGAAGAACCTATGCTTATTCAAGGAAGAAAACTTCCTTTCGACAGTAATGACAAAGTGAATATTGGTGTAACTTTACCACAAGACGGATTATACAAAATTGCATTAAGCTCTGTAGATGGTTTGTTTTCTAATCCTAACCAAAAAATCTTTATCGAAGATAAATTGCTAAACGTAATTTACGATTTAAAAGAAGCACCCTATTCATTCATGGGTAACAAAGGAAATATTACTAATAGATTTATTTTAAGATACACTAAATCTGATCAGATAACAGAACTTACCAACCAACTAAACGTATATGATAATAACGTATTGACTGTTGAATCAAGTAAATTAAAAATAAAAGACATCGTAATTTTTGATACCTTAGGTAAATTATTACTAAACAAAAAAGATGTAAATGACAAAAATTATCAAATCGCTAAATTGAATAAAACCAATAGCATGTTGATAGTAAAAGTTACTTTGGAAGACAATACAGAAGAAGTAAGAAAAGTTATTTACTAATAATAGTTTAAAAAACTCCAAAAAGACCTTTGCTTTAAATAGTAAAGGTCTTTTTCATTGGCATAGGCTTCACGTTCAAAAGAAATATTTCTGTAAGCCAAATTCCAATTTTTATATTTTACATAACCTAATAAAAACTCCGTAAGATAAATCACAAAAAAAGGCAACACCAACATTTCTAATTGTTGTCTGATATGAATTTTTTCATGATTTAACAATACAACATCATTTCTATCCAATTTCTCAGATAAAACAATAAAAGGAAATAAAGTTATTCCTCTCACCCACTTTGGGGTTAAATATTTAAAAACTATTACAATCATTTGTTACAAAGTTGCTAAATTTCTTCAATATATTTTAATTTTGCCTATGGAAAGAAGTAATCTTGATTAAAAATATTTATTTTTGGTAAAAATTTAAAAAGAAATATTTTTAAGCCGATTTGCCAGTATGAACAATGAAATAAATCCAAATAATTTAAAAGAAGGTGAAGATTTTTATTACACACCTGAAGGATATAAATGTTTTACTGAAAAATACCACCTAAAACGTGGATATTGCTGTAAAAGCGGTTGCCGTCATTGTCCCTATGGATTTGACAAAAAAACCGATACCATCAATAAATAGAAAATGGACATTCAATTATTCAAATATCGAATCAAAATTCACAAATCCTATCATAGGTCTGACATTCGTTATCCCTAGGTTTCAGTTGTTTAAAATTTAACACATTAACCTAACGAATTAAAAAAAAAACAAAAATGACTTTCAAAGAACAAATACAACAAGGCATTCCATCGGTTTTACCACAACCAAAAACTTACGATGCCACTATAAATCATGCGCCAAAACGTAAAGAAATACTTTCTGCCGAAGAAAAAAAATTAGCTTTAAAAAATGCCTTGCGATATTTCGATGCGAAACATCATGCCGAATTACTTCCAGAATTTAAAGAAGAACTTGAAACTTATGGCCGAATTTACATGTATCGTTTTCGTCCAGATTACGAAATGAAAGCACGACCAATTTCTGATTATCCAGGAAATTCGGAACAAGCAAAAGCGATTATGTTGATGATTCAGAATAATTTAGATTATGCTGTGGCTCAACATCCTCATGAATTAATCACTTATGGTGGAAATGGTGCTGTTTTCCAAAACTGGGCACAATATCTGCTAACCATGAAATATTTGTCTGAAATGACAGACGAACAAACGTTATCCATGTATTCCGGACATCCAATGGGATTATTCCCTTCTCATAAAGAAGCACCAAGAGTAGTCGTAACCAACGGAATGACCATTCCAAACTATTCAAAACCAGATGATTGGGAAAAAATGAACGCTTTAGGTGTTTCGCAATACGGACAAATGACAGCCGGAAGTTACATGTACATTGGCCCTCAAGGAATTGTACACGGCACAACTATTACGGTTTTAAATGGTTTCCGAAAAATTAAAAAATCTCCAAAAGGAGGCTTATTCGTAACTTCAGGTTTAGGCGGAATGTCTGGCGCACAACCCAAAGCAGGAAACATTGCTGGATGTGTAACCGTTTGCGCAGAAGTTAATCCGAAAATTACAAAAATCAGACATGAACAAGGTTGGATAAACGAAATTGTAGAAGACATCACTTTACTAGTTGCAAGAGTTCGAAAAGCGCTAGAAAATGAAGAAGTAGTTTCCATCGCATATCTAGGAAACGTAGTAGATGTTTGGGAACGCTTCGACCAAGAAAATTTACATATCGATTTAGGTTCTGATCAAACATCATTACATAATCCATGGGCTGGTGGCTACTATCCTACTGGTTTTTCTTTTGAAGAATCGAATGACATGATGGCAAATCATCCTGATAAATTTAAAGAAGAGGTTCAAAAAACGTTACGTCGTCATGCGGCAGCAATTAATAAACATACCGCAAAAGGAACCTATTTCTTCGATTATGGAAATGCCTTTTTGTTAGAAGCTTCTCGTGCAGGAGCAGATATTATGGCAGAAAATCATATCGATTTCAAATATCCAAGTTATGTTCAAGACATTATGGGACCAATGTGTTTCGATTACGGATTTGGACCTTTCCGTTGGGTTTGTGCTTCAGGAAACCCAGATGATTTAGCTAAAACGGATAAAATTGCTTGTGATGTTTTAGAAGAAATGATGAAAAACTCGCCCGTTGAAATTCAACAACAAATGGCAGATAATATCCAATGGATCAAAGGCGCACAAGAAAACAAATTAGTAGTGGGTTCTCAAGCCCGAATTTTATATGCTGATGCAGAAGGTCGTATCAAAATCGCAGAAGCCTTCAACCAAGCAATTGCTCGTGGAGAAATTGGCATGGTTGTTTTAGGTCGTGATCATCATGATGTGTCAGGAACAGATTCTCCATATAGAGAAACTTCAAACATTTATGATGGCTCTCGTTTTACTGCAGATATGGCCATTCAAAACGTAATTGGAGACAGTTTCCGAGGTGCTACTTGGGTTTCTATACACAATGGTGGTGGCGTTGGCTGGGGCGAAGTGATAAATGGAGGTTTTGGCATGCTTCTTGATGGTACTAAAGAAGCGTCTAAACGTTTGGAAATGATGTTGTTCTGGGATGTAAACAATGGAATTTCTAGAAGAAACTGGGCACGAAATGAAGGAGCCATTTTCGCTATAAAACGCGCTATGGAAGCACAACCTTTATTAAAAGTAACCCTTCCAAATTTAGTTGACGATAATTTATTAACTTAAATAAAACTGCTATGAAATCATTAAAACTACTTTCGCTTTTAGGATTTTTTATCCTAACTTCATGTTCCTCCGTGTACGTGAATACCGATTATGACAAAAAAGCAAATTTTGCGTCATATAAAACGTATGCTTACAGCAAATCAAGTATCGATAAACTAGAGATTTCAGATTTAGATAAGAAACGAATTTTATATGCTATTGATGATGCCATGCCCGCAAAAGGTTTTTCTAAATCAGAAAATCCAGATGTTTTAATTAGCCTTTTCACCAAAGAAAGAGAACGTGTAGATGTTTACAACAACATGGGTTGGGGTTATGGATACGGTTGGGGATGGGGACCAAGCTGGGGAATGGGTTTTACCAGAACCACTACTACTCCAGAAGGTACACTATATATTGATATCATAGATGCAAAAACAAAAGAATTAGTTTGGCAAGGTATCGGAACAGGTTATTTAACCACAAATTCTGAGAAAAAAGACGAAAGAATTGCTGAATTCGTAGCAAAAATTTTAGAAAAATATCCGCCTATTGTAAAATAAAATTATATTTTTAAAACCGCAATCACATTGCGGTTTTTTAATTTTAACTTTCAGAAAAAAATAAGAATATGATACAAAAATACTCCTCAAAACTAGTCTTGCTAGTAGTACTTATTTTAAGTTCTTGCAGTGCTACAAATGATTTAACTTTACCAGTAACACAGCCTGCTCCAGTTTATATTAATAAACAAATTTCAAGAATTGGAATCATCAACAGAAGTATTCCCGACAAAAAATACGAAGCCATTGATGCCGTAGATAAAATTTTAACTATTGAAGGAAAAGAATTAGACAAAAAAGGAAGTCTTGTGACTATCGAAAATTTAAAAGACGAATTACTAAAGAACAACAGAATTCAAAATGTGGTTATCATTGATAGTATCGATTTTAAAAAATATGGAATTGATCAATTTTCAGCCGAATTATCTTGGGTAAAAATCGACGAAATTTGTAAAAAACACAATGTCGAAGCCATTTATGAACTTTCTTTCTTTGATACAGATTCAAAAATCAATTACAGAACGATTACAAGTCAAGTGAACAACAATTTAGGGATAAAAATTCCAATAATTGAGCATGAAGCCACTGTAAACACTTTAATCAAATCAGGATGGAGAATTTACGATAATAAAGACAAAATTATTAGCGACCAATATGCAACTTCTAATACAGTTACTTTAAGTGCACGAGGAATTAACCCTTTCAAGGCTTTCGAAACTATTTCAGGAAGAAAAGATGCTGTAATGAATGTTTCGAAAAACATCGGACAAGAATATGCCTTACGAATTTTACCTTACAGCATTAGAGTGCACAGAGATTATTATGTAAAAGGTACTTCAAATTTCGAAATCGGAAAAAGAAGAGCCCAAGCTGGAAAATGGGATAGCGCTGCCGAATTATGGCTTAAAGAAACCAATAACAACGATGGAAAAATTGCCGGAAGAGCTTGTTATAACATGGCAATTATCAATGAAATTAATGGCGAATTAGACAAAGCAATTGAATGGGCTACGAAATCTTACACCGATTATAATGATAAAATTGCTTTACGATATATCAATATTCTAAAAAATAGAAAAGCAAAAAATCAACAATTAGAAGAAGAAACCAATTAACAGACGAGATTTTTATTTTGGATGATAAAAATCATAATTTGATATAAAATTTATCGTAATTTTACATCAAACAACAAAACACAAAGATGGAATCAAATTTTGAAAGTAACCCTTTGATAGACAGGTTACCTAAACATTTAAAACAATTCATAATCCCACAAGATTATAACGACTATACGCCAATTAATCAAGCGGTTTGGAGATATGTAATGCGTAAAAACGTAGATTATTTATCTAAAGTGGCACACAATTCTTATTTAGAAGGCTTAGATAAAACTGGTTTAGAAATCGATAATATTCCAAACATGTATGGAATGAATCGAATTTTAAAAGAAATCGGTTGGGCTGCTGTTGCCGTAGACGGATTTATTCCGCCAAGTGCTTTTATGGAATTTCAAGCGTATAATGTTTTAGTTATTGCTTGTGATATTCGTCAATTAGAACACATTGAATACACACCTGCGCCAGATATTATTCACGAAGGTGCTGGCCACGCTCCTATTATTGCTAATCCAGAATATGCAGAATATTTACGTCGTTTTGGTGAAATTGGTTGCAAGGCCATTTCTTCAGCACGTGACTACGAATTGTATGAAGCGGTTCGTTTATTATCTATCGTAAAAGAAGCAGAAGGTACTCCAGCAGAAGAAATTAAAGCAGCAGAAGACCAAGTAGATTTTCTTCAAAATAACATGGGAGAACTTTCTGAAATGTCAAAAATCAGAAATTTACATTGGTGGACAGTTGAATACGGCTTAATCGGAACAGTTGAAAACCCAAAAATATACGGAGCTGGTTTATTATCTTCAATTGGAGAAAGCGCTTGGTGTATGACAGATAACGTAAAGAAAATTCCTTACGATATTTCGGCAGCAGACCAAAGTTTTGACATCACTAAACCGCAACCTCAACTTTATGTTACACCAGATTTTGCACAATTGAGTTCTGTGCTTGAAGAATTTGCAAATAAAATGGCTCTAAGAACTGGTGGTTTATCTGGAATTCAAAAACTAATCAAATCAAAGGCTTTAGGTACGATTGAATTAAGTACCGGTTTACAAATTTCAGGAGTATTTACCAATGTAATTGAAAATGAAGGCAAACCCGTATATATTCAAACAACAGGAAAAACAGCTTTATCTTATAGAGAAAAAGAATTGGTTAGTCATGGAACTGATGCACATGCAGAAGGTTTTGGTTCACCAATAGGTATGTTAAAAGGTATCAATTTGGCTATTGAAGACATGGGACCGAGAGACTTACGCGCCTACGACATTTACGAAGGCGAACAAGTTACACTAGAATTTGAAGGAAACATCAAAGTTTCTGGTGAAATTGTAACGGGAACCAGAAACCTACAAGGCGAAATTTTACTAATTAAATTTAAAAATTGCACAGTTACTCATGGTGATACGATTTTATTTGCACCAGAATGGGGAATTTACGATATGGCCGTAGGTAAAAAAGTAACTTCAGCTTTTTCAGGACCAGCAGACATTAATAGTTTTGATATGATTAGCCACGTGCCTTCAAGTCATACGATCAAACAGAAAAAATCAGCTGAAAGAGAAGAATTAGAAAACTTATACAAAAACATAAGAAATCTAAGAGAAGGAAAACCTGCTGAAATTACTTTAAAAGAAGCATTCGGTGCTGTTTCTGCGAATCATCCTAACGATTGGTTACTTTCTGTAGAAATTGCCGAATTAGCCAAAAAAGAAAACCATACCGACCTAATCGATAAAATTCTAAACCATTTAGAGCAATTAAAAATGAATCGCCCAGAAGTAGCCCATTTAATTGAAGGCGGATTAGATTTAATATTCGAAAAAGCAACTAAAATATAAACAGTAGTAACATTTGTTACAAAACAAAATCTATCATTCCCATATATTTGATCAAAACAAATGAATATGGGAATTTTAGATTTTTTAGGTTTTGGAGATAAATCCAAACAGATTACGGAATTTATGGAAAGAGGCGCTATAATTATTGACGTCAGAACGCATGAAGAATTTGCTGGCGGACATATTAAAAACTCTAAAAACATTCCATTACAAATAATTGAAACCAAAATTAATAACATTATTGCCATGAACAAACCCATCATTGTTTGTTGCAGAAGCGGAATGCGTAGCGGACAAGCTAACTCTATTTTAAAACGCAACGGAATTGAATCTATAAATGGTGGCGGTTGGCAAAGCTTACAAAGTAAATTATAACAAAAAAGTCCCTCTAATTAGGGACTTTTTTAGTTGGTAATAAATTCTGAATAAACGCTTTTTACACTAATTTCTGAATTCACATAAGGATTTCCTGTGTTAGAAATAATAATTTTCGTTGGATTTCCTTCCACATCATATTCATATTGATATAATGTGGGTGCTTCGTTGTCTTTTTGCTCGGAGATTATATTTCGTTTTTCATCGTACTGATAAACTACTTTACTTTTCAAATCGAAAATCTGGTAATTCCCTTCCATTAATAAACCATTTTTATAAATTTCTATAGCCAAATTTGCTTCTTTCTTGGCATCTTTATAATACGAAGTTTTAGTATAACTTTCATCTGAAGTGTAATTAGAATATTCAGTAATTTCAGAAAAACCGGTTTCTTTTTCTCTACAAACTGATTTGATTAAACGATTTTGTTTGTTGTAATAATATTTCGTTTCAGAAAATAATCTGCCTTGAACAAATTCTTGTGATTTGGTTAAGCGAAGTTCTTTATCATAAAAAAACATAGTTTTATCCTGTGTTTCACTTAATTTATAATCCGTGATTTTTGAAACCAAGCAATTATCAATATTGAAATGATATTTTGTGATTTCTTTCGCATCGCCTAAATCCACTATTACGGAATCTAAATATTGATTATAAAACGTGTAAATTTCCGTTTTTGACCATTCTCTTAAATTGGTTTCTGGATGGAAATAAAAGATTTCCTTTTGAATGGTTTTCGTTTTTGGCGACCAATTAAAATGTGTTGTTAAAAATTGTTCTTGCGCTTGTAAACTCAAACTCAAGAAAGTAATAATTGAAAAAAATATGGTTTTCATATACTATTTTTTAAATAATGGATATAATCTTCCTGCTTCAGAAGCATCAATATTTTGAATTTGGTATATTGTACCATCAACTGATTTTACAACCAAATGTTTCGAGTTTTCGTCATTTTCAATCGAAAAATTACTACTTTGTAAATACTTTCCATCTTGATAAAATGAAATTTTAAACTTATTGTTTTTTACCCAAAATATTCTTGTTGGTGATTCTATTTTTTCAGCATCCTGCCATTCGTGTTTTGAAAAACCATCTAAATAAAATCCTTTTACAAAATGTACCGTTTGATCTACTTCATTAAAAATTACTAAACTAGAATGTTCTGGTGTATCAACAAATTGCACTACTTTTTCAAAATTATTATCATAGGAATCTTGAATCTCAATTTTGTCTCCATCACCTTTTAAAACCGATAAATAATCTTTTTCTGAATAAGCAATTTTTTGATAGTGTTGCAACAACGAATCTTTTTCTCGAAATACCTCATCGTATTTTTTTACGAAATCTAAATCAAGATTTGTACTTCCAGAAGTTGCTCCATCTGCATACGTAATTTTCACAAACGTAAATGAATTATCTTCTGGCAAAGCTCGACTCAATTTTGCGATTTTAATTCGATTATTTTTCGCATCGAATTCGTAATTGTAATCGATTCGAGAACTATCATTATACACTTGAGTTTTTATATTTCTAAAAGCATCATACGAAAAACTGGTCTCCGATTTAAAATCTCCCGAAACAAATTCCTTGTATTTTACCAATCCGTTTTCAAAGTATTCTTTGGTAAAATCAGTTCCTATTCCCTCGCCATCTTTATTGAGTTTTGTATAAGTGGTAGTGCTTTTATAATCTTGATACAAAATTGTTTTTACCACTTCATTTCGCAAGTCTTTTTCAATTTCTTTGATTCGATTTCCGTTTTTGTCATATTCGTAGAAAGTAGTTTGCATTCCTTCAGCAATCATTTTTCTCAATTTCCCTTTTTCGTATTGAAATAAGAACTTCATTGGATATCCAAATTTTCCTTCAACTGACTTATATGCAATTTCTTTGATCGTAAAATCTGGATTATAATGATACTGATATTCTCCAATTAGTCTATTTTCTCCAAAATACGACTCAAGTGTTTGCTTCTGAAAATAAGTGTTTTTGATTTCAGTGATATAGGTATTCTCTCTAACAAATCCTTTTGTTTCCTTATTGAATTTATAAAGCGATTCTTCCACTTTTATCACATCATTAGAATACCCAAAATCAGAAGTTCTAAATTGTTGTTGGGCGAAAATGGGAATACAACTTAGAAAAAAAAGAAAAGAAAGTTTCATACTAATCATTTAAAAATTCTAATGGATAAAATGTTTCAAAACCTTTTGAATTCAAATCGCGAATAATATATTTATCAATTCCAGCTTCACGTACGATAAAATCATCTTCTTTTTGAGTTTTAACTAGTTGGTATAACGACTTATCCAGAAGTGTTCCGTTCTGAATTACGAAAAACTCAGATGTGTCCGAAAAAATCCAATACATATTAGTTGGTGAGACCAATTCTTCCATTTTATACCATTCTCCAATTTTAACAGCATCGGTATAAAAACCTTTTAACAAAATCGATTTTTTAAACAAAATATCATATACTAAAATATCATAATTACTTCTCACTGCATTCACATCATTGGTAATTCCTTCACCGTTGGCATCTTTTATCGTATAGGTATTTCCTTCACTTTTTTTGATTGTATAACCCGAAGATAAAGAAGCTTCTAAATCATTCATTGCTTTAGTTAATTCTTCAGCAGATACCGCATTAAAACTAAAATTCACGTTATATGAAGCTGAATTCGTATCAAATCTCTTTACATAATTTGTATCAAAAGTTGTACTTCCAGCAATCTTACCATCACTATACGTCACTTTTGCAAAAGTGAAATGATTAATATCTTCCTGAGTATCAAAATCAAACTGTGTGATTTTCGAACGTAAAACATTCCCTTTACTGTCATATTCAAAAGAACTGTTATAAGTTTTATCGTCTCTTTTATAAACAATTTGATTCCCGTATGTATCATATTGATAACTTTCTACTAAAGTAGAATATTGCGTAATATTTTTTTCCGATTGAAGCAAACCCTTCACATAAATTTGCTCATTGGTTTCGTCTTCCACATCATTGTGATATTTAATTGTTTTTTTAAGGTACGAATTCGGAGAAATATAATTGCTATAAATAATTCTTTTTACTTTTTTATTGTTTTCGAAAACCGTTTCTTCACTTAAATTTCCTTTTTTATCGTAAGCATATATGGTTTTATTTCCAGGTGTTTTATCTTGATTTTTCTCCACGATTTTTCCATTTTTATACACGAAATTTTCTGTATAATCACTCAACTGTGTTTTAGTATAAATGGATTCTAACAAACCATTTTTGTAATTATAGGTATTTGTAGCTTCCATATAAAGGAAATAATTCGACTTAGTTTCAACTTTAGTCACTAAACCTTTGTTCAAATAAACGGTTCTAGTACTGGCCAATTGGTATTTTTTCAAACCAAACTCATAGTAAAATTCTTGTTCTTCATATTTTGTTACTTCTGGAGACAATTTAAAATCTGCAGCGGTGTGTTTTACAATTTGTGCAGAACTAAAAATGCTTACTAATACTGCTAAAAAGAATATATTTTTCATGTTGTTTAAATTTAAAAGTTATACTGTAATCCGAAACCTACGTGATTGCTTTTGAAGGAAGAAGTTCCGCCGTTAGCATTAGTCCAAGAATATTTTCCGAAATCGAACACGGCATTAGCATTCCATTTTTTAGATTCCGATTGAAAAATTTGAGGTTGAAATCCCCAACCTATATATTTCATAGTACGTTTCACGGTTGCATCTTGAAAATTTACTTCATCAACATAAGCGGTTTCTAATATTTTTCCTGAAGCCGTTCCATAATCAAAATGCAGACTATTAAAAGCAGAATATATTCCAATATAAACTGGTATTTCAATCATTAAAGGTAATTTTCCAGGTAAAACTTGTTCTAAACCATCTTCTAAATCGCCACTATAAGCAAAAGGATATACTCTAGCTTTATAACTTGTTACAGCAACTTTTAATTCTGTTGATCGGTCATTCGCTAAAAAATTCGCGTAATCTTGTCCTAAAACCACACCACCACGAATACCAAATTTGGTATTTTTAGAAAAATTTTGATGGTACGATACTTCGCCTTCTGCGAATAATTGCATGGCTTTTCCTTTAGTAGTAACATTTCCTAGATCGCCACCAGGTTTTGAAAAACTCATTCCGGTGTTAAATTTAACAGCAACTTGAGCTTGTAAATTTTGGAACATAAATCCCAAAAACAGAATAGATAATAAGGTTCGTTTTTTCATAATTTCTTCAGAATTAATTCAACAATTTTTGTTTGTAATTATGAAGTAAAATTAGGAGTAAGTGCGATGCAAAGAAATACGTAAAAATGCGTATTTTGATTAAATCAGTTTATTGTTTTTGGCTTTTTGAACCGCTTCTAGTTTATTATGAACCTGAAGTTTCGTATAAATATTTTCCACATGTTTACGAATAGTTCCTGAAGAAAGAAACAAGTTTTCAGCAATGGCATTATATTTCAAGCCTTTACTTAATTGTTCCAGAACTTCAATTTCTCTAGTAGTTAAACTAATTTCTTCTTTAACACTTTTATCTTCAAAATCTATCGGTTCGCGTAATAATTTTAAAGTTTTTAACGCAATGGAAGGCGTCATGGCAGCACCACCAGATAAGGTTTCCTGAATTCCATTATACAATTCTTGTGGATTTACTTCTTTTAAAAAATAACCATCCGCACCTGCTTTTATGGCTTTGAAAATATTTTCATCATTATCAAAAACCGTTAACATGATAATTTTTATTTGCGGAAACTTATTTTTGATGATTTCAGTTGCCTCAATTCCGTTCATTTTGGGCATTTCAATATCCATTAAAATCAAATCGATATGGTGATTGTTTTCTAATTTTTCGATAATATCTTGTCCGTGAATGGCTTTCATACGAATTTCGATATCTGAAAAAAAACTCAATTTATCTTGAATGGCTTTTTGCAGAAATGTATTATCGTCAACTATGGCAATTTTGGTCATACTTATTGGTATAAAGAAATGAAAAGTTGGGTTCCTTTTGAAACTTCGGATTGTATTTTAAAAACTCCGTTAATTTCTTCGATGCGTTTTTGCATGTTAATAATTCCGTTTCCTAGTTCCGTTTGTGTTAAATCGAAACCTTTTCCGTTATCGGAAATTTCAATAGTTATGCCTTTTGGAACTTTTGAAACTTGCACGGTAATTTGAGTGGCATCGGCATATTTAATAGCATTATTCACCGCTTCCTGAATGGTTCTGTACAAATTAATACCTTCCAAAGAAGAAAAAGTAATCGCCTTCAAATTTTCATCAATAGTAAATTTAAACGTTGTTTTTTCTTTCGCCGTTTGTGCTTTCTCAATGAAATTATAAATTCGAGAACTTAAATCATCGAAAGTAAATTCGTTGGCATTCATAGCCCAAATCGTATCGCGGAGTTCAACAATAGTGGTTTTCGTAAAATCGCTAATTCTACTCAAATGGTTTTTAACCGAAATATCCATCGTTGGAAATCCAAACTTTAAATTTTCCACTGATGAAATAATAAAAGTCAATTGTGCTCCAATATTATCATGCAAATCTCTGGAAATAGACAAACGTTGTTCGTGCAATTTATTTTGACTTTCAATTTGTGCAATAGCGGTTTGTAATTCAAATTCTTGTTTTTGTTGCGTATTTTTTAAACGCTGTTGACGATATATTAAAAATCCAACAATTGAAATGAAAACTGCTAATAAAGAAAGTATGATAATGGTTGTGGTTTTCTTTTTGGTTTCGACTTCTTTTTGCAACAATTGTTTCTCTTTTTCAGCGGTTTGGTATTTGGTATTGATTTCTTCTACGGCTTTTAGATTGTCAATATTTAAAAGTGAATCTTTTGTTTTAGCGTATAATTTATGGTAATCATAGGCTTTCTTAAAGTCTTTTTTCGAAGAATGAATTAAAGAATAGGTTTCATAAATGTGTAAAAGTTCTTCTAAGTTTCCAGATTTTTCTGCCAGTTTGAGTGCTTCATCATTATAACTTTGAGCCAAATCAAACTTTTTCATATCCATATAAACTGTCGCAATATTGTTATACTGAATCATTAAATCATTCTGATTGTTAGCTTGTTTTTTGATTTTTAAAGCATTCAACAAATAATTTACACCTTTAATAGTATCTTGTAAATCGTTAATATAAACCGAACCGATATTATTATACAATTTAGCAATTGTTTTAGAATCTTTTATTTCTTCCGAAATGGTTAGCGCTTTGTTATAATTAAGTAACGCTTTTTGAGGTTGATAATCGTCGAAGTAGCAATTTCCAATATTAACATACGTATCGGCAATATTTTTTTTCGCTTTTAATGAAATAAAAACTTGTAATGCTTTGTTGTTATACGCTAAAGCTTCTTTGGTTTTTCCTTGAGAATAATAAATTAAACCAATATTTTTATACAAAGACGCAATTTCATTTTTATACCCTTTTTTTTCCGCAATTGTTAAAGCATTGATAAACTCTTGTGTTGCTTCTTTGGTTGCTCCTTTTTTATAAAACACACCGCCTTTATTCAGCATTGACAAAACAACACCTAAAGAATGCGAACCTTTTTTGTAAAACGAAATCGATTGATCTAAACTTATTAAAGCCGCATCATTGTCTAATTGATTCGAAAAAAATTTAGCTTGAATTCTAAAATAATAACCCAATAAAGTATCGTTATTTTGTGTTTCTAAAACTTCTTGAAAAGCTATAATTTTTGATTTATTAGTGGCGTTGTTAAGAAAGTTTTCTGTATCCATTGCTTTCAACTTTAAATAACTAGCACTTGGCGATTGCGCATTAGTATTTAAAAAAGTAAGGATTAGAATGAATAAAAAATAGTTTCTCATGGAGTTGATTTTATACTATAAAACTACAAATTATTTCTTGGAAAGTAAATCAAATAAGGTTTTTTGAAGAAAAAAAATTTCTTCATTTAATTTTCTCATTCCTGATTTATGTTCTTTTTGAAACTGAGAAGATATTGCTGTTTTTTCCATAAGTTTTTCTTGCTTTTGACTTAAAACGAGTTGCGATTTTTTCAATTGTTTCATTTTACCTTGATGTTTTTCACGAAGCATTCGATTTGCAAAAAGTAATTTCAGCACAACTAAAGCTAATACAACAAATGTCAGTAGTATAATTCTGTTCATAAAAAAAGTCATTAAATCCAATTACAAATTTGACTTAATGACTTCATTTATACCATACGAAAAATTACGTATTTAATTCAAAAATTTCTGTTTCACTTCTTTGTCGGAAGTAATTACTTCACCTTTGTATTTCATGGTCCAACCTAAGTTTTTCGTTACGATAAACAAACTATTTAATTCTGATAATAATCGATTTTTGGCATTCGTTTTTAATGTCGAAGCTTGAATTTTTTTAGACAAATTCGCTCTGGCAATTTTATTTATTTTATTATAATCTTCACCCGTAAATTCGTTAAACGTACTCGATTCGGTATTATAATATTTAAAATCTGGAGCAATTTTTATTTCTTCTTTCGGAATTTCAATGACTGTAATGACTTTATTGATCGAATCAATATCATATTTCATTTTACTCAAATCGAAACTTACCGTAACATCTGCATTAATCACCACAATGGCTTTTTTCTCGAAAGAAACCAAATCAGCCAAATATTTTTTCGAATCTTTATACGTAATTACTTCTGCAAAATGGCCTTCTGTAACTACTAATTTCCCCACAT
>JACCEA011118870.1_pt1 | contig 21446 bp, 19 predicted proteins | sample 7449851 | NCBI WGS metagenome assembly JACCEA01 (sample SAMN15323453, study PRJNA562643) | freshwater metagenome | isolation source: river surface water | place: USA:Blue River Watershed | collected 2017-08-18 | reverse complement strand
GCACAACCCGCGCCGGCCAAACGCGGTCGGGCTGCGAGCGCAGCACGATGTGGGCCGGCAGGCCCTCACGCAGCCCGGCCGAGCGCCCTTGATCGAGCCGCACCCGCAGCCACAACGTGGCTGGGTCGACCACGCGCAGCACCGCCTGCCCCGCCACGACGGTGGAGCCTGGCTCCGCATCGCGGCTGGTGACGAGCCCATCGACCGGCGCCACCAGGCGAACGTTGTTGATTTGCTGCCGCGCCGCCGACTGCTCGGCGGCGATGCGTTGTTGGTCCAGACGAGAGGCGTCCCAACTGGCGCGGCTGGCCGTCACCGACGAATCTGCCGATGCCAGCTCTTGCAAGCGCGCCTCGACGGCCCCTGCGCTGACGAAGTTCTGCGCCCCCAGGTCGGCATAGCGCTGGCTGTTGGCTTGGGCCAAAGTCCGCTTGGCCTGCGCATCTCGGTGCAGGGCCTGGGCCGCCAGGCTCAGTTGCGCGGCACGGGCCGCGGAGGCGTCCAAGGCAGCCAAGCGTGCATCCAGATCCACCGGCTCCATCTCGGCCAAGGCTTGCCCCGCCTTCACCCGCTGGCCGGCCTCCACGTGCACCGCTCGCACCCGGCCCGAGGCCGTGGGTCCGATGAGATAGCTGCGCCGGGCCTCCACGGCGCCGATGCCGAACAGTGCCGGTTGCAAGGCGCCTTCGGCCACGATGGCCAGCACCACGCGCGTTGGCGCGAAGGGGCCGGCACGCAAGAACACGAAGGCAACCGCCGCGAGCAAGGCCGCGCCCAACGCGAGGAACAAGCCGCGACGCCGCCAGGTGGGTGACAAGCTCATGATGGCTCCTTCAAAGCGCGCAGGTAAAGGACCAGCACCGGGCCAGCGGGCTGACGCATGGCGGCCGGCCGGCCGGCCAGCATCGACTGCATCACCAAGCCTTGCACCATGCCAATGAACCCGGTGGCTGCAGCCTCCAAGTCCAGGGCCGGATCGACTTCGCCTTGTGCCCTGGCAGCGGCAAGCAGCCCCAGCAGCAAGCGGCGATAGGCCTGCAAAACGCCGCGCACCTCTTGTTTGGCGGGGGAATCGGCAGGCTGTTGCAGCTCATGAAAAATGAAACGCGGCACGCCGGGGTGGGCGATGACGAAATCGATGTGGGCATGGAACACGGCCTCCAACCCCTGCAAGGGCGTGGACGCCTGCGCGGCGCTGGCCTGCAAGCGGCTGACCAAGGTGTCGTGAACCCAGCGCATGGCCGCCAACCAGATGGCCTCCTTGGACGCAAAGTGCTTGAACACTGCCCCCTGGCTGACGCCAATTGCGGTGGCGATGTCGCCAGTGGTGACCTGTGCTGGGCTGGTGTCGCGGGCCAATCGCAACGCGGCCGCCACGATTTCGGCTTGCCGCTCTTCGGTGCTGAGTCGGGTGGGAACGGTGGACACGGTGGTCATCTCGGTTGGTAAGTATTTAATTACTTACCAATCTACAGCAATTCACGCTGACCGACCAGCCTTTCGTTCAGGGTCCTCGCCAGCGTCGGTCGCCTGGGGTAGCGTCAAGGCACCCACACATCGGCCGCGCGCCCAGAAAAGGGCGCGCCGCTGCCCTGCCCTTTCATCCACATGAGGTCAACCCATGTACGGCTTCACCACCACCCTTCAAGGACTCAGCTTCGACGACGTGTTCGAACAGGCCATCGCAGCACTCAAGGTCGAGGGCTTCGGCGTGCTGAGCGACATCGACGTGCAAAAGACCATGAAGGAAAAGCTGGGCGCCGATCTGCCGCCCTACCGCATCTTGGGTGCCTGCAACCCAACGCTGGCCCACCAAGCCCTTCAGGCCGAGCCGGACATCGGCCTGCTCTTGCCTTGCAACGTGATCGTGCGCGAGGCTGCCCCTGGGCAAGTGGTGGTCGGCTTCTTGAACCCTCAGGTGATGGTCGACCTGGTGGGCAAAGACGGGGTGCGCGCTGTGGCCGACGAGGCCGAGCAGCGCCTGCGGCGCGTGTGCCAGGCATTGAGCCAGGCCTCGGCCCAGGTCTGACCGACCTGCCGGCGAAACGCCCACCACCCGAGGTGCGCCAGCACCGCACTCCCCAACGTCGCATCTTTAGAAGGAGTCTTCATGGCTCAACTCCATGCCAGCTCCGGTCAGGTCATCCACCTGACCCCCTATGGGCCCACGTTGGCCCAGTTCAAAACCACGGCCCTCCTCAAGGCGAATCACCTGGAACTGGTGCGCATCGTGCTGCCGGCGGGCCGCAGCCTGCGTGAGCACAGCACGCCCGGCGAGATCACGGTCCTGTGCTTGGAGGGCTGCATCGAGTTCACCTCGTCCAGTGGCCTGCAGGTGCTGCAGGCGGGCGACCTGATCCACCTGGCGGCGGGTGAACCACACGCGCTGCACGCACCGGTTGACGCCTCCGCCTTGGTCACCATTTGTCTGGTGAAAACCAACACAGCAGGAGGTACGCCAGAGGACCGTTCCGCCGCACGCTGAAAGCGAAGCGCCGCGCCTTTGGGGCGCGGCTTCGTCAGACAAGGTCGTAGGTCAGGCGCGTGCCAGCTTCGGCACCACCGCGTCAGGCTCGTTTTGGCCCACGAAGAAGCTGCCCAAGTAAGTCAGCAGGCCCACCAGGAAGCCCACACCCCCGGCCACGCGCAGCCAGTAGAAGAAGCGCAGTTGGTCTTGCGTTTGCATGAAGCCCATGGCGCTGCCGTCGGTGGGGATGCGTTGCAGCCAGACCTGCAGGATGCCGGCGCCGGTCAAGGCCAGCACCATCACGCCCATGCCCAGTGTCATCAGCCAAAAGCTCCACATCTCCCAGTTCTGAGCACGCTGCGGTGCGGCTTGCCGGCCACGCAGCAAGGGCATGGCGTAGCTGATCATGGCAATGACGACCATCACGTAGGCGCCGTAGAAGGCCAGGTGGCCGTGCGCGGCGGTGACTTGTGTGCCGTGGGTGTAGTAATTCACCGGGCTCAGGGTGTGGATGAAGCCCCACAGGCCAGCGCCCAAGAAGCCCATCACCGCGCAACCCACCGTCCACAACACCGCCGCTTGGTTCGGGTGCTCGCGCTTGCGGCGCTGCACCATGTTGAAGGCGAACAGGGTCATCATGAAGAAGGGGATGGGCTCCAGCGCGCTGAACACCGAGCCGACCCACTGCCAGTAGCCCGGCAGGCCGATGAAGTAGAAGTGGTGGCCGGTGCCCAAGATGCCGGTGACCAAGGCGAAGGTGATGATGAGGTATAGCCACTTGTCGATGACCTCGCGGTCCACGCCGGTGGTCTTGACCAGCAGGTAGGCCAGCAGTGCGCCCAAGATCAGCTCCCAGGTGCCCTCCACCCACAGGTGGACGACGAACCACCAGTACATCTTGTCGCGCACCAGGTTGCTGGGGTTGACGAAGCTGAACAGGAACATCAGCGCCAGGCCCCACAAGCCCATCAAGAGCACGAGGCTGATGGCCGTCTTGCGGCCCTTGAGCACGGTCATGCTGACGTTGAACAAGAAGCCCAGCGCGACGACCACGATGCCCAGTTTGGTAGGCAGTGGCTGCTCCAGGAACTCGCGCCCCATGGTGGCTAGCAGGTCATTGCCGGTTGCCTGCGCCAGCGTGGCGTACGGCACCAGCAGGTAGCCCAGGATGGTGAGCGCCCCGGCGACGAGGAAGATCCAGAACAGGGCCACGGCCAGCTTGGGGCTGTAGAGCTCGGTTTCGGCTTCCTCGGGCACCAGGAAGTAGGCGCTGCCCATGAAGCCCATCAGCAACCACACGATGAGCAGGTTGGTGTGCACCATCCGTGCGATGTTGAAGGGGATGTAGGGGAAGAACAGATCGCCGATCAGGTACTGCAACCCCAGGGTTACACCAAAGACGATTTGCCCCAGAAACAGCGCCAAAGCGCCGATGAAGTAGAGCCGAGAAACCGATTGCGACGAGTATTTGAGAGTGGTGACAGTCATGGCTTGCTCCTCAACCTTCCTTGTTGGGCGGCCAGTTCTCGGTGTTGATCCGGCTGCTCCATTTCAGGAACTCGGTCAGGTCGTCGAGCTGTTGGTCGTTGAGGTGGAACTGCGGCATCTGGCGGCGCCCGGGCGCGCCAGTGGGTTGGCCTTGCATCCAGGCCTTGATGAACTCCGGTCCGCGGCGCGTATACACATTGCCCAGTTCGGGCGCGAAGTACGCGCCCTCGCCCAGCAGGGTGTGGCAGCCGATGCAGTTGCGCGTTTCCCAGATGTGCTTGCCGCGCACCACGGCAGGCGTCAACTCGGCCACGTTGGAGCGCGCAGGGATGCGTTGTTCGGTGTCAAAGATGATCACCGCGAACAGCAGGATGAAAAACGCCGTGCCACCGTAAAAGATGTTCCGGGCGGCCTGGCTGGTGAAGCCTTGGCTCATGAGGGGCCTCTCGCATGGAGTTTTTGAGATGACCCGAAGGCTAGGGATTGGCCTGCTCGGTGTCCTTGAAGCGGTTCAAGGAAATGGCCGCCACCTTCGGGCTTGAGTCAAGGGGCGGTGGACAGCGCAGGGCGGCTCAGCAGGCCGGTGGTGATCACCGCCAATTCCGCCGTCCACCCCCGTCTCACACTGCCCTCTTTCAGCCGCAAGCCCCCACGTGCCCACAGGCGGTGCAGAAGTCGCAGCCGTCTTTTTGAATCAAAGTGGCATTGCCGCACTCGGGGCAGGGTCGGCCGGCCTGCAGGGCCAGCCCTTGCGCTGAGCCCGGCAGTTGCGGGGCTGGGGCTTGCATCACGCCCATGTCGCGCACGGGGTAGCCCTCCTCGTTCAACACGCCCAGCTGCGCGTACCGGTGGATGACCAAGCGCGCGACATATGCCACCGTACTCGGCCACGTGCGCTGGCGGCGTGGGCCCTGCAAGCAAGGCTCGAAGGCCATGAAGTCGCCCAAGGGCTCGGCGTAATTCAGCAGCTTGCGCAGCTTCATGCCGATCCACGCCGGGTCGACGACGCGCATGTCCAGGCTCAGCACGCGGGCCAGGCCGTCCAGGGCCTTGGGGTAGCGGCCAGAGAGCGCCATGGCGCAGGGCCGGGTGTGCACGCTGCCGTCGGGGCTGCTCAGCGCCACCTCCTTCAGCGTGAGCGTGAAGTCTTCGTGCGTGGCGGGGTTCACCACGTCCACCGCCCAGGCCAGGGTGCCCTCGAAGCCGGTTTGCGGCTCGTGGCGGCTGAACAATGCGTCCAGCACCGGCTTGGGGGCGCCTTCCGGCGCCGGCAGGGTGCCAAGCTGTTCGCAGCGCCATTGCAGCAGCGCGGCCAGTGCGGCCACCACACCGGGGAAGCGACGCGGCTGGCCGTACGGCGGGAAAGGCATGTCGAAGGCGTGCTCTTCAGCCACGGTGGCCAGCTGCGCCAGCTTGAGCTGCAGCCAGCCGGTGTCGTCAGCGCGCAGGTCCATGGACAAGGTCTTGGCCAGCGCACCCAAGCCGCGCAGGCCCTCGTGCTGCTCGGCACCGTTGACCCACACCTCGAAAGGGCGCGGCAAGCCAGTCTCGGCCAACTCGCCCACGAAGAGCGCGAAGTCGCCCTGCGGGTGGCGCACCATGAACGTCCAAGCGGGGTTGCCGCCGGGCAGCTCCGGACGGCCCGGCCAGCGCAGCGAGGCCAACACCGGCGCGTGCTGAGGCTGCAAGGCCAAGCGTTGGTTGGGGTCGCTGCTGCGCGGTGCAGGCGCCGTCACCGTGGGCGCGGGCGTGGTGGACAGCACCGAGCCCAGCACCGCGTTGGGCCGGTAGGTGGCCAGGCCCTTCAGGCCGAGTTGCCAAGCCTGGCGGTACAGGTCGCGGAACGACTCGAAGGGGTAGTCGGCCGGCACGTTCACCGTTTTGCTGATGGCGGTGTCGATGTAGGGCGCCACGGCGCCGACCATGGCGGCGTGCGACTCGGCGCTCATCTCCAGCGCACTCACGAACGACGGCGGCAAGGGTGCGTCGGCGCCGTGCAGGTGGCGGAACAGGCGGTAGGCGTGGTCTTCGACCGCGTACTCCTTGGTCGTCCCATCAGCCTGGCGCTTCTTGCGCTGGTAGGTCCAACTGAAAGCGGGCTCGATGCCGTTGCTGGCGTTGTCACAAAACGCCAGGCTGATAGTGCCGGTGGGCGCGATGGCCAGCAGGTGCGAGTTGCGCAGACCGTGCTGTCGGATGCGGTCCTTCAACGCCCCAGGCAAGCGCGACGCAAAGCGCCCGCCGCTGAGGAAGAGGTCGGCGTTGAACATGGGGAAGGCGCCGCGCTCTTGCGCCAAGTCCACCGAGGCGCCGTAGGACGCATCGCGCATCAACTCGCTGATGCGCGCGGCCTGCGCGCGGGCCTCGGCCGTGTCGTAGCGCAGGCCCAGCATCACCAGGGCGTCGCCCAAGCCGGTGAAGCCCAGGCCCACGCGGCGCTTGGCCTGCGCCTCCTCGTCCTGCTGCGGCAGAGGCCACAGGGTGAGGTCGAGCACGTTGTCGAGCATGCGCACGGCCGTGGGGATCAAGGCGGCAAAGGCCGCCTCGTCGAATCGGGCCTGCGGCGTGAACGGCTCGCGCACGAAGCGCGTCAGGTCGATGGAGCCCAGGCAGCAGCAGCCGTAGGGCGGCAGCGGCTCTTCGGCGCAGGGGTTGGTGGCGGTGATGGTTTCGCAGTAGCCCAGGTTGTTGTCGCGGTTGATGCTGTCCAGGAACAGCACCCCGGGCTCGGCGTGGTCGTAGGTGCAGCGCACGATCTGGTCCCACAGCGCGCGGGCGCTGAGGCGGCGGTACACCCACTGGCCGTCGTCGCGACGGTAGGCGCCCTGCGCCTTGATGGCCGCCCCAGGCTCGGCCTTGTGCACGAGCTCGATCTCGCCATCGGCCTCCACCGCCTCCATGAAAGCATCGGTCACGCCCACGCTGAGGTTGAAGTTGCGCAGCTCGCCGTCGTCTTTGGCGTGGACGAAGGTCTCGATGTCGGGGTGGTCGCAGCGCAGCACGCCCATTTGCGCGCCGCGACGTGCGCCGGCGCTTTCCACGGTCTCGCAGCTGCGGTCGAACACCTTCAGGTAACTGACTGGCCCGCTGGCGCTGCTTTGCGTGCTGGCCACCCAGGCCCCGGCGGGCCGAATGCGCGAGAAGTCGTAGCCCACGCCACCGCCCCGGCGCATGGTTTCGGCGGCCTCTGCCAACGCGGTGTAAATGCCCGGAAAGCCTTCTTCGGGCGTGCTGATGCTGTCGCCAATGGGCTGCACGAAGCAGTTAACCAAGGTGGCTTGCAGGCCCGCCCCCGCGGCCGACTGCACCCGGCCCGCAGGGATGAAGCCTTGGTGCAGTGCTTCTTCAAAACGCTGCGCCCAAGCAGCACGCTCAGCCGGCGCCTCAGCCTGCGCCAAAGCCCGGGCCACCCGGCGCTGCACGGCCTCCGCGCTGTCTTCATCGCCTTTGGCGTATTTCTCCAGCAGCACCTCGCGGCTGATGGCTTGGGGGGGCAGGTCCAGTTCGAGCGTAGCGTTCATGGCTAGATGTAGTGGTTGATGTGCCTTATTGGCACTACATCTAGTGTTAGCTGCCAAGCCCCGCGCAGCCTTGAACCACATCAAGAACCGGGCAACTCCGGCTCCATAGCCTCAAGCTAAGGCAGCCGGAACGCCTCCACCGCCTGCACCAACTGCTGCGCCTGCCCCTTGAGACTTTCCGCCGCAGCGGCCGATTGCTCCACCAGCGCGGCGTTCTGCTGAGTGACTTGGTCCATCTGGCTGACCGCCTGCCCCACCTGGCCGATGCCACCGGCTTGTTCGCCACTGGCATGGCTGATCTCGGCCACGATGTTCGTCACCCTCTGGATGGCTGCCACGATTTCCGCCATGGTTTGCCCTGCCTCGTTCACTTGAACGCTGCCTTGCGTGACCCGGTCCACGCTGGCGCTGATCAGTTCCTTGATCTCTTTGGCCGCCTCGGCGCTGCGTTGGGCCAACGTTCGGACCTCGCCGGCCACCACTGCAAAGCCGCGGCCCTGCTCGCCGGCGCGTGCGGCTTCCACCGCGGCGTTGAGCGCCAGGATGTTGGTCTGGAAGGCGATGCCGTCGATGACGCCGATGATGTCGGCGATGCGGCGGCTGCTGTCGTTGATGCCCTGCATCGTGCTGACAACCGTGGCCACCACCGCACCGCCCCGCGTGGCCACCTCCGCCGCCGACTCAGCCAAGCGGTTGGCCTGCTGGGCATTGGCTGCGTTGTTGGTAACGGTGCCGCTCAACTCGTCCATGGTGGCGGCCGTTTGTTGCAGCGACGCAGCCTGCTCTTCGGTGCGCTGACTCAAATCGCTGTTACCCACGGCAATTTGGGCACTGGCCGTGGCGACCGATTCGGCGTTGTGCCGCACGGTACCCACCACCGCCACCAACTGCTGCTGCATGCCGTGCATGGCCATCAGCAACTCCGCCAACTCGTCCCGCCCCTCGACTTGAATATTGCTTCGCAGGTCGCCCGCTGCAATGCACTCGGCCGCAGCCACCGCCTGCCGCAGGGGCAGCGTGATGGAACGTGTGATCCACACCCCCAAGCCCGCCGAGAGCATCACCATGACGAGCAGCAGCCCACCCATGGCCCAGACGCCCCGCTGATAGCTGGCCTCGCCCTCGTGCGCGGACTGCTGGATCAGCTCGACCTGGTGGGCGGCCAAGGCCTCTAGGACCTTTTGGTACTGCAACTGAGCGGGCTGAACCTCGCGCATCAACAACAAGCGTGCGCCGTCGATATCTTGGTTGTCCACCAACTGCATGAACTGCTGCTGCAAAGGCACGTAAGTGCGCCGCGCCGCCGACACCTGCTCCAACAGGGCCAGACCCTGGGAACTGGTAATCGTGGGGGCTAGGCGCTCCAAGATCTTGCCGATGGCCTCCCGGGCCGCCAATATTTCGGCGCGCGCCGCAGCACGCTGCGCGGGCTCGACCAAGATGACGAGATTGCGCATTTCCCGCGAGATGGTGTTGACCTTGGCGGTGATGTCGGACGCCTGCTGTAGCTTGGGCACACGGTCTTGATCGATGAGCAAGACGCTATCGGTGACCGACGCCAGCCGAGACGCGCCGAAGCCCACCAGCAATGCAGCCGCCACTAACACCAAGGCGAAGGCCAGGGCCAGTCGTAGACCGATACGAAGTTGAGTCAAGAACCGCATCACATCCTCCTGTTTGAGCAGGCAGGTGCGCTGTGCCTCACGACCGTGGGGCTGGCCCTGCCATTAACAAAACGCCAACCTAGCGCCGCCGCATTGGCAGGCGCAGCCCTCACACGCACCGTGCTGCACCAACTTGCTGAGCCGAACCCGCCAGTGCCCTTGCGGTGCCTCCAAGGCTTTCCAATCGAACGTCGCGCCGCGCACGGCCTCCAGCAGTGCTTTCAAGGCCTGTAGGTCGCGGTCGTCATGCAGCTCAAGGTGGTCGTCCAAGGGCAATGCGTCAAAAGCAGCAAACATCGGGCGATGACGCTCAGCAAATGGCGCAGAGCGGAGGTCGAGAAAGGCCATATCGGAGTGGGTAAACAGGCAGTGCGAGCAGGTTAGGTCTGCGAGGCTCACAACGACTTGCGCCATATCAAGCGCTGCACTGCGAGCGTTCAGCGCCGGACGACCGATGGGGTCAAGTTGCGCCCACGCGTCACACCGAATGCCACAAAGCCGCAAAGAAGTGGCACACGCTGCCCAACAGCACGAAGCCGTGCCACACCGCGTGGGCGTACCGTACGCGGTGATCGAACAAAAACACGATGGCGCCCGCGGTGTAAGCCAAGCCCCCGGCCAACAGCCAGCCCAGCCCGGCCGTAGTCATGCGCGCCAGCAAGGGCTGAAGCGCCAGCAGCACGGCCCAGCCCATCAATAGGTACAGGCCCGTGGACCAACCAGGGTGTCGCAGACGGTCGAAGAGCTTCGCGGTGACCCCCAAAGCCGCGGTGCCCCAGGTCAACGCAAACAAGCCCCAGCCCCAAGGTCCCTGCAGCACGCCCAGGGCAAATGGGGTGTAGCTGCCCGCAATGAAAAGGTAGATCGCAGCATGGTCCAAACGGTTGAACCAGCGCTTGGCCCTTCCGATCGGCAGCGCGTGGTAGACCGTGGACACGAGGTAGAGCACGATCATGGTGGACGCGAACACGCTTGCCGCCACCACGTTTTGGGTGCTGCCTTGCTCAGCCGCCGCGTGCGTCAGCACGGGCAGCGCCGCCACCGCGGCCAAAAAACCCAGCCCATGGCTGATGGCGTTGGCAATTTCTTCGCCCAAGGACTGCGGGCGCTCATGGGCACGGAGCGATGTCGTCATGGTGAGGCCTCCTGCTTTGCCACACGGTTGACCTGGCCTGGGGCCGCGGACAGCCCCCGCACCACCAGAAAGGCCACGAACAGCCCGATGGCGCCGGCCGACAGCGCACCACCCCAGACCTTGCCAGGCGTCCAGGCCAGCACAGGCCCGAGCAGACGCATCAAGACCCCCACGTGCAATAGCAACAGGGGCAGGTACAGCGCGGAATGGAAGGGCAAGCGAACGCGCAGCAACGCGGGCCCGATCAGCGGCGCGTGGCCGAACACCATCGACACCACAAAGCCCAGCAACAGGGCGTGCAAGGCCGCGTCGTACCCGGCCGTGCCTGGCACCAGGCCCAGCGTCAACATCGTGGCACCCGCCAAGGCCAATTGGGCGTAACCGCTTAGCAGGGCCACGGCGGTGAAGCGCGTGAGCCCTGCCGTGCGTACGGTGTGGCGGGCCAGATCGTGGCGCGCCAACCAGGCGGCCAGGCCCAGCAAGCCCAGACCAAAGGCCCTGGCCTGCACGGGCTCAGGCAAGGCCATGGACGCGAGCAACACCCCCAACAGCACCGCAAATTGGACGCCGGCCCCGGGCCCACGGGGGACGAAGCGCGACAACTCCAAGCGCTCGCCCGCGATGGTGAGCACCAAAAAGCCCAGGGACGGCAACCAGTTCAGCGCTGGCGCGGCCCCCAGCGCCCACAGCATGGGCCCCAACCAGGCCAGAAAGGCACCGAGCAGCAGCACGATCATGAAAGGCTCGGCCTGCTGCCGGAAGGCGACCAAGGTGGCCAGCACCAGCACCGCCGCACTGAAGGCATAGGCGGCAAAGCCCCAGGTGGGCCACCCCAGCAGCACGGCCACGGTGCCAGCGCCCGCGGCCAAGGGCCCCAAGTAGGCCCAGCGGCGTTGTACGGCCACGGCGCGTTCCAACCCGATCAGGGCCCCGAACACTCCGTGCAGCATCAAGGGGCCATGCCAGGCCGCGTGGGCCGCCACCGGCGCGGGCACGCCCCAACCGAGGCGGGCCAAGCCGGCCCCAATCCCCCAGGCCATGGCCAACAGGCCGAGCGCCAAAAACGGCAGGCGCGCCCAGGCAAAACCGGGCCGCCGCTGCGGCTGACGCAAACGCCGGACTTTCGCCATCACCCCGGCCCCTCGTCGCCCCAGCCCAAGCGGGCTCGGCCCTCGGGCGTCATGCGGACCGGCGTCCAGGGCGGGTCGAAGACCAGGTCGATGTCCCATTGCCAGGACGCCGGCAGCAAGGCCTCCAGCGCGGCGTCGATGTCTTCGAGGATGACGTCGCCCATCGGACAGGCGGCGCTGGTCAGGGTCATGCGCAAGGCCAGCAGGCCGTCTTGCGGCTCGTCGATGCGCTCCACCAAGCCCAAATCCACGATGTTGACGCCCAGCTCCGGGTCCACCACGGCGCGCAGGGCGTGCCAGGCCATCTCGCACCAGGGCGACGGGTCCAGCAAGAGCGCTGATGGAGGTTCAGCGCTCATGAAGGAAGCACCAGGGCGTGGTTGTCCGGGGCCATGGCTTGCGGCCAAGCGATCATTTGCGCGCCGTCGGCGTGCCAGCGGGCGACACCCCGCCCCGCCACGATGAGCACGCCCACGCGTTGGTCGTCGCCCCGCCAAGCGCTTAGGGCGCATGGTTCGGTGAGTTCGGCCACCGTCAGCCAGCGCTGCGGCGCGTCGGGGTGCCAAAGCAGGGCACGGCCGCCCTTTTGGGCGCTGAGCACGAAGCCGCCGCCGGGCGCGGGGCACAGGTCGCCGGCGTAACCCTGCAAGTCGCCGCCCATCAGCGGCAACTGCAAGCCTTGGGGCGACCACAGCGCCAACAAGGGGGCACTGCTGCGGGCGTCGGCCTGCGGGTGCTCGGCCTGCAAGGCCAGGCCCAGTCGGGGCTCGGCGCCCCACGACCACGCCAGGTGGCGGATGCTGAGCGCTGGGTCGGGCAGGGTCCATCGGGCCATGGCCTCCCCACGCCGGGCGTCCATCTGCAAGACCGACGACTCGACGGGCCATCCGCGCCGCTTGTGGCCATCGGCCCCGCGCGGGATGCCGCCCACTGCCACGATCAGGCTGCCGTCAGGGCCTGCGGTGAACTGGTGGGCGTCGCGGCCGTGCACGGGCCAGATGCGTTCGACCGCCAAAGTGTCTGCGCGGCGGCGCACCAGGTAGGCCTGATCGGCGACTGGGTCGGTCTCGGACGTGAACACGGCGCCATCGGCGAGGGCCACGTGCCCATTGAAGCGCCGGGGGGAGGACTCGCGCTGCCATTGGGTTCGGCCTTGGGCGTCCATGCGCAAGAGCCAATCGCCCGTGCGGCCGGCCACCGCCAGCCAACCGCCCTCCCCGTCCAGCGCAAAGCCGTGCGGACGAGACGGCACCGGCACATCGCTGCGCAGCGTCATGCGGCCTTGGCGCCAGTCCAGCAGCCAAACGCCCACGTGGTCTTGGCCCTTTGCGTCTCGCCAGGCCAGCAGCAGCGACTGCTTTTCGGACGCGCCCGAGGCCGCCGTGCCCGCAGCCGCATCCGCGACCGGCAGGCCGCCCAGCGCCATGGCCATGGCGCACAACGCATGGCGGCGGTTCAACTGCGGTTCCACAGCGGGCCAATCGCGTCCAAGGTGTTCTTCAGGATGAGGCCGAACTCGGTGTCGCCCTCGGGGGTCAGGCCGCGCTCGAAGAACAGGCGGTCGGCGTCGTCTTCGCCACGCAGCAAGCGCCACAGCGCATCGGCGCGGGCGCGCAGGCGCAGCTTGGGCGCGCCGGCATCGCCCGCGGCGGCAAAGCCTTGCGGCCCCAGTACCAAGCGCACCCGCAGGCCCAACTCCACAACCTCGACCTCCACGATGCCACCCTGCAGCGCGGCACGTTGCGCGACGTCCATTTGCGGCCACAGCCAGCGGTTCAGCGCCTGCGACAGCGCCCAGGAGGGCGGCAAGGTGGGCAAGCGCTGCCACAGCTGGCGCAGGTGCGGCGGCAAAGCAGGCCAGCCGTTTTGAAAACCCGGTACGGCGTCGGTGCGGGTCATGCGTGTGCGCTCCAGTTCATGCCCGATTGACCCAAGGCAAAGCCATCGGCCAGCGCACCCGGCAAGGGCAGGCGCTGCAACTCATCCAAGGCACTGGACGCCGACTGGCCCTGCTGCATCACCGCGTGGAACAAGGCCACCACACGATCGAAGCCGACGCCGCAGGGCGACAAGCGCAGGGCCTGCACGCCGGCGTGCTGAAGCGCATCGCGTTGAGCGATCAGGCAGTGCAGCTTGGCGCTTTGGGTTTGGATGCCGTTGAGCGTCAAGAAGGGCTCGCCGTCTTCGGTGGTCAGCAGCAGGCCGTCGGCATCGTCGCGGCAGCGGAAGTCGCAGGCGTCTTTGGTCAGCCGGTGGTGGCGGGCGGTGAAGCAACGCGCCGAGAACGCCAAGGGCAGACGCCCGAAGGCCCACACCTCGGTCGTGAGCGGCCCGTGCGGCCCCAGCACGGGATTCGACGAGGGGTTGATGGCCGCGATTTGCGCCAACGACAACTCAGCCGGCGCCACCCAGTGGGTGGCCCCCAGGCTGGCGTGCTCTTCCAGGCTGAGCCGGCTGTAGATGTTTAGGTGCGGGCCCAGCGTCAACCGGGGGCGCGTGCTGCCGTCTTGCCGCAGTAGCACGCCCAGGGCAGAGGTGTCGCCCGCCTCCACGCCGAACTCGCCCTGCTCGCACACCCGGCGCACGGTGCGCAGCTCGGCCTCGCTGGCCACCAAGGACTGCGTAACCAGGCGCACCTGCTTGCCCGCGGCACTCAAGTCGCGGGCCAGGGCCAGCCAGTCGTCCAGCTTCATGTCGTTGCGGCGCGAGCACACGGCCTCGCCCAGCACCACGGTGTGCGCGGGGCCGTCCACGAGGTCGGCATAAAAGGCCAGCAAGGCCGGCCGGGGCCACCAGTACTGGACGGGGCCGATGGTGAGTTGCATGGCAATCGTTTGGTGTTTGAGGAATGGGGTCGGGCTCTCAGCGCCAGGGCCGGTCGTAGGCGCCCAGCGTGTGCTGCTGACCTTCGGCCCAGCGGGACAAGGTGGCATCCCAGGCGGGCTGAACGGCAAAACGGCCACGCCCCAGGTGCTCGTCGTGCGCCCGGTCGATGGCAGCTCGCCAAACGCGCGTCACCTCTGACACGTAGGCCGGGCTGCGCTGACGGCCTTCGATCTTGATGGCCGCCACGCCGGCTGCCAGCAGCTGTGGCAGTAGGGCCAAGGTGTTCAGGCTCGTGGGCTCTTCCAAGGCGTAGTCGCGCTGGCGCGCACCCACGTCAAACCGGCCCTTGCAGAGGGTCGGATAGCCGCGCGGCTCGTTGGGGGCGTACCGGTCAATCAACACCCCGCCCAGCCGTGCGCGCACGCCGTCGGCACCGTCTTCCCAGCGCACCGCCGAGGGCGGCGAGCACACGCCTGCCGTGTTGGGCGATTGACCCGTGGCGTAGCTGGACAAGGCGCAGCGCCCCTCCACCATCACGCACAAGCTGCCAAAGCCGAAGACCTCCAGCGGCACGGTGGTGTGACGCAGCGCGTGCTCGACTTGCGACATGGTCAGCACCCGGGGCAGCACCGCCCGTTGGATGCCGTAGCGCTCGCGGTAGTACTCGATGGCCTCGTAGGTGGTGGCCGAGGCCTGCACAGACAGGTGCATGCGCAATTGGGGGTGGCGCCTGTGGGCGTCGGCCATCACGGCGCTGTCGGCCACGATCAGGGCATCGGCGCCCAGCTCTGCGGCACGGTCGACCGCGCGTTGCCAGGGCGTAGGGTCCAGCGCCTGGGCGTAGGTGTTCAGCGCCATGAGCACCTCGCATCCACGCTGGTGAGCGTAAGTCACCCCTTCGCGCACTTGGGCATCGTCGAAGTTCAAACCGGCGAAGTTGCGCGCGTTGGTGGCGTCCTTGAGTCCAAGGTAAACCGCATCGGCGCCAGCGTCGATCGCTTCTTTCAGGGCCCTCAACGAACCGGCGGGGCAAACGAGCTGAGGCTTCTTCAGAGGGAGCATGGAGGCATCCAATCAGCCAGGGCGTCCGTCAGCGCGGGGACGACCCAGCCACTGCCCGTAACGCCAGGCCCAACACACCGTGACCGTGGCCCAGGCCAGCGCAGCCAGGGGCAACAGGCCTTGCCAGCCGGCCACACCCTGCAGCACCCGCAAGACCACGGCCACCTGCAGCACGCCATACAGCGCCCACATCACACCGTCCACCGCCAAAGGCCGGCCGCTGTGACCCGCGGCCACGCGGGTGATCATGGCAATCAGCGTGCAGCCCAGGTAGCCCATGGTCAAAGCGTGCAGCGGGGCCAAGCCCAAGGACGACTGCCCCATGGCCACCAAGGCGTGCGACACGCCCTGCAACAGCAGGGCCACCCCCAGCCACACGAAGCCGCCGTGCAGCATGGCCAACAAGCGGTTGCGCCAGCTCTGCACCAAACCCCAGCGGATGGCCAAGGCCAACAGCAAGACGCCAGCCACCGCCTCCACACCCGCCAAGCCCCAACGCAGGGGCGTGGGCAGGCCCACGGCGAACGCCGCCGCCACCGCGTCCACGGCCCCCAAGGCCAGCACGCCCGTCATGGCCAGCAGCAGCCAGCGGGGCCGCCAGGCGTCCAGCGCCGGCAGGGCCGCCGCGGTGAAAAACGGCACCATGCGGTGCGCCACCACGGTGAAGCAAGGGGCCAGGAAGGCCCACACCAGGGCGTGCACCGCAGCGCGCTGCAAGGCCGCGTCCTGCGCCAACAGTCCCAGCAAGGCCACCCCCAGCGCCAAACCGCCCAGCGCGCAGGCCAGGGCCACGCTCTGGGCGTGCAGGCGGTCGGTGGCGGGGCTGAGTCGAATCAAACCGATGAAGCGGTAGGTCAAGCGCCACCACGCCACCATCACCCAGGCCAAGCCGGCCGAGGCCAGGGCCACATGGGCGTGAAAGCCCAGCACCGCCACGACCCAGCCCAGCGCAAACTGCCGCACCGGGGGCCACAAGGTGGGCGCGGCCACCTCGGGCATGCCCAGCCACTTGGGGCCCGCCGTGAACAAAAAGCCGACGATGAACATGGGCATGAAGCCCGCGCTCATCCACAGGCCGTGGGCGATGCCCGGAGCCACGGCCCAGGGCAGTTGCCAACCCAGGGTGGGGCTCAGCAGCACCCCCAGCCACCACAGCGCACTCAGGCCCATGGCGATGCCGCCCACCAGGAAGCCCAGGCGATGCGGCGCGCTGAGCGCGCGCTGCCAGCGCCAGCCGGTGTCGGAAGGCGGACTGACCGCCGCGCTGTGCAAAGGAATCATGCGTGCCCCAAGGACAGTGAAGGCGGCGCGGTGCCCAGCGCCACGCCTGGGGTGATCAGGCGCTCCACCAGTTCTTTGACGCTGGCCAAGTGCTGGCCGAAAGGCATGGCCCCTCGCCCCCGGAAGAACAGGCCTTTGCTGACCTCGCCACGCAAGGCCGCGGCCAGGCGTTGGTCGATGCAGAACTGACCCCAGCCTTTCAGGCCGTCGCGCAGGCCGCACTGCGCCAAGCAATCGAAGGCCATGGTGCAGCGGCTCTTGACCTGGGCCACGGCCTGCAGGCGACCCTCGGCGTTCAGGTAGCGGCGCAGCCAGGGCGTCATCACCGCGCGGGCGGGCAGGCCGGCCACGCTGGTGAACTCGACCAAGTCCTCGTCGCGGGCCTCGGCCATCACGCGTTTGAAGGCCAGGTCAGCGTCGCACTCGTGCGTGGCCACGAAGGCCGTGCCGAGTTGCACGCCATCGGCCCCCAGGGCTTGCACGCGCTGGATGTCTTCGCAGCGCCGGATGCCCCCGGCGGCGATCAGGGGCACCCGCCCCTCCACGCCGGCCTCGCGCAGCCATTGCCGCACCGCGGGCAGCACGTTCTCAAAGTCGAAGCGGGGGTCGTTCACGTCGGCCACCTTGGCAGCGCCCAAATGCCCACCCGCTTGGCCAGGGTGTTCGATGACCACCGCATCGGGAATGCGCCCTTTTCGCTCCCACTTGCGCCACACCAAAGCCACGCCACGGGCGTCGGACAAGATGGGGATCAAGGCGACTTTTGGATGATCCTGGGCCAGTTCGGGCAAGTCCAAGGGCAAGCCGGCGCCCACCACCACGGCGTCGATGCCTGCGCGCAGCGCGGTCACCACAGAGGCGGCGTAGTCGGACACGGCGCGCATGATGTTCACCGCCACCATGCCACGGCCCCCAGCCAGCATTCGGGCACGGTCGATCTCTCGCACCAGGGCCTCTTGGTTGGCAGCCTGGATGACGCGCTTTTTGTCCTCGCCCTCCGGCAGGTGTTCGCTGCGCGCCATCAAGTCCGGATGCTGGCGCCGGATGTCGGCCGACGACAAGGTTCCCATGCCTCCCTGCGCGGCCACGCTTCCCGCCAAACGATGCGCCGACACGCCCACCCCCATGCCGCCTTGCACGATGGGCAGCAAGGTTCGGTCGCCCAAGGTCATCGGGCGCAGGCCAGCCGCCTGCAATTGCGGCATCCAGTTCAAGGGAGCATCCATCGGAAGGGCTTTCGCAAAGTTCAAGGGCTCGGGCCGCTCGGGCCGCTCGATCGAGCCCGCGCATGGTGGCTGCAACGGCGCCCAAGCGCCTTGATCCACTTCAAGGCGGCGGTCAGCCGCCCACGCGGTGCATTTCCACGCGAATGGGCACCACGCCCTTGGCGCGCAGGCTCGCGCGCTGCTCGCTGTAAGCATCGGCCCGCCCCCGCCATAGGGCGCTGAGTTGTTCTTTGAGTGCCCTTTCCGTGGCCTGTGGCCCGCGCAGCAAGGGGCGCAAATCGGTGCCCCCGCTGGCAAACAGGCAGGTGACCAGTTGGCCTTCGGCCGTCAGGCGTGCGCGGGTGCAGTCGCCACAAAAGGCCTGCGTCACGCTGCTGATGAGGCCCACCTCCCCCGCGCCGTCGGCGTAGGCCCAGCGCTCGGCGGTTTCACCGGGTCGGCTGGCCTCCAGGGGCCGCAAGGGCCAGCGGGCCTGCAGGCGGGCCAGCACCTCGCGGCTGGGCAGCACCTCGTCCATGCGCCAGCCGTTGTGGCAGCCGGCGTCCATGAACTCGATGAAGCGCAGAGTGTGGCCCTCGCGTCGGGCGAAGTCGGCCAAGGCCTCGATCTGGTCGTCGTTGGCGCCTTTGCGCACCACCGCGTTGATCTTCAATCGCTTGAAGCCCGCCGCACGCGCCGCCTGGAGGCCGTCCAGCACGGCCTGAACGCCCACGTCCACGTCGCTCATGCGGCGAAAGGTGGCGTCGTCCAGTGCATCGAGGCTCACCGTGATGCGAGACAGACCGGCTTGGCGCAAGGCCACCGCCTGCTCAGCCAGGAGGCTGCCATTGGTGGTCAGCGCCAAGTCCACGGGCTCGCCGTCTGGGGTGCGGAGTTGCGCGAGCGCTTGCACCAGTTGCGGCAAGCCGCGGCGCAACAAGGGCTCGCCGCCGGTCAGGCGCAGGGTTTGCACGCCCAGACCCACGGCCACGCGCGACACCTGAACGATCTCTTCGAAGTTCAGCACCTGCGCGTTGGGCAAAAAGCGATAGCCAGGCCCGAAGCGCTCGCGCGGCATGCAGTAGCCGCAGCGGAAGTTGCAACGGTCGGTCAGCGACAGCCGAAGGTCGCGCCAAGGGCGCTGGCGGCGGTCCAGCAATGGCGCCGACGGTGGCGCCTCGGTCGCGGGGGCCAGCTGAAGATCGGCTGCCCAATCGCCAGGTGCCGAACGGTCGGTGGCTCTCATGGCGGCCGATTCTTCGGGGCAGGCCCTGCCTTGCCCATCCCGCCGAGTGACGACTGCCCCCCTGCCCCCATCGTCCGTTCGGACGACCCCGGTGCGGTCGTCCGGTCGATGCGCCAGCGCCCCCGCGCGCGATACCGTGCGAACACCCGGCGGCGAGCACGCCCGCTGGGCCCTGGATCTTTGGAGCCCTTGGTATGTCCCTGACCCTGCACCATTTCGACGACTTGCTGGCCGCCGCGCGGGCACAGCCCCAGCCGCAGCGCCTGTTGATGGTGTTTGCCGAGGCCGAACTGCCCGCCGACGCCACGCCCGCCCAGCGTCAAGCCTTTGAAGCGGGCGAAGGGGGCACGCTGAACCTGCTGATGGCCGTGGACAAGCGGCCCGACGAGATCAGCAACTTCGCCAGCCTCGCCGACGAGGCACGCCGTGCGGGGCCGCCCTGGCAGCTGCTGTTTGCCGCCGCGCTCTCGGGCAGCGAGGGGCGCCAGCCCGCCGACGCCGAGGTGGACCACGCGCTGGAGCGCATGGCCCAGCGTATCCAGCAAGGCGAGTTGAGCGGCTTCGTGCCCTTCGACGCGCAAGGCAACGTCGTCACCGGCTTGGGTTGAACCGCAAGCCCAAGCCATGACGACCCGCGAAACGCCCACGGCCGCCCTGCCCTTGGTGTACGCCTGCTCGGGCTGCTCCAGCGCCGCGCAGCTTGCCAACCAACTGGCCGTGCGCCTGGACCGCGAGGGCCATGCCGAGATGTCCTGCATCGCCGGTGTGGGCGGTGGCGTGAAGCCCCTGGTGAGAACCGCCGAGCGCGCCAGCGCGCAACGGCGCCCCATCGTCGCCATCGACGGCTGCCCTTTGGCCTGCGTGCAAGCCTGCTTGGCCCAGGTGAACGTGACGCCCGACTTGCACCTGCGACTGGACTTGGTGGGCGTGCGCAAGGTGCAGCACGGCGACTTCGACCCGGCGCAGGCGGCCGAACTGCTGAGCGACTGCCGGCATCAACTGCAAGCGCTGGTCTCCACTCGGGCCAGCGAGCACCTGCCCCTGCCGCACACGGCCTGAGGGCTGGGCGACCGGGGCAGCTCGCCCCGGTCTGGCGCGTTGCGCCCCTCAGCCCTGCGGCATCGACAGCCGCCGCACCGCCGCCACGAAGCGCTGCAAGGTGGGTGAGCGCGCCCCGGGGGCCAATCGGATGTCGATCAGCTGGAAGCGCCCGCGCGTTGCCAAGGCCTGGCGCATCGCGGCCGCCAGCTCGGCGCGCGTGTGCACCACATGGCCGTCGCCCTGCATCCCAGCGGCCATCGAGGCGAAGTCCCAGGCGCCCAAGTCGTGAAAGCCGCCCTCGGGCATGAAGCTGCGAAGCATCTCCCAGCCCCCGTTGTTGAAGACCAGCACGATGGGGTCCAGCCCCAGCCTGGCGGCGTGCCCGACTTCCCAGCCCGTCATCTGAAATGCCCCGTCGCCCACCAAGATCAGCGGCCGCTGGCCGGTGGCGCGCTGCAGGCCCAAGCCCGCGGGCACGCCATAGCCCATGGTGGCGTAGTAGCCCGGCGCCACCAGGTCCGTGGGGCGAACGGCCATGGCGGTGAACAGGCAGTCGCCCACGTCGCTGGCGATGGGCATGCGGCCATGGCGCACGAACACATCGTTGATGGCGCAGGCGATGTCGTCGGGTTCCACGGGCGCGGCGTCCTCCACCAGGCCCTGCGGGTAGACCGGGGGCGCCGGCGGCGGCGCAAGGGCAGCGCGGGGCGCGGGGCAGCGCGCCAACAGCGCATCCACCAAGGCTGCCAAAGGCAGCGCGGGATACACGTGGTGGCCCACCCGCACCTCGTCGTCGTAGGCCACCAGTGCATGGCGGAAGTCGATGCGTTGGGCCGACACCGCAAAGTTGGTGTCCGACACGATGACGCCCAGCAGCAGCAAGGCATCGGAGTGCTCAACCCGGTGGCTCAGCTCGGGGTCCCCGGCCAGGCCCAAGTAGGTGCCGGCCAGGGGCAGCCCAGCGTCGGACAGCAAGCCGCGCCCCATGAAGGTGGTCACCACGGGCAAGCCCAGGCGCTTGGCCAACTCGGCCACGCGGGCCTCCAACCCAAAGCGCCGCACCTCGACGCCCACCACTAACATGGGGTCGCGCGCGGCCTGCAACCGGGCCAACAACTCGTCGGCGCAGGCGGCCACGCGCTCCGCATCCCACACCCGGGCGGCTGGCAAGGGCACCTCGGCACAAGGCTGGCAGGGCAGATCTCGCGGGATTTCCAGGTACACCGGGCGAGCGCGCGCCAAAGCGTTGTCGAGCACCCGCGCGATCGCCTGGGGTGCGCGCGCCATGTCATCCAGCCGCGCACGATCGACGGTGATCTCTTCGTACAAGCGCCACTGCGAGTCCAGTTGCTTGACCTGGTGATGCAGCAGCAGCCCGCT